>JAAUXT010083255.1_pt1 | contig 12423 bp, 8 predicted proteins | sample 7278171 | NCBI WGS metagenome assembly JAAUXT01 (sample SAMN14350112, study PRJNA611818) | marine sediment metagenome | isolation source: surface marine sediment (1.8m) | place: French Polynesia: Moorea | collected 2018-08
CCAGAAGAATCCTCTGTATATCCTGCACAAATGATGTCCACTTGATGCACCAGAGTCTCCTCTTCAGATTGGGCTCAAAAAATCCCAACTGTCACCATGTCTCACAAAGAGGAGCTTGGATTAAGATTCGGATTAAACAAGACGTCGTACGGTTGAACGTTTATTGTCCGAAGAGAGTGCATTATGGAACAGATCTAACTCGTACTCCCGCGGACAGCGATGGGGTCTCCTGGCGAACCCTTTTCTGGCCTGGACACGAATGCTACTCGTGTACCCACGAGGACAAAGCCCTTCTGGGCTGCCAGATCATGAGGAATGGCCGTGTTGCCCTCACTGGTACCAGGCAGAGCAGCACCATGTGCCGGCTGCCTGGGCCCTCACGCAGCTAGGGCCACCCCATGCACATCAAGAGAACATTGAGCCACAGGTGGAACCACTGGAGAAGCAGTTGGTGTCAATTGGAGGAGCTGTCATCACAGTCATGAGACAGCTCACTTAAGTTGAGCACCACTTCTCCTGTTTCAGACTCAAGGGTTTACACTACAATGCAAGCAAACCTCCAAATGAAAATCTTTTCATTGGCAATTGCAAATGAAACACTCCCAGACATGCAAAAATCAATGGTGGACGCACGCATGCAGTTGTCATCATTCAGACCTCACTTGATTGAGTTGTAGATGGCTTCAGCTCCCGTCAGGTTTGGGAAGCTTGCTTCTGAACAACGACCTGATAAACTGTACTGGCAGCTTTCCTCTGATCCTCCGCAGGTCCATGTCCACTACACCTGTGTTGGTGAACAACACAAGCCCTACAAAGACAGTGGCCACTGCCAGTGACATCATGACCCATCAAGAGTGGTCAAGAAACCAGCGAGACTCCTCCCACATTTCCCACAATTCCTGCTGGATGATCTCATTTGGTGACACCCAGACTTCACCTTTGTCTTCAACTGTTGAAACAAGTGAGGGCCTCTTGTCATGCTGGAGAAGACCAGACACATCAATATTGGACATTCATCTCAAGATACTCAACTCATGGCTTGTCCATAAGGACGTAAGTGCAATCTTCTGTTGCAGTCTGGTTACACCATTGCCACAGAGGCAAGCTCTGTTGAGGCTTCAAGTCTTAACTACAGCACCTTTATCAGGAGGTCCATTCAGTCTGCCCGAAAGACCATCCATTATCCATTACTTGACCACAACAGCCAAGCCATATCCTGGTGCCATGTGCCAAGCAGCACATGCAAGTCAGGCGCATACATGCCACAATCAAAATTTTCATCAAGCCCATAGTCACTGATGAACTTTTGGTCATCTAGATGGTTAGTCATGAACAAGTTGAGGCAAAGTATCAAACTTTTCAACAGTCTTGAAGTCAATGAGCAAAGCCAACATTTATACACAGCTAGGACCTTCAGACCAACTTTTTTTGCACAGTATATCTCTTTGGCTCACAGTCAGTGAAGTGATACAATGTTGTTGAAAGTTTCAACTTTATATCAGGTATTGGGTTGGGAGGTAGGTGCATTTTGGTTTGTCACAGCACAGGCAAAGCTGTCTGTGGGTGCACCAAGTTTGCAAACTTCGCCTCACTCCTTGAGTTCAGCATCAGCTTCATCCATTGCTAATACTATCGCGGGGTTTGGGTTTAGAAGGTTCAATACTGTTTTCATATGGCTTCAGTTCATGCTCTCAAATACTTGAGGCAGCAACTTCTGTTGGGTCCCAGGACAGCTTGAATCACAACTAGGCCCACCCATGGTCTGACTAGCTTGCAAAAATTAGCTTGCAGCATTGACAGACCTCGCCATTTAAATATTACCAGATTCCATTTGAACAGCTGGGAACCCATAAAACTGCTCATTCAGCCTCCACCTTCTGTAGCTCTTGCAGGTGACATCTTTCTATCAGGATGAATTTCCCTATCCCATGCATTTTGCCATTCATTGTCTTGATGTGTTGTGCCTCATCTTTGAACCTTGGTAACATGTCTCTGAAAATGTCCATTCCAGACAAGTCTGGTGGCTTTTTGATGAATATATCATCTCATATGGACTGTGGCTGATGGTAGGACTCACAAATGTGTTCAAAGTGTAAACCACTCGTTGAAGATGCAGTGACCAGTCCTTCCCCATTCCCTTAAAGAATTTGAAAATTTTCATGGACTGAATGTACCTTTCAGTGGGGTTTGCACTATGGTCGTGAATTCCCATGAGATGCATCAGAACCCCGTATTTATCAGTGACCTTTGGCTCAGGAACCGTTGTCACTACCATCATTGTTCCAGACCAACCATTCTTACTTCGCAACCAACAATCAGGTCAATTTTATGGGTCATTTTTCTGGGTCACTAAACCAGTGGCTGTTTCCCACTTGTGGCGGTTCCTGATCAACAATCATTCAGGGTTCCCACCGCACCTGGAAAACCTGGAAAAACAGGGCCAGACCTGGAAAACCTGGAAAAACAGGGGGTTTGGGGCAAAAACCTGGGAAAATATTGCAAAACCTGGAAAAAAATTTTGACCTCACCCTGAAAAAGTCAAAGAGCCTCAACAGAAAAAACATCTGAAAAATAATCTTGCTCAAGCAAGAGCTCCTAGATTCTTTTTTGTTTGGATAAAGGTTTGGGAATTGTTGGTTTTTATTGGAACTTTAAAAATGTAGTTCTGATATGAAGAACGAATTTCAAGCCTGTGTATTGAGGATAAAAAAAATCTCAAATATTCTAATTTAGAATTGGTCAACTAGTTATTTTCTAATTCATAACCAACAAAAGTGGGAGAGATAAAAATTTTGTTCTGTATAATTTTAAAACAAGGCCTTCCCAAAACAAGTGATAATTCAAAATATATATTGTTACTTTTCAAATTTTATGCTTCAAGTAAAAACATCAATTTGTGGATTCCTTTGAAAAAAAAATTAATTTTTGCCAAAAGTATTTTTTGGTAAAAAATTACTTCATTTTACTTTGTTTTAGAAAAAGGGTACACATAACCTACAAAAAATAAATTCCTGGAAAAAACTTTGAAAACCTGGAAAAATCATGGAAAAATCATGGAATTTTGTTGGTCAGCCGCAGTGGGAACCCTGATCATTGGAGGTTAGCAGTTCTTGACCAACCTGGTTCACAGCAATGGATCCTCTTCTCAAACCAATGAAATGATAGGGGTGACTCTTGTCAGAATATGTGTTCTCAAAAATAATGCAATCATTGAATTTTCAAGGGCAGACCAATACCAGTCAAGAAAATACAATTTTGCTGCAGTCTGTGCCCTCATTCCAACTCTTCTTCATGTTGACCCACCCATATTGATGATCAAACTGAGTCCAAAAATGTCCTTCAAACACCAGGAAATCATGAAAATAAACAACTTTACATGACATGAGCTCTTATTCTTCTTTTTCATCACAACTTCTGTGTCCCAAGGCAATCCTTAGTCACTCATGAACCTATGTTGTGTGTGGCAGTACTCCTAGTTGGGTGCATCTATTGCTCACTCACAGTGGTTATAGCTCTCCACTGCACTGCACTTACCACAGCCCTGGTTCCAGCTTGGGCTGCCTTGTGCAAGCAAAACACATACCCAGTAGTATGTGTGTGAAGGCTCAGTTTATTACTCACTTGGTTAGTATGAGGTTTGCTTTTTATTTGACTGATCCACTGCTCTCAGAAATTATTAGAGATTTATGGCTTTTTGGAAACATGTTCTTCAGTTGCCCAACAGTACAATGCAAATACTCATGCATCAAAATATTTATTTGAAGTACAAATACACAAGTTTTTAGACATGCAAAATTCATGTGAACAGGGTCAACAACCAAGAACTAAGAACAGTAAGACTCATGCTTCTTCTTCAGACTCCTCTGTATCCTCATCTGTTCCTTGGCCAGAAACAACAACAAAGTAAGGAAAATACCCACCATACTAAAATTTGCCTCAGAAAACAGTACCACACTCACTGCTATTACTTATGAAAAATAGTGGATAACACAAACTAGACAATCTTTGGGGTTAAAAGATTGAGGTCAGGAGCATGCAACAAGATGAGATACTGTCTAATAGGGAGGACAATTGAGTTGAATATTGTCAGAGAATTCAGCATTTCTGAAAAATCCCATTCCTGAGACAGAGCGGGGGATCGGTCAAATAAAAAGCGAACCTCGTAGAATCTAGAACTCATCATCAGGAGTCAGCTTTTGTAGCAGGCTCTGACAGGCTAAAGCTATTGCCAGGCCAGCTTCCAGAGTGCACATTACACCTGAAGCTTTCTCGAGGTACACTCAGCTCTCAGGCGAAAGCTGGATCGCTCGCGTGGGAAGATATGCGGTATCTTCCACAAGACGTTTGAGTTGAGACTTCGGCAAGGACGAACGTGCACGCAGGTGACGCATCCGCCGCAGGACTTCAGACATGCGGGTTTTCCAGTTTCAGATTGCTCTTGTTTCCCGTGCATATTGCGCTTTGAATTCAGCAGTGAGGTTTTCAGTGAGCTTTCATCACGAAATTGTGCACAAACTTGTTTGTGGAAGTCTGAACAGATCGAATGTGTGATTGGCTTCACCTGACAATGCAAGCACGCGAAGGACGACGGTATTCAGGGTTGAGACTTTCCCCAGCTGCCAAGCAACAACTTTGTTGTAAAATAAGTTGTCAAACAAGACCAGTCGAGACCAAAGGAAAACGGGAGACAGAAACTCTTTATCTCTTCAGATGTTGCTGCTTACGTTCAAAAGAAAAGCTTTGGACTGTAAATCATGGAAGACGACGCGTTCCGTCACTGAGTGAACGCAAAGCAAAACACAACAGCGCGCACATGTGAAAGAATTGAATCTGTGTCAGGATTGTGGGTGTGTGCGTGTGTTGTGTTGTGTTGTGTGTGACAACACCGGTTGTGTCTTTCAGATCCTGCCGCCACGGGCGGGATGCGTTTCACGGTCAAGCGGTACGACGCGGTGCCGACGACGGAGTCGGGCGGGGACGGGGACGGCGTCGGAGTCGGGGCGGCGGCGCCGGAGGATGAGGACGACGACGCGGCGGGGCAGCGCGCGACGCCGCCGCGCGACTCCCCGGACACGCTGAGCCCCGAGGCGCTCACGCCGCGCACGCCGCCGTCCCCCAGCTCCATGTCTAAGCTGCCGATCGCCAAACTGCCCCCTGCGGACGTGGACCTGCTCGACTCGACGCCCATGGACTCGTACACGTCGACGCTGTTCGGCCGCGAGGCGCAGGAGCGCGACGCCGTGGCGCACAGAGGCAGGTGCGTGTCCCTCACAGCTCATCGCCGCCACAGCCGACGTGGCTGCAGCCAGTACGAGTGTTTCCAAGAGTCGGCCGCGACGGTGCGGCTGGCTATCGGTCTTGTGCATGATCTGGTTTCGCTTGGCGCGACTCGCGACGCCCAAGTTTCCGGTGAAAAACAATGGTTGTCTGCCCACAGTGCATTTGATACGAGGATGTTTTCGGAAGTATTGCTTCCCTCTCGTTCTCTTGGGGATCAGAACTTCTGAAATTTCGAAACAAGGCAAAAACATCGGAAGTATTATGTTCTCCATCTCTGAGTCTCTAATGACGATCAAACCCATCATTTGGAGGAGGAAATCAGCTCAACTTCGGGGTCAGTCAGTCTGTGTCTGACGAGGGTTTAGTGCATTCAGTCCTCGCACAAAGTGCTTTCAAAAAGCACTGTGCTTTTTTCACTGGCCTGCTTTTTTGTGTGCTTTTTTGCTGTTTTTGCCCCCTCAAAATGCTTATTTTTTCACCAATTTTGGGAAAATATTGATAAAAAGTTGTTTTTATGCACTTCAAGCAGTTTATAACAAAAACCTCAGAGATTTTCTCAGATAACAATTTATAAAATACAAGTTATCTACTTCTCTGGTCTTTTGTATGACTTGAAAAGAAAATAGGAAAGGTTCAGACATTCGTGTGCAACACTCACAGCTCACATCCTTTCTCTTTCAAGCACAAGACACAAGTTTCGAAGAAGTTTTGTCACTGAGGAACCACAATTTTACCAATCATTGTGACCGAATTTCAGGTTACCATTGGTTCCATCACACAAGCACTTGGAACTGATTTTATGGGCCCAATATCGTCATCAGTGTTTTATCATTTTTACGGCATCAAAACAAAACTCATGACCACTGTGCAAGCTTCTGGTTTTTCTGTCTCGCATCCTTTGCACTGTTTTGCTCTTCTGACTTCACTGGAAAGCCGCGCATTTCCGTAAACAATTCCAGGCGCCCAAACAAACGCGCCTTTGCGAGTTCTCAGGAAGACCTATGGCGAAGCAAAAACAAGCAAGAAAAGTCCCAACAGTTTTCTCCAGCGTGCTGAGAAATGGAAACCATAGCGAATGTTTTCTTTCACTGACAATTTTTCTGGAAAAAATTCTCATTCATAAAATCTTTCAACTCAGGACAGACCGAAATGAAAACTGATTCGCTTTCAGAGGGGATGAAGTCTTTGACTCTGCACTCCACGGGTCGAAGAAAAGCACGTGCTGATGTGGTGTGTTTGCAGGCTGTTTGCGAAGAGCCGCGACCAGCGCCGTCTCGTGCTCAAGGAGGGCAACTGCAACATTTCGCTGGGCAACGTCAAGAAGCGGCGGCGGCGCTTCCTGCACGACATCTTCACGACGCTTCTCGAGCTGCGCTGGCGCTGGCACCTCGTCATGTTCAGCTGCGTCTTCCTGCTCACCTGGATCATCTTCGCCGTCATTTGGTACATCATCCTCATCCTGCACGGCGATCACAAGCACATCGACGATCCGGACTGGACGCCGTGCGTCGGTAATGTGTTCGACTTTGTGACGGCGTTGCTCTTTTCCATTGAGACGCAACACACCATTGGATACGGCTCCCGGGCCATGGAGACGAAATGCCCCGAGGCTGTGGTGCTACTGATGCTGCAGTCATGCACCGGGGTATTTTTCCAGTCGCTCATGACTGGAATTATTTTTGCCAAGTTGTCGCGACCGAAGAGTCGCTCGAGCACAATTCGCTTCAGCAAGCACGCCGTCGTGTGCCAGCGCGACGGCCGCTTCTGTCTGCTGTTCCGCGTTGCTGACATGCGCAAGTCGCACCTGGTGAGCGCCATCGTGCGCGCCATCATGGTCAAGAACGTCATCACCAAGGAAGGGGAGCCGCTGCCTCTGTGCCAGTCGCTCTTGAAAACGGAGGCAGAGAACGGAGGCGAGGACAATAGTGTGTATCTCATCTGGCCCACCACGGTGATTCACTGGATTGACGAGGACAGTCCATTCTGGAACATGAGCGCAGAGGAGATGCTGACCGATCGCTTCGAAATTGTCGTCTTTCTCGAGGGGACCGTCGAGAGCACCGGCATGACCACCCAGGTTTGTCTGCAGAACCGACGTTAGCGCGCGTGCGTGCGTGTGTGTGTGTGTGTGTGTGTTGCATTCAGTGAGAAATATCAGTCTCCTTGTCAGCTTGCTGTTTGGTATACATTTGCTTGCACAAGAGATTTTGACCCCGCAGCCGAGAAGCACACACACACTCGCACACACACACACACACACACACACACACACACACACGCGCGCGCGCGCGCGCGTAACTCAATGAACAGCTGGAGGCAAGTGATGCACTAACTGCGTCTATTCTTCAGCGCGCATACAGGTTGAAAGCTTGTGAATCTGCCCAAGCTGGGTGCTGAGCTGTTGCTCTCTCTGCAGGTGCGCACTTCGTACCTCCCCACCGAGATCCTGTGGGGTCACCGCCTCGCTCCTCTCGTCACTTACCAGAAGCACGACGGCCAGTACCGCGTCGACTACACTCTCTTCCATTCCTCCATTCCTGTTGCCATTCCCGAGTGCAGTCCGAAGGTGAAAGCGCTTGATGTTTGTTTGAGGACTCTCACAATTGGTGCAGAGGCTGTAAAATTGCGACACCCAAAGCTTTGCGAAAAGTCCTCCTCAAGAAATGGAGGAATCAAGATGTGGGAACTCGCATCAAGTTGTGTTCTTCCATTTTCAAACACGCTGAAAGTACTGTGGACAGACCTCAACCCCTCCCCTAAGAACAGAACTCGGGCATTTCAGCCTGGTGGAACAACCCCCTCCTCCTTGAAAATAGAACCAAAGCAAAAGAGGAAAAGCTGGGTCAGAAACGATTCAGCCTGGTGGGAAATGTTGCTGCTTTACAGGAAGCTTTGGAGCGCCAACAGAGCCTGGAGGCGAACCAGCCGACGCGGACCCACCTCAGCTACGTGGACCGCCTTAGACATGTGCGCGAAAACAACGTCTCCGAGAGCAACCTGGCCGTGCCGTCCAGCTTCAGCATGGGCGCCGGGCCAGGTGAGCCGCACGGGACGGGACCAATGTACAGGCGCCGCGAGCAGAACAACAAAGAGATCCTGGGCGCAAGACTTAAGAAATTGAGACCAGTCGGATTATCGGCGCGTTTCTTATGAATCCTTTTGCAGTGAGAACAAGTCAGTTTTAACGAGTCCAGATTTTGCAGCTCGAGGGTCCGTGGACACGGGGCAGATGATCTACGTGCGCGAGCGGACGAGGCGGCGCCCCAGTCTCACCAAAAACGTCAACGGAGACGTGCTGCCGCGACGCGCGCGCTCGCTGAAGGTGCGCAGTCGAACGGCGCTGCACGGCCTCGCCAGCCTCTTGTCACCGTCGTCCAAGAGAGGCAAGGGCCAGGGCGACTCGCTCGGGATGACTGACACAGACGAGAGGCCGAGTCCGATCGCGACGACCCCGTCGAGCATTGCCGAGGAAAGGGAGATCGTCGAGGCGGAGTCGGTCGCGTGAAGCGTGTCGACGGCACCTTCGCTCAGAACCTGTGCTTGTTGTTGGAGCACTTGAAGTGTGCATGCACAAGTGTCAGTCCAACCAAACGAATCCAGCCAAGTCGAGACCAGTGCGTCAGTTGAGTTGGCATCGCCTCAACACACTCATATCACTTTTTTGTGTTGGTGGTACGCTTTGCTGCTGCGTTGGGTTTTGTTACACACAAGTATTCGCTTTGTAAATGGCGAGCAACACTTGAATCACGTGCAGACATACCAATATCACTCGATGTTGTGCCTTGGAGAATCCATTGAGTGGACACCAGTGAGGGGCACTTGCTTGCGAGCAGCCCGCTTGGCACTTAGTGCACAGGAACTGTTGTCGCTCACGGCACAAGTCTTTGTTTTTGTATTTTGTGTAGGTCAGACTGAGCTGGAACTGAAATTCTTTTTTGCTGCGTCCCGGACTCCAAGGTTGTTTCCCAAACTGGTGTTTTTGTAATTTTGGTTTTGAGTTTTAGCTCAGCATTCACACTTGAACCCGAGAAGGTGATCTCTGGCATTGCAACTTGAAACTCCACAAGTCTGCCAAGAAATACTCAAGTTCCTTCCACTTTTACGGATTTGCGTGGAAAGAAATAAAACAAGTCTTTCTGGCCAGTTGCCACTGACATGGTGCCTCAACGTTTCCACTTCCTGTGGCCATGACCTGAGCCGTAAAAACCTTTTGTCGCAGATTTGGCGTCGTAAATCGCGAATCTTTGGTTTCTTTGTTCTGTGTGCATCCGGCGAGACATCTTGTTGAGCCAAACCAGTGAGAAGCCTGCCATTGATACTCGGTGCTGCGTGTTCATCACTTGAACAGGAAGGGGCAGACAGAGACCCGCCAGTGCTCCGTGTGGTGTGCACATTGAACGGAAGGTCTGGTCCCATTAATGTTGCACTGTTCAGCAACTTCGTGCCCAACTGCTCCTGCAAGTAGTTCTGCATGTAGACAAAACAAATCAGTCTGGCTTATTTTTTTATTGTCCATTACCGTCCTGGAGTTTAATTTTACACGACGAAATCGAGAATTTTTTTTCAATAAAATTGGTGGCCCAACACAAGCATGATGAAATGGGTCACCCGGCATTTGACAAATTTGATGTGGGGTTGGTTTTGGAATTCATGAATTCTTTGAACGCTGCCAAGGATGAACTTGACATTCATTGTCGTCGTGTTTCACGCAAGTTGAGATTATATTCCCAGACAAGACTTCCAAAAGTGCCTTGAAAATTGCAACTGGCTACCGCAATCAAATGTACCCTGTTCTCACATGAATGCTTTATTTCATTGCTAATGCGATTGATATTGTACAAAGACACTGTTTTGTATCCCTTTTTTTTCAAATAAAGGCGTTGCGTGGCAACTTACAGAGCTAGAGCCGTGTCAGTGTTCGCTGTTATCTTCGCTTTGGTCCCACAGGTCGCTTCGCATGCACGCTGCACAAATCCGCCTGCTTCAACAAAGATTGCAATGCCGGCGAATCTGTGCCAGATGAGATGGGGCTGTGCGAACACAACCGCTGCCGACGTCAAACTTTGAGAGACACTGGTCACACTCAACTCTGCGCAATCCACCTTTCATTTCAAGTGAGCACATAGAGCACAATACAAATGTGTCGAGCTGTGCACAGACTGGCTTCGTGATGTGCTACGTGCCCTCGCTGCACTTTGCCCTCTCGACGTCTCGGAGCCACTCGTGGCATCGCTCGAACTGCGCACGCGTCATGGTCGTCGGGATCGGCTCCAACGAGCGACACAGAAGCCGTTGCTGAGCCTTCAGCACTTCCACCGGCTGCTGCTTTGTCCCCAACAAACATTTCAGGATTGAAGTGCTTTGTCTTTTTGGCTCGGAAAACCTGAAGCTGATGGTGTTGTCGCGGTTTCTGAGTGTTCCGGCAGCTCCCTGCAGGTTTTCTTTTGTAAGCCTGAGCACGTGAGTGGAGAGCTGGTCAACCTTTGTGTTGCGCACCCCTGCTCTGTGCAACTTGGTATGTCCATTCACATTTCTGTGATCGGAGGCGTGTTCGTCGGAGTGTTCCTGTCGGGCTTCGGCGACCGGAGACACGCACCGCGAGTTGTCGTCCGCCGCCGGGGCGAGACTCCCGCTGCCCGGGCTGCCCGGGCGATGGAGCCCCGCGTCCGCGTCGTGTTGACACGGCAGCGTTTCGTACGACTCCGTCCTGACGTATCCCTCGAGGACAGCTGCGTTATTGACGTTCTCATCGTTCTCAGTCAAATCCGGACAGGACACAGACAGTGAAGCTCTCAGCACGCTCTTTCGCAAATTCCAGCTCTTGTGACTTTTCATACCTTTTGAAGTTCTTCAACGCACCTTCTTGGCCACAAAAACTGTCTCCCCCGAAAAACAAACAGAACTGGTTTTGCGAGCTCCAACATTCATTTGTCAAACAAACTGCAGCAGCGCAAACACGATGATGTGTGAATAAAAGTCACGATTAATTCAAACACTGAAGCTGTGCAATACCCACGAATTCTTTCAACAATGCCAATCCTCATTCAACTTCCGGAATAAATGAGCACGAATCAAGTCACGTTAGATTCCACTTTCATCCGAACAAAGCGTGGTCGCGTCACACTTCAGGAGGCCAAGTCTGCCCTCTACCGTCTCCCCACAAATACCTTCAGGAGAGTCCCCCCCCCCCCTGTTCCCAGAGTTTCTGCATTGCACAGAAAGCTGTGCACCTGTACAGACAACTGTACGACAAACGTCCACTTCATGCGGGTGTGCATTGACTCGAGTGGTCATGCAGTCTCAAAGCTGCTGCACTTTGAAACGACGTTCAATCGCCAAGTGAAGGACACGAAGCTGTTTGTTCCAACGCAGGTCGCACCGATGACAACAAGAAGCTAATTCGGTCCGTTGTTCGCAGCTTCCGCACGACTGCACAGACACGATTTGTCGAGATAGTTTGTTTGATACGTGATACCAACCCGCCACCTACGCGTTGTGTCTTCGGAATGTTTTTGCTCACTCGCATGAACACCAATCTTCGTCAAGCGCTACAAAATGACAACAGATGACCACCAAGAGTGCACCAATTTCACCAAAGAAAACAAGGCAGCCCCCAGAACCTCTGACACAGAAGAGTCCAAACACGAACAAGTTCGGGCCCCCCGATCGCATTGTGTACAGCCTGTGAAATTGCAACTAGAGCACTGAGGTGACCAAGTTTCCTCTGAAATTTGTGGTCGCACATGGGGGAATTCGAGGTGACTTTAATTTTCTTAACATTGGCCAAATTTCAAACTTCCGCTGCACTCTTGCCAGCGGCTTTTTTCCCCAGTCAAATTCATTCAGCTGGCAGAACTCCACCAACAGATGACTCATCAGCAAAAACCTGCCACTTATTCCGCATTTTCCATTCCGATTACAAAACATGAATCACACTTGTCGGCGTGGAGCTTGTGTGGACACACTTCTCCAGAGTCGAACAGGAGTTGCCCCAATCTTGACCCAACCCACACAAATACAAACGGCGGTCTGATTTTGTGCACAAACGGTGCGACGTGCGGCACAGAAAGAACCTGACTTCCATGAAGGCAACGAAAAACGTTCCGACTGAAGATTTCACCAACGTGAATCACAACGGAGCAC
>JAAUXT010101591.1_pt1 | contig 12421 bp, 12 predicted proteins | sample 7278171 | NCBI WGS metagenome assembly JAAUXT01 (sample SAMN14350112, study PRJNA611818) | marine sediment metagenome | isolation source: surface marine sediment (1.8m) | place: French Polynesia: Moorea | collected 2018-08
GGTTGTGCAGCCTCAGAGTCCGGCTCGGCTGTGCCGGAGTGAGGAACACGTTATAAACAAGAAGCAGTGCGCAGGGCACCTGCGGTGCGAGGTCCCGTTGTGGCGTCGGGGGGGGGTCCGTCCGCAGGGGGGTTCGGGCGGGGGAGGGGGGTTGGGGGCAGGGGGGCAGGGGGGCAGGGGACATTTTCATCCACCTGCCATATACTGCATTACCACATGGGGCTTCGCCCTGAAGGGACTTCGCACAACTACATTTGTATTTATTTCACTCGAGTTGAGAGAAACTCTCCTGGTGAGGGTGTCATGCTGTAGGTTTTATAGATTGGCATGGGGTGCTGGCTCGGGCAGCAGCTTCAGCTTTACACAGCTCCACCAAAGCAGCTCCACTGAGTACTCAGCACCTCGCCAAAAGCTGGATAGCCTGTGTGGGAAGATGCCACATCTTCCACACGACACTCTGCTCTGAGCTTTCTCTTGCTTGAAGTACAAACCACGGGGAAACACACAACATTTGTCTCCTTGAATTGTTCATAGCTGCGAGACTCTTGGAAATATCACGTTGAACAATTGCAAAATGAGCAAGTGTTGTCACTGAAATGCATGCAGGTTCTTGGTTTCCCTTTTCGCCATGTTTGGAGCGTTTTGCGAGGATGGTTGCACGCTCTCCTTCCAAATCTGGTGTGATTCTGAATCCCTGGTGATGTGCACAACCTTCAGCTCCAACAATCACCGCAGTACGAAGGCATCGTATCGCGTTGTTTATTCCTACCTTGTCTTTGCTGTTGTCCCAGTATCAACGAACTGCAGATGCAAACCACTATTTGCAGAACATACGTCTTCATGTTTCCCTCATGGTGCTTTGTTTCGTGTTCCAAAATTGCATTTGAGTATGGCTGCTGTTCTGTTCATGTTGTTTCCAAGATTTTACTGTCACAGGAACCTTCCAATCAGATGAGCTGCTTGAGGTTGCAAACCTTGTACATACGCATCATTTCGTTTTCAGTTCCACCCATCTGTATCACACACACAAAACGTTTCACACATTTCACACACACACACACGCACGCACGCACACTCACACACACACATACACACACACACACACACACACACACACACACACACACACACAAGTGAAACCCATTTTCTTTGCTCTCAAAACATTTGAAGATCAACACCGGATTCCCCCAGGGGTGTCAGTACAAAAATCTTCTTGTGTGCACGAGTGAATTGATCAATATGTCAAGAAAGCTTTCACACGAATTTCAACAAGCATCACGTGTGTCTGGAAACCTGTTCTGCCTTTGTTTCATTTTGATCAGTTCACCCGGGCAAACACGTTTCCTGTGTGGCACCTCGGATAAACACCTCGGACAAAGTTGTTTCAAAATCTCAAGACTTATTTTCACAATCCTGCGGGGTGAAAGATCCTGAAGAGCACCTCGCCCAGCAACGTGCAACTCACAATTCCAAAAACAGTTTCCGCGAGATGCGAGTCAACAAACCTAACACGTTTTTTTATGGTGCTTTTGACGTCGTTCGCGGCGACCAACTGAAGCTGCAGGGCACCTTCCTGCAACCATATCGAACCAAAAGCCAGTGAGCCGCGGTTCAATATTGTCAGGCGACAAGCGTGCAACCTCACAACATACTAATGAATAATCTATCGCTTTGTGTGGACGAACTCCAAAACTGAAAATGTCACGGTGAAGGAATTGGTCAACCTTTCCCTTTTTGGTCAGACAGGGTGTGGTCTCTTTCTCAGCTGTGTGGGCACACTGGAGGCGACCGTGGCACCTGCAGAAAGGCTAAAACGAAGAGACCTGCATGTTTCCTTCCGGTGGGCGGGTTCGAATCAGGAATGTCACGGACATCGCACTCGCGTTATCCGGAAAGTACCCCTTTCACGAACTTGTGTTGGGTCAAGGAAGGCTGTTTTCTTCCTTTTGTTTTGCCATGTGCACCTCAACAAAGTGTGTCTGACCTGACGGTCATTCCAATATTCCAATTTTTGGGGAAAAGAGGAAACAGATCCATTTCTCTCTCTCGCGCGCGCGCGTTCTTGGGTGTGTGTGTGAGAGAGAGAGGGGGGAGAGAGAAAGGAGAGAGAGAGAGAGAAAGGAGAGAGAGAGAAGAGAGAAGAGAGAGAGAGAGAGAGAGAGAGAGAGAGAGAGAGAGAATGCAACCTTTGGGTCCGAGGCACAACTTGGACTTTGGAAAGAAATATGCCACGAGTCGTATCAGGTTTGCACTGTGTTCGAGAATGGTCGTGAAGAGTGAAGTTGTGCTTCATTTCACGCAAGGCATGAACCAGACAGAATGAATGGAATTGGATGCACTCTGACAATTTTTACACAAGGCTTTTTTCTGACAATGAAAACTTCACACAGTGGTAATGCAAGTGAAGCCAGCCTCAATCACCGAGAAAACAATGGCAGATGCATGGCACCAGACTCGACTGGGTGTCAGGGACTCTGATTGCCTTTGGTTCCAAAAGAAAATACACACACACACACACACACACACACATGCACACACAAACACGCAACTGTCTCGACAAGTAGGTCTTCCGCTCCTGGGCCAGGCTGAGAAAAATCAATCGATGCTGATTGCTCTTTTCTCAAATCTACTTCTCCTCAATTTCACAAAGCTCTTTCACAACATTTGATTGGTTGTTCCTGGAACCTCATCGATTTTTCATTACGGTTTTGTTTGGCGTGCACGAAAAGGTGTTTCGTTCGACAGATTCAAACTTGGCTCCAAAACTAAACATTGATGTGTCTTTCTTTTTGTTCAGAAGGGTGTTGCAGATTGCGATCGAACAATGCTTGATCGCAGTCGAAATTGGCTGCCGGAAGTTACAATTGAGGAACCAGATTCAATAACATTTTTTATGAGTCTTCTTGTCAGTTGAGAAACAGCGAGCACATTCACTCGTAGTCCCACAGGCGACGAAAGTTGCAAAGACATCAATTGCATGGTTCTTGGCAATTTGTGTATCATGCAGCAAGCGGTACAAATGATACCTGTTTTGTACGGAGAGGACCACGCAGCTTGCACCCTTGGGCCCAAAAATTCTGAGAGAAACTGTTCCATTTTACGTGCACCAGATTTTGGTAGTCTACTTAATTTGTGGGCGGGACACCACACAGTGTGAGAAAAGGTGCTAAGGTCAAAGTAATTTGACGTGATTAATGGACGAGACAAACTCTTTCTGCAGAGATTTCCAAACAACAACCCCAACCGTGCGTTTTGTTTGTTTTATTCACCGCGCTTTGTTTTGATGCCCAATCATTGTTGGCCTCTCCAGTTACAGAAGAAAATCTGAGAACAGAAAGGCTTTCGTGACTTCGCTCGCTTACAACATTGGTACACGAGAAGAATCAGAGACACATTCCAACGATACTGTGATCACTGACCAATGATCACAGTGATTGAGGAATGTTGCTGATGATTCTTCAAATCAAACAGATAACTTGATATGTAACTCTCCTTGTCGTGACTGATCGTCACATCTCCAGGGACGATTTCAAGGTGAGATCAGCACATATTTCAAGTAATTTTGAAATTTTTCGAGCTAAAAGTCAATATTTTCAGAAAGTGTATTCAAGCAAAATTGTTGTGACAGTTCTTTAGTTTTATATCAAATTGAAACCATGAGATGTGCGAGAAAAAAAAACAAAGACCAAAACGCACCAAAACAGAGCTTTCAAGTGTGTGTGTGAAAGACTGTTTCATACTTGAATTCAGAAAAACGACACAACCATGATGACGGTGAAGGTACTTCTTCTGGCCTTGGTCTCCCTTGTTGGAGCTGACAAAAAAATTGTGGCACCAACTCTGGAAATGTTTGGAGATGGAGGAATTCGCATGTCCGTTCCACGTACGTGCACACACCTATTGAACGTCAAAACTGACGTTGCTGAATGCTGTATGAATTTTGCAGAACTCATAGAGTGAAACTCTGGGTCATCAGAGAATTGTCAACTTTATCGACTCTCTAATTTTGCAACCGCAACACAACAGACACCTTTTGTCTCTGTTCTTCACTGCAGACGAGGACGGAATGTCGCTGTTCGCGGTGCATTACAGCATCAACGAAGAACTGCCCGGAGTCGCGGCTGGGCAGTACAATTTCGACGTCAACACCCCGACAGGTGCTTTTGCGGGAGAAAGATAGTGATGACAACTTTGTCGCAAAAGGAGGACAGTATAGGTAATCAAGGGAGGCAAGGAGATCATTCAATCCGACCTGAAGGCGAGGATTTGAAAAATCGTCATGTATCACTTGATTACCTGTTGTAAGGCACAAGTCAAGGCAACCAAAAGTGCAAAAGTGTCAAACTATTCAAGTGAAAGTGTAGATTGCTTGTTCTGAATCTCCTGTTGAGGTCAAAGGTTGCCCTTGACGACGTGCCTTACTGAAAGATTTCCCACCACATTGTCATCGATGCTTGTCAGTTCTTCTCCCACTGAGATGAGATGGTGACGTCTTTGTGACGTGTGCATTTTGGGTTTTGTTGCAGGAGACCTTTGGGTCCACGAGAACACCATGCTGGATCCGCCTCTGGTGGTCGGTGATGTGGTCAACCACTGGATCCTCGTCGTGAAGGACGGAGCCGGCGACCAGTTGACCGACCTGAGATGGACCGCTGTTCAAGGTTCGGTTCAGAAAAAAAAGCTTGTTGTTTTCGTTTCATATTCGCTTGATCTGAGGCTGATTATTCAGTCGGTCAAGATATTCTTGTTCAGCCACAACAACGACGACAACGGACGCACCGACAACGACAACGACAACCAGTCCAACGTCGTCCACCATCCCACCTGAGACGACCACACCCGACGACGGAGGATCAAGTACCACAACCCAGGGAGGCCCCACCTCAACTCCTCCTCCCACCACCACGGACGGTTCGTCCCAAAACGTTCATTCATCCGAGTCTCTTGTTTTTGCCGGAGCAAAAGTCAAGTTACTTTTTCCTGCACAGTCTCATGGGATCAAAAGAGTTTTGAATCCGAGCACACTTGCATGAGGACGATGCAGATGAGACAAACGGGACTTTCTTGCCTGAACTTTTCACTTTTGCTTTCCATGTGGGTTGGCTTGTTCTGCTCACGTTTCCTGGGTCTGTTTGCAGATGGCGGAGACAATGGCGGTGGGGACAACGGAGGCGCGCCGGTCTGCGAGGAGTTTCCCTGCCTGATCTTTGAAGACAACTTTGACACTCTGAACCACGATTACTGGGAACACGAAAAGACGCTTGGAGGTGGCGGTGTACGTCAAACCAAATGATTTTTTTCGCTTCTTCACGTATTTTTGATTGTTTTTGTCTTTCGTACAAGGTGCACCAAAGGAAAGTGACAACAAAAATGAACAGCTGCGTCAAATCATTTCCATAAGCGAGTTCAAAACGTCAACGTCAAGATTTTTTTTGCATGCCTTGATTTTTCCATATTTTGGGAGTGATTCTACCCTCTCAAAATATTGTTGAACAAAATTGACCAAAAACCAAGGATTTTTGTTTTGAATTTTTCTGTCTGAAGGGTTCTAAAGTCAATGCGGCGTTTGAAGTTTTGGCTCCAAATGTCGCTGTTTAACCTCACCAGGTCCATTGTTGCAGAACTGGGAGTTTCAATACTACCACAACAACAGAAGCAACAGTTATGTGCGAGATGGCGTTTTGTACATCAAACCAGTGAGTAGGAACGCGGATATTTGCCAGCCTCACACGCTTCTGGAAATTTTGAAGAAGTGTATTGTGAAAAAGTGAAATCTTTCAGGGATCACGTTGATAGTTTTTGTGCCTTGTCGGTTAACAGATCTCGTACACGAGCTTGCGAAAGCAATGTCATTTGTGTTTCAGACTCTGACATCAGATCGTTTCACGGAAGCATTTCTTTCCTCAGGAATGTTGGATATCTGGGGTAAAGAAAATCGCTTTGCTCATTCACACACAAAACAAGAAGCAATGCGCAAGGCAACTGTGAGTGCGATGTCCAAGGGGGGGGGGGCGCCCTCTTGCATGCGCAAAGGGGTTGTATGCGCCCTCCATGGGGTGGGACATGATGGGATGTGATAGAATATGATGGGACACGGGACATCCCAGCTGAGATACCGTATGAAGTACTGCCTTCATGCACCCCCTTTGTGTACCCCTGGGGTGTGACAGGACATGATGGGATGACATCCTGTCCGAGATGCCACGCACACAAAAAAGGTTTAATTTCAACCACATGGTGCTCTGGCTCAAAAGGGACATCACATGACACCCACGACTCCCAACATGTGTCGAGTTTGGAGTGGAGGACACACGGTTGCGTTTCAGTTTGCCTTCTCATTGCGATAAGGATGAACGACCTCATTTGGTGGTGGTGACCTTGTTCAGGTGGAAGTCCGCATGGCTTGTGCACGGGCCCCCACTTTTACGGGTGTCAGAGAGTCGGCACCGCGGACAACTACATCAACCCGATCCAGTCCGCGCGGCTTCGCTCCGTCGGCAGGTTCGACGTGCGCTACGGCAAGGTCGAGGTCGAGGCGCAGATGCCCCGCGGGGACTGGATTTGGCCCGGTGCGTCAGAATCGAAATTTGAATGAAGTTTGCCGCGTACTTGTACTATCTGTTGTCTTTACGGTGGAAAATGGCGAATAACGTATGATTTTCCTCAAAAGCAATTTGGATGTTGCCGACGAAAGAGTCTTTTGGGCAGTGGCCAACTTCTGGTGAGATCGATCTCGTCGAGTCCAGGGGTGAGAAAGATTTCATTGCATGGCATTTTGTTTGGTCCTTTCTGTTGAAACCTTCACCCAACGACTATGCTGCGAACACTTTTCAGCAATGTTGTGCACATCTTGCCTTCAGGAAACGATAATCTGAATGACGAACAAGGGAACCACGTCGGGAACCGCCACATGGGCGCCACGATGCACTGGGGCCCCTTCTTCGAAGCCAACAGATACGAGCTGACCACGTCCAGCAGGTGCGGGTCAAGTAACAAAATTTCAACAAGAGTTGACCTCATTACTTTCACGCTTCTATTGTTCCAAGCGTGCTGTGAATTCTCAGTCTCAACACAGTGGCCTTGTGAAAGTAATGAGGTCAATTGTAGTTGAAGTGAAGTTTGACTGGCAGATCACACCACTCGAGGCTTTGCCTCTCGTGATGCAATCTGCCAGTCTCACTTCACTTCGCGTGTGTGAACCTACACTTCTCCCACATTGTACAACAGTGCGAAGCAAGCTTGTTGTTTGTTGCTGATGAGTGCTATCAATTTGCCTCACACCCTTTCCACTTTTGCAGCGATGGGAACTTTGCCGACGAATTTCACAAGTATACTCTGGAGTGGAACAAGGATGGATTGACGTGAGTTCCTGAACTCTCCACGAGAATTTCAAAGGTCTCCAAGAATTGATCCATGCCAAAATTGATCCTTACAGAAAAATTGCTGCATAAATGTGTTTGGCTTGTTTCACAGATTTCGCCTGGACGATTCCGATCTGCTGGTGGTGAATCCTCCCGAAGGTGGCTTCTGGGAACTGGGCGACTTTGACACGAAGGAGCCTGGTATCGACAATCCCTGGATTCGCGAGAGCAAGATGGCTCCGTTTGACCAGGAGGTACGGCGGACTTCCATCTTGCGTTTGCAGAAAAGAGCGCATTCCACACTGATACGAGGTAGTGTCAAGATACGAGGGTGCTTTCACTCCTGGCTAGAAATGCACTGGACAACAGTTAACCTGAAACCCTTTTTGTCCTTGGAGGACACAATAGGTGACATGTCAACATGTCAATACTGATAAAAACAAAAACAGTAACAAATGATACCTTGTCAAAAATGGTTCTTACAGAATGCCAATAGAATAGTTTGTGGTTCAAAAAGACATCAGACACCTGTGTTGTTGTCACCAGAAGAGACAAATTTCACAGTGTTGCACTTCCTGGAATAGTCAGACACCTGTCTGGCTATGCAATGGGGTTAACTGCTGTCCGGTGCATTTCTAGCCATGAGTGAAAGCACCCTCGTATTCTGTCAGTCTTCATGTTCAGTGTGTTTGGCAACAGACACGGGTGGTTGACTCGAGACAATGTCAGACAAGGCAATTCTTTTGTCCTTCTCAGTGCAGACTGGCCAAGTGACTTCGCTGCTGAACATGGAGAGTGACAGAATATCTTGATACTACCTCGTATGTTCTTCTATTGTGTTGAAATATCGTTGTTTTGAGCAGTTTTACATCATCATGAACGTGGCGGTTGGAGGCACAAACGGATTCTTCCAAGACTCTTGGACTCCATCGAAGCCCTGGAGCAACACCTCTCCCACTGCGCCGAAGGACTTCTGGCTGGCGAAGGACAGTTGGTACCCAAGCTGGAACCCGAATCAAAACAACGGAGAAGATGCTGCTATGAAAGTGAGTCGACCTATTAAAAGACCTTCTGGTCAAAGCGGGGGAGTCCCAGCCACACAAACATTTTGCAACTTTGGCAAGCACTATTGTCAATGACTTGCTGGGCTGGTTCTGGTCTGACGTTGGCGCATGCTTGGTGAGGCCCAGGCCCCTCTTGACGGATCCATTCGGGATCCATACAGGTCCTGCCACGGAACCCAGGCACACTCTGGTGGGTTCACACTGACACTGCATGATAACTGGCCCTTCCAACGAAATCCGTGCAATGGCGATTTACATTTGCGTTTGGTTCCCCACCCAGTTTGCTGGGGCTGTGCGATCACGATTCTTCTCTCCCACATGAGAATGTTCAAGCAGGGATTTGATTGAGAGAATGGGTAAGACACGCGTCCACGAATTCCCATTCAGCTCGTGCACGTGTGGCGCAAAGATCTCGTCTATGCCTTGGCAACCGAATAAAAGATCAAAATGATTTATTTTCCAGGTAAACTACGTGAGAGTGTGGAAAATGAGTGAAGATGACATGTAGAGCGCTGGAGCAGAGGAAACCCCATTTCGCTGTTTGCCTTCACTCACATCGTGCACGTTTTTCACGGACGGATAACCGCGCGCGCACGACACCAACAGGAAGCGCGTCGATTTGTCAACAGCGCCAAAATAAAAGCGTCCTGCATGCAAAAGTTCAGAAACAAAATCTGTGACATGAACACAAATTTGTTTGTTGGCACGTGTTTTGAACAGTCAGAAGGTGATAGCAGGTTGTAACTGTCAGATCCATCTCCAAATGTGTTCCAAAATCTGCGCTCAGAAACAACACTCAACGCGAAAAGGAACATCTTATCTGTCACTGAAACAATGTTCACTCAATGATTGTATCTTTGATACAAACTTGCCACACAACAATCAACTGAGTTTGCGAACAAACATCTTTTTCTCAAAAGCACTTTGCATCTTCCAGTTCGCATGTGGGTACATGTACCATGGGCACAAGATGATGTTCTTGTGCGTTCTTTCAGCTTTGCTTGTTTCTCTGCATTTCAAGTTTTTGCATCAGTTCAGACACGACGTTCTGTCCCTTCGTGTCCTGCGCTGCGAGCTGAGGCAAACGACTCCTCGTTGGCTTCTGCGGAGGAACTGGTTGTGCAGCAGCCCGAGTGGCAGCAAAATTCTGACCCAAAGCAGAGTCATCAGTTCTCGAGGTGTGAACCATGTTCGAAGGCTTTGTCCTTGGTTTCACAACCCGTGCGTTTCCTTGCCTTTGCGGAACATCCTTTTGGCGCGATGCTTTGGGAGGAAGTTGTGGCTTCTTTTCCTTTGGAGGGACGATGGGTGCTCCCGTGGTAAAATTTATGTTGTCATAGTTTGGAGCGCCCACAGGGGAGTTGTCGCTGATGTTGCTGTAGTATCCCTCGTCTTCCGTCGGAGTTGGCGGCAGCGGTTTGGTTTGTTGAGGGGGAAGTAGCGCCCTCTTCCCCTGCTGGCTCCAGCCGCCATCAGCGCTCTTCGGCAAGACTGCAAAAAAAAGAACAACCAGTCATCAAAATGACAGCAACGTTCAACTGAAAGAAGTTTCGTGTGGATTCCCCTTTGCAGAATGGAATCCACACACGAAAGACCGCACCCATTGGATAAAAGAGGGTGCAAAGCGTGAGTTTCTTTGTTCTTGAATGCACACTGCAGGCTCCCGCACCATGGTGCACGTTGCGCATGTCAACCGTATATATCACGTGCAGTTCGTGAATGTCTGCTGACACGTGCGAAAAGCCAGAAAAACACTTGTTCTTTGTTTCCTCTTCAGGAAGATCCAGAAATGGCTTTTTTCCACACACACTGTCCGTCTTCTTTTGAATCTCTCAAGTTTCAAGCGGTCAGGTTCAAGACAAAAATTGTACATGTTCATGATGAACAAGATTGTCTCAGCCATTGATAAAACCAACTGGCTGCGTCTGCATTGCGAAACTTTTAAATTCAGATCACGGGCAAATAAACACGTTCAGATTCTGAACCTGTTTGTTCCCGAAAAGCCATAGGCTTTCGGAGTTCTGTCCACCCCTGCAGTCAGAGACCATGTCCAACAAAAGCATTGGGAAAAACTGCAGCTTGGCAACAAGAGGCCATCAGTTCGGTCTGAATCTGAAAGTCTGAATGCCTGAATATTTTCTGCAATGCATGATATTCAACAATGCGCCCTTTTGCAATCTCGTCAGACATTCAGACCTTAAGATTCAGATCAATCAGCCAAACTTGTCAACAACAGCGGATCCCATCAGGTGGGTCAGTCCCAGGGGCCGCAACTCTTAAAAATCTATCAGCAGCATCCCTTAATTAATTGTACCAGAGTTGGGGGGGGGGGTACAGAACTGGTTTCAAAAGCCATCAGGAACCCCTAAGTACTTCACGAGGAGAACAAACACTCAGGCGGGTGGACCTCGACTTCAGGGGAATGTTTGTGGGCGGGAATATTTGTGGGCATGCAAATGGGATGATGCTGTAGGAAATGGGGAATTTAGCCGTGTACCATTCACCTCTTCTTGTGAGTCTCGTCTGAAAAATTGACATTGTTGTGAAGGAAAAACTAAATTTTAGAAAACGAGAAAATTGAGATTCGTTGAGAAGATCCTTCAATTCAAAGTGAGAACTGACCCGCAGCCAACGTTCCCGGCTTGACACTGCCAGGACTCCATTCCTCCACGTCGATGTACTCTTCTTCATCGTCGGACACAGTTTGCAACGGACTCCTGGCTGCTGGTCTTGTTTGCTGAAACACAGATTGAAAAGCATAAAACTAGAAAAGGTCTTCTACAACTCTGCGATCTCTACACCTGTCGTACGAGGTCGCATCGTGGCAGAAATGGATTCTCACAAATGGATTCTCACCCCACAAATAAAGGTTCCTGTTCAATCACACAACTCTCAACCAAAGGTCTCGAAAAGTCATTGTGTGATTTCACAGAAACAATTTTTGTACAGTGTGAGAACCCTGTCAACTCCTATATTCTATTTACGCCAGCTGTCCGCGCTGTATTCCTCTCACCTGTGGGGGAACTTGTGGTGTTGGGCGCACTGCGGTGGGGATCTGCATTGCCTTGTAGATGGTCAGGTCCTTTTCGGGTGCCTTTGGATTCAGCGCGCTCTTTCTGAAATGTACAATTTCGATCTTTGCGTGCAAAAACGTGGCGAGACAATAGGCTGTTTCAGCAAACAGCTCCGTATGCGTAACACGTACACGTAGAACGTAGCCTTCAGAGGCAACTCCCCTGTAAAGGAAGAGTCTACAATCAATTTTGAAATAATTCTTGAGTCAGAAACCTGAGGAAGTTTTCTGTTTTTTCTTGAAGGTACAAAGTGTAAAAGGGGCCACAAACTCAACTGGTCAGGTTTTGATTACAGAGTGAATTTTTCTGTGGATTCTTCCAAGAGAGGGGAGTTGCATGTGAAAGCTACATGCTACGTGTACGTTTTGTGGCTATACGGAGCGTGGTGCTAAAACTCTCCAACACAACTCCTTTGCGAGAAACAAACAGGACGAGTTCCGTGTTTTTGTCACGAGAATGTGCTCATACCTTTTCGTTTTCGATCGCATCATTTGTTTTCTTCTGTACAGCACAGATTCAGATGGCTTGAGATGTCTGTCGTTGAAAGGCTGCAGAAAACTTGCTGGAAGGTGTCCAACCTTTCCGTTGTAACTGAAATTAGCCCAGAGAAACAAAAACAATGGACTCGGGCTTCCGCAATATTTAGACGACACAGCACCGTGCGAGACACTCCTCATTGTGCGAAGTCCCTTCAGGGCGAAGCACCATGTGGTAGTGCAGTATATGGCAGGGTGGATGAAATGTCCCCTGCCCCCTCCCCAACCCCCTCCCCTCCCTCAACCCCCCTCCCCCTCCCTCAACCCCCCTCCCCCTCCCCCAACCCCTTCCCCTGCCCAAACCCCCACCCCCAGACCCCACTGCCCCATGACCCCCTCCTCTGTGGATAGCATGACTTGTGGAAGACAAGGAAGATTCAGCGACA
>JAAUXT010131513.1_pt1 | contig 12421 bp, 12 predicted proteins | sample 7278171 | NCBI WGS metagenome assembly JAAUXT01 (sample SAMN14350112, study PRJNA611818) | marine sediment metagenome | isolation source: surface marine sediment (1.8m) | place: French Polynesia: Moorea | collected 2018-08
CTCAAGTTGCTAATAAGGATAAAGTTTGAAAAGGTAGAGTCTAAATCTGAAATATCATGGATGGTGTGAGAAGGTAAGGGGGTAAGGATGGGGTGGGATTTTGGCAAAATCCACACATTCCATATATTCCAAAGTGTGGACATTTAAGCTGAGAGCGGCACCTAGATGGCCGCTACGCGACCATCAACAATCATGCAGCTGTACTCACTCAGAAATGTGACAAAAGAGAGGTTCTCCCCCATCTTTTGGTTCAATGAATCCGTGGCCTTTGTTTCTGCAGAAATCTTTCACGACTCCCTCAAAAGACGGTCCGCTTGCCGCTTTCTCACATCTGCAAAGATGCGAAACAACTTGATGCAGGTGCACAACAACGGTCTTGGTTTCTTCTGACAACTTGCGTCTTCAGGTGGAAGCCCTTCGAACACTGAAACAAAATAAAAATTGTTCTTCGCCCCCTTACCCCATTGCATTGTACAGGGTCCTGTCCGAAATTCCGTGCAACGTTCCGGGAAACGACATGACCAAGTCGACCATCGCTAAGTTCGATGACAGTATGATCAAGTCCAAAGGTCAAAGGTCGTGCTCATGTTGAGCGGCAAGTCGCTCATCCTGTTCCACGGAATTTTGGATTGGACCTCGTGTTGAACATGAAAACTCACTGGGATTTGGTTCTTGTCCGGCGCGTCGTATGTGGGCTTGGTACAAGGAATTTGTGTCCCTTGTCCTTGTCAGGTGAATGCTGAGGGGCTCCTTCACTCGCCATCTGACCTCCAAAAAACATGGGGAAAAAATGAACTTTTCATTTCTGTGGGCCTTTCGTACGCCTGTCATCTTCAAGCCCCGCCCCTTTCTCCGACTGCGAGTGCACGCAAGCTACATGAGTATTTACCCAATGAGGTGACACTTGGTGTTGGATGTGGAAGGGTACCACTTTTGCGGTGGATCTATTTTTCCCCCATGCACACGCAGCTTGTCTGCAAACGTGATCCTTTCGTGACACCACATGCAGCACCCATATTTGTGCTTTCTGCCTCAGTGACTTCCACCAAAAAACAAATCTTGAGATTTTACCAGCGTGGCCTGTTTAACTGTGAACAAATTGAAGGCAGAAGCCCAAACACAGCCCTGTTTTGTAACAAAAACATGTTCGAGAAAACTTGCCTCCGTTTTTCCTTTTGAATCCCGCTACAGAGAAATGATTTCCCATCAAATTTGTGTCGCTGCATTTTCTGGATGACACCGAAAATACTTTCCTATTATCGCTCAACGCGTGAGTTTTGGTGAAAATGTCTAATTCATTGCTGAAACGAAATTTGGAGTTATTCTGCGCAGACAAAGAAGCAGGTTGGTGCCTTTGGTTCAGCGCACATGTCTTGTGATTGCTTTCATTGTTGATAAAGCGCTGTAGAAACCGTGGAACACGACCAACGTATGTTCGACCAGTCAATTCGGGCTCTCGGGTGGTGAAAGGCAGCGTTCTTTTTGCCGACCGCACGCCAGCGTACTGTACCAACCGCGCTGTCTCTGAGCGGCGTCCAGAGGAACCGCAAGTCCCCAGTACCTCAAACTTACACAGGTTTGTAGGGTACCGTAGTTGCTGGCTCCCTGCGGTCGGTAAAATGAACACCACCAGAAAAACTTGGTCTCTTTTCATTGGTTCTGGCATGTTGCCAACCAATAGGAGGAGACATTTTTCTGGTTCTGTTAGAATCTGATTCCTTCTGGTTCGCAAATCAAACACGCCTGAACGCCTTGCCTCTCACTGTTCAACGAATATGATCATTTACACTTCTGAATGGGGTTCGTTTCTTCAGAGAAAGGTTTGCAACAGAACCGTAAAAAGAGGGAGAAGAACAACCATCCGATGCAGCAGATTGGCACCAAGAGAAAGGGTGTCAAGAAAGAACTGAGGAAGTTGGAACAAAAACAACGAGAACGAAAACTCCTGAAACATATCAAGGCGAGATCAGCGATAGGTACGATCGCACTTTTGGTCTGTTCCACCCGAACAACCTCCACTGGAATGAAAAGTGACAAACTTACCAGGCGGTCCTCCAGTGGCTCTTGAAATACAAACTGCTCTTGTTCATCACAGATGATTCTCACAAGCAGTCGACTGACGACATGACTGAGGCTAATCTCATGTTATTCATGCGACTTCCATCGAATTCAACCAGTGCGCCGACGGTAAACAAGGTAGGGAGGGCAACTCAGACAAACAACTCAACTCAATTCAACCTCTGACAAAGTGACAAGCCAACGTGTTGCCGCTACATAATGCATTTTACATCGTTCAGATCGTGGAGCACCAGAACAGCACGCAGTCTTCTCAGAAGGATGGAACAAGCCCGCACGAACCATCGCCGTCAGCTGCACTCGTGTATGACACAAGCTTTGACATTGAAGCCAAGAAAAATCCCGAGGATGATGACTTTTGGAGGTGACATGGTGCCATTTTGTGACTCCATTCCGAGTCAATTTTGCTTTGAAGACATTTGTGTCTGGTATCGGCGAACATCCTGCGGACCCGCAAGAGTGTTGATCACTTGAATGCAAGCACACAATGGGATCCGCCGTCAGCAAAGCTTATTATTTCCAGACTTCGATTCCGAAAGGTTGTGTTTTGGTTTTTCGCAACAGCCAGATCGAAAAAAGCGTGACTTGTTTGAACAGTGCACGACTGGATTAGATTTGAAAGACCAAAGAAACCCGGGAAAAGACATCGCGTGCGACAGTCGACTTGCATCGTCACGTAGCAACCGTAACGTCTTCGACACTTTGTTCATTTTCCCGAAAGTTATCTATTGAAGAACAAGAATGCTGCGCTTTCAAAACAGGCGCATCACCAAGAGAGCACTTAGGACCCGAGTAGCCATCGGTAATGGGGGGGGGGGGCACAGCTGCAAACACAGCCAGTGTCGCCCCCGACCCCTGCCAAGTAGCAGTCGACCTCTTGCCATGGTAAGACAGGCTTGTTAGTTTCGGCACGCCTGCGCAAGAAAGAAAACGTCTGACTCTCCGACAATTTATTCCGACAATGTACTCAGAGAAACCGGTAACACTCGGCGCAAGCATCGAACGAAGCCCGCCGCACGATGGTCCCTCACAAAACTGTGATAATTTTGCAGACTTCCTGCGAAAATATGTTGTTTTGCTTTCTTCTTCTCATTCTTCGCGGGGATTGTCATTGTTCAAAACTTTCTTGGGTGAATAAACGGTGTACGGCATGAAACATTCAATGGTAAAGTCACAAACTGCGTATCACATCGCGTATCCTCCGGGAACTTTCATGGACGACCCCGGCATGTCCTCTTCGTGCAGACCCGAACTCTGAAACACCAAAGTCTTGTTGGGATTAAATGACTCACAATTCTTCATCTTCATTTTGTTGAATTTGCTGGACGGAACATCAAAATTGCGGCCGAACGATTCAGCGGGGTTTGTTTTGTATTCTGTGCAAGACAAGGTCAGCGCGTGCCTGTGTAAAAGTTTGGATCAGTACACCTGATTGTACGTCGTGACACGTATTCATGCAGTTAGAGCAAAACCAGCAGTGCAGACAGGTGCTCGGCGGATGCACCCTCTGCTCGAAAAACGAGCCTGTCCGATCAGAAAATGTTTTGTCCCAGGTGAAGGGGGTCTAAAATCATCAACCAAAAGTGTCGAGGGAGACTCGTATGCAATTGACAGAGATCATTCTTTCACGGTGGCATGATCGCTTCCTTCTGAGGCGCTGCAAAGTAGTGGTGCGAATTTTCAGTCACACAGTGACTTGTGAACAAAGTAAATCATCAGGTTTTTTTAGATATATTGAGATACATTGGTACCCACTGTACCTTGCAGTGAAAAGTAATCATACTACCATGAAAGAAGTTAGTTCTCACACTGATCTTTCGTGTGACAAAAAATTCCCAAAACTCCCATTCGAGCATGTTTTCTTTGTGGCTTGAAATTTGTCTCTCACAGTGAAGTCTCAGAGATGTTCCTCTTGATGCTTCATATCTCGAGGAACATCTCCTTGACTCCACTGTTTGAGACAAATCTCGAACAGCCACTCAGAAAACTGCTCTCACGGAGCGTGTTGCGAATTTTCAGTCACACTCACTCTGGCGTGTGTGAACTATTACGTCAATGTCGTTCCCATTCTTGTCCCTTCGACTGCGTACGTGAATATTCCGTGCAGGAAGCAGTGGCCAAAAGTCACACGATGTCACAAGATGCAAGTCTCTGTAACGATGTGACTCGCGAGCAGCCGAGTTCGTGTGAGAAGTGTCACTGGTGACACAATCTGACATTCAGCTTCAGCCGACACGTCAAAGACCGAAACGAAAACCAAACCCGTGAGCGTGCCACTTTCCACCAACAGTGATGACAACACCCAAAGACCATCAACTTCCAAGGTCACTTTTCCTCACCAAAGTGCATCAAAAGAATTTTCAACTTGCTGCACCTCAATACTCAGTTCCAAATCGCGACGTACAATTTCCGTTGTCGGTCTTAAGTTTTCCAGTCTTTTCGAGAACCTACAACGAACGCAGTCCCTGACATCTACCGGTTCTTTCTGAACAAAACACTTCCGTGTTGTCGTCTCGCTTCAACCCACAGATGTTTCAGAGACGAATCTCTGACTTGACTGACCAAACGAATCGGCGTTTCAGCAAACACCAAATCTCCCACTGAAGCGGGACGATGACTTGCAATGGCGAAAGTTACAGACACGCATAACACTCAGACACACCCACAATGGAAAATCCTCCGTGATATGTGAGCCACACAGGAAAAAGCGCTGCCTGCTTCTCAATTACGACATCTCAACTTGCACAGCGTGTACCTTTTGCACGTATTGCGGGTTCACTGTGATTTCTCGGTCCATCTCCTTCATTTTCTCGTCCAACGAATGGCACTTCCGCATCTGTAGAGAAACGAAAAGTGGTTCCAACAGGCGAAATCGTGTTTCGTACGACAATGACCAAGAGTTCTATTCCTCATGGTATGGGCACACTGATATCAAACAGCGAACCTCCGTGTCCAGCTTCAGCAGCATGGTTGCGTTGTTGTATTTCTCGGTGTTGTCATGGAAACTGACCATGCCGTCCTTCTGGTTGATCGTCGCAAAAATCTCACCATCTTCGATCTGAAGACTCACACTCACAGGATTAGACAAAGAACTCTTTCAGATGACAACGTTATCTGTCACACACACGCAGCTGTGCCGCCCTTACCATGTGCAGCACGTATTTTTCTGCTTCTCTGGGACCGGACAGCTGAACACGATTCGCCATGTCAGACAAGGACAACGTCAGGAACGTCTGAAATGCAGAAGCAAATCGAGATCTGAAACTTGTCAAAATACGAGGCACTCACCCATAGAACAGAGCATGAGCAATGACAAGATCAAACCTTTGTGAGCCTCTGAATGTTTTTCTTGTACAGTGAAGTGATGCACTGCTTGACCAAACCCATATTCGTGTCCTGCAATGGAACACCACCAACTCTTGACAAGCCCAATGTTCGGTACAAAACAACGACAACAAATCAATATCAATCTGAATCGCTGCGCAGAGCGGCATCCAAAGAGACGCGCACCCTGGTGAAGGCGTCGGTGTGCTTGGTGGCGACGGCGCGCAGTTCCGTCGGGTTGTTGGTGGCGTAGGCTGTCGCCAGGTCGTGGTAGTTCTGACACAGCGGCTGTGTGGAGTCGACAGACATGCTGAGTGCCAGGTCAACTCAGCAGCTCTGAGCAAATCGCTTTCACAATGCAGAATCACAATGCAGAATTCGGCCGGGATACATATCAAATGATGTTACCTTTATGTAGCGTCCAACAACCTGAGGTGCGTATTTCGGCAAATTCGGAATCTGAGGAAGGGACAAAACAAAGAAGTGACAACCGCTGAGCAAACACTGTTCAATCCCGTCCACCACGCAACTCTCGGAAAAGATGCAGAAAACACACGCACCTTCCCGTGAAGCATCAGCGCGACGAGAATGTACTTCTTGTAGGATTCCAACATGATGTGACTGACGGCCATGCTGGGTGTGGTGATTGCCTGAAAGAAACCAGAGAAAATACTTGCTTTCATTCTGCTGATTTTTGGCAAAGGCAGATAACTAGGGTGGCGTCACACGAAGAATCCATGGTGCGTCCGGTTTCGAGCGCCGCAAGAAGCGAACCAACGAACTGCGCGTTGCGCTCGGGGCACAAAACACTTCCAAAACTGTTGACGCACGTGTGCGAATGGAAAAGCGTCGTGCACCAGAAAACAGAATTCATACCAAGAAAAAAGGTTGACCCCGACTCCTTGTCTTTTTTTAGCAATTGGCGTGTTTTGTTGTTTGTTTTTATTTGGGGGGGGGGGCCGGAGTCTACGCACGCGCGTGGCGTATCAACTGACCAGGCCCTGAGGCGGACAAGAGATATGACATCCACTGTAATTGATGTTCTAGATTCTCCTGAGTACGCGACCCAAATACGGATGTTTCGCTGCATAGACAACAGTAACACAGCCAAACCACACATCAGTTCACACCATTCATTTAACGATCTGGACATTTTGATCGACTGTAACGGGCCAAATGAATATCCTGTCTTTTGGCAACACCATTTGGAAATTTTTGCCCTTGTGCCGATGATGTCAACAACCGTGTGAGCATCCTGCATACTGGTATCAGGTAGAGTTGTTTTTTTTTTTCTGCACGTGCGCAACTCGTTTCAAAGTCAGACTTTGGCTTGCTACAGCGCAGAACAACGCCGCGCGGGGTAGAAGCTTGCAAAGCAGAACTTTTATACGTGTGCAACCGAGGAAGGTTCTGATGGACTGCAAGGAGACCCAGGCCTTGGATCGACGAAAGCGGCCCACAAGAAACAAATCAAAATGTCTTCGAATATTTTCAAGCAGCTGACGGTCGGCCTTGCTTGAAGCTGTTGTTTTTGGAACGTGGTTGGGTTTGGCAAAATGACTGAGGCGTGAAGATCTCCACTGCGTTTCCCGGCAAAAAGAACTCACGTTCACACGCTTTTCACTTCAACTCTTTGAAACAACCTGTTTGCAACTGTGTGAATCAATATTGATCGTCAGGTGCAAGGCAAACCTTTGCGCAGCAAGTGTGGAGGAATATATTCCTTTCTCATGCGACAAGTCAAGTTGTCGAACTGAAGGATTTTGTAACACACACAATCGCTCAGACGACGCTCTTGAAAGCGACAACGATTCGAGATGTGAACGGCATTAACAAGTAAGTTCAGTGAACACTGCTGACAAACGCGCGGGGCAAAGGACTCGTGTCCCAGCGCTCCAACAACTGAGACACCCACGCAACAAAGCACGTTTCTGTTGGCGCACAGGGTGGCAGTATGATGGCGCTGGGAAACAGGCTGCCGCTGTCGACGCCGCGAGCCCTGGGAGCCACGTTCCTCGTCTTCTACATTCTGCTGATGGGAACCATGGTGTTCTACATGTCGCACAGTCCGAGCGGCGACTCTCGGAGCTGGGTACTTCCCCATGAAGAGGTAAACTTGCACGCACAATTTGGCACTTCACGAGCACCACTTTTGCTGCTGCATGCTCAATGACTCGCGCGACTTGTCCACACAGTCTGAACAATGTTTCTCCCACACCAAATGACCGTGTTGTTGATCGAGCTGTGTTCTTCTCAAATCAAATTTTCTCCTCGGCCATTTCAGCAGACAACCAAATCTGATAGGTCATCACTTTCTTTCCCTCCTCTTTACTTGTGCACTTTACAAAGCGAAATGATCTGCATTTTCACTGAAAAGATTGAACTTTTCTTGGGTTCCGAGCAATTTTGATCTTCCTCACAGAATAGCGAACGGGTGGCGTACTTTCCTCGAAAACCCGAACAACCTCAGGATTCCCCGTGCTTCCATTCAGTGAAACCATTCACGAAACCCACCTTCCACCAACTCTTGCCAAACGTGTTTCTGGTCAACGCATTTTACAACACCGGTGAGTTCCCGGCAAGCTTGCTGAACGAACCCAAATTTTCTTGAAGAGTACCACCAAAACGTGCATCGTTACAAGTGGTTCTTGTTGTTCTAGAAGACTCATTCTGCTTCCGAACTCCTTGGTCAATGACCTTTTTTCACCAACAGATGCAGTTCGAGAGGGAGCTCCTTCGGAGATGAAGATCTTGGCTCTGCTGGACGGCGACGCTGCCCCGTCCTCGCTCGTCTTCTGCCTCTTCCACAGCGGACCCAACTCCGAGCACAGCTCTCCGCTCAGCTCAGTGCGGGGCAAGTTCATGCCTCTGCAGACGGACAACGACCACAAATACCAAGTCCACTTCCTCATATGCGCCCTGGAGCAGCAAGTGTCACGCGACGAGATGTGTCACGTGTACGTCTCTACGCAACCAGAGTTGGGACCCAACAGCCACTACGTGACTCTTCCGCTTCTTCCTATTGAGGTGAATATCAGGTCAAAAGATTTCAAGTACCAACAGCCAAGAAAAGTTCCAAATTATTTGTGAATTGCCCTTGCTTGTTGTGTTCCAGGAGAAGCATTACCAGTTTTCGTTCGCCTTGTGCGTGCCACCGATCCGGGGTGTTGTTTCACAAAGTCGCCTGGTCGAGTTCATTGAACTGAACAGCATTCTGGGAGCTGATCACTTCATCTTCTACCGTTATGAAGGCGACACCGTCAGAAACTACAGCAACCCCAACATCGACCAGATTTTGAATTTTTATGAAAGGGTACGGCAAAAGTACATCAAAACGACTCGAAATTCAAACTGAACCTTTGTTCGATCAGCAACAGGATCTTCGCAAATTGATCTGGCTGAACATTTCCGCATCAACAGGAGTCGAGGCCTGCACTGGCTTTTTTTCAGAATGGCATGATCACAGTGCACCCCTGGAAACTGCCTGTTCCCGAGTCTGCTGTCTGGCACTTTGGTTGGAAAATGGCCATGCATCACTGCTTGTTGACATCGACGTGGAAGTACAAATATCTGCTTTTCACAGACATCGACGAATTTCTGGTTCCAAGAGGATCGCTCAGTCACTGGTGAGTTTTTGTTTTCCTCCCATGATTCTTTCAGAACAGGTCAGACTTCTCCGACCAGCTTCAGTCATTCTCTTAATCAAGACAAGCAATTTTTGCAGCAACCAAACTGTTCAACTCGATGTGACAGTTCCCATTTGCGTCCTCCTTCCAGGACCAACGTCATGGAGACAATCGAAACTGACAAGCACAGTGGCTACTGCTTCTACAGCGCTTTTTTCCCTCCTGAACCTGGAGAATTGTTCGTCACGATGACGTCGCTGCGCCGAACGCAAGTCATCAACAGTCAGCACATGAAGTGCATCGTGCGCCCCGAACGTGTCATTGAGATGGGCAACGATGATGTCATTCAAAGTGACGCAGCAACAAACACGTCACGAAGTGACAGTGTTGTGCAATGGACGCGAAACGACACGAGCACAATAGAAGTCAACGAGAATCGCGCACTGATTCACCATTACAAAAAATGTGACACCTTCATCCAAGGGAACTGTCGAGACATGATCACTGATGACGTCATGTTGAAGTTCAAGGAAAACTTGCAGAACAACCACAAAAGCGTCATGGAATACATTTCTGACCACAACATGGACAAAAGATGATCATATTCACTTGTCTGCAACTTACAAATGCCATTTCATGTAGACACTGAGAGAACGAAATTCCCAAACCAGGCCGACTGTTTCTCTAGTCAGCAGCAGGAATCAAGAACCCAGGATAAGTCTGCAGGAAAGATACTCACGACTTCGAAGAAATACAGCGCCTTGTCGAAGTCCTTGAGCGCTGTGTGGATCATGCCGCCGTAGTAATAGTAGAGAAGGAAGTGTTTGGCGTCGTACTGCCCGCCCTGCAAAAGACGACCTCAAATCACTCAGACCTTGAAGTAAACTGGTGAGACTCACTCCAAGATAATCGCGTTCGAACCTGAATGGGGTATTCTCTCCAAGTTTCTCTCTTGCTCACACACGCACGTAAAAGGTGAACGTTTCCTCCACCAACAAAAATACACAAGCACAAACCTCTTTGCTAATTTCTGTGATGTCTACATCCATGACTTGTAATGCAGGTTTCATACATTTTGAGAGCAAACAAAGCTGAAACAAAAAGACCAGCGAGTGCAGTGCTTTCCTTGAGAGTTGTGTCCCAACAAATTGACACAGAGAAATTCAAACACTGTGTGCGGAGACACCGGTTCTTCGGATCGGCAAATTTACCTGACACAAATCACCGTGTATTGATGTCAGCTGAGATGTCTGTGTCTGAATCTTGCTGATTGCTTTGCATAAAACTGAGATTCCTCGAATGGCCTGCAATTGTCAGATCAAAGGAAATTGACTTGGAAGTCAAAGTTTGACGGCCAGTACAAAGCTCTTCTCGTTGACACCCACCTGTTTTCTTTCCACCAGGTTGGCTGTGAATTTGTGACACAAGTCGGCATCTGAAGCAAATACGACACGCAATTCATCAAGATGACCGCAATTGTGCAGTCTCTTCCCTGTTTACGGATGACCCCACAAAAACGCAGTCATCAGAAGAGGCAAACATCTTTCGCGTTCTCTTTGGAGATGCTACTCACAGCTGTCTGTGGCGTATCGAACTTGCTCTCCGTTGCAGCTGTTGATAAATTCCTGTGTCTGCACGAACAGGGTCTCGAAGTCGGGAATGCTCGGTAAACTGTACTTGACAACCCTGCAACAAAGCCTGGTTTCTCAACATTTGAGTCGTATATTTGCAATTCTCATCCTGCCACTCAGGTGCCCTCAGCACGCAACATTCATTCAGACCTCCAATCGCAAGACCGACGGAGGGTTTTCCAACATTCAGCTCAACTTACAGAATGCCCAGCACGCCGAGGGAATGCTGCTGCATGTCAAACGTGCCCAGCGCGTTGTCCAGATGTCCCGCATTCTTTGAGAGAACTTCTCCACTCTTGCTGATCAGGTCGCACAACGGCGCGAAATTTCCTGAAAGCACAGAGAAATCTGGTTGGTTCGCCTACACTCTCCCACATTTCCGTGAGAAGATTTCTTGGGTTACGACTTCTACCACATCACACCACCACTTCCGGTAACTACTGCTTGTTTTTCACAACCCATCCCTCAACATCTGCTCTGGAACTGTGTTTCAAGTGCCCGACAAAGGTGTGCACTGCAGTGTACAAATGCATTCTTTTTCGTCTGAACATTTGAAAGCTTCTGTCGGTTTTTCGTTTTCAAAATTTTCCTTCCTGTCTGGACCCAGCGATCCAGGAACATTTTCCTGAAGCGTGATTGCAATGCACACGCCGTAAGCACTTCATCCTCGGCGTGCAACCAAGCAGCGAACATTCTGCACCGCAAGAGGAGGGGGGCAAACCCCGTGCCCCCTCCCCAGATCATACACGTCGTGCTTCCTAAGGGTCAGTGCAGTTTGCCTGATCTCTGTATGGTGTAAGATTTTGAACAGCTTTGTCCGAGTTGGCTCGCTGTCGAGACAAACCGGAAGTGAACCTGACCTTGGTCACTAAATTTTCGAAACCTGTCTGGGTTTGTTTCATCTACCACAAGATATGTTCTGATTTCAAGCAAATGTCTCCCTTCCTGGGGAACAGTGGTGGGGGTGGGTGTACAACACCATCCAGCTGGATGCCTTGGGCTGGAGAGACAGGAAAAGCATGCCCAATGCCACTTGATATTTTGTGGTTCTGGTGGCAATATGGTGGGTACTATATGTGTATGCAGCTGCATCAAAATTACAAAACATTTCTCAACTCCGGTTTGTTATGACTTCCTTTGATGTTGCAGACATTTCTCATTGTTGCCATTTTTACATTTGTCCCGCATCCCAAACTGTGACATAGAAAACGGAATCTTTAGCACTCTCCTGGTGTAAAAGTGTTGACCTGTTCACAAGAACTGTTCACATGTTTCCCCTGTCATCTACCCCTCTGCAGAGCTCCCTGTTCATTGTGTCAGCAAAGACTATTTGTGGCGTGACTTGAAAACCACTCACCTATTGTTGGGAAAGATGGACGTTCATCGCCAGCCTCACAACAAGCGCTCTAAAACACTGATTTCTAACTGGTGCGAAAATTGAAAACTGATCAATCACCTGATCAATCACACTTGCAGCCAATGGTGATTGATTTTGCAAATGAGAAACTATGATCAGTCGCCGAGTAATTTCTTGTTTGAGAAAACTAAGAGCCTCTATCTCAACAATGTCTACCATTTTCAGAAAGAGCGCCAAAACCACAAGGGGTCACATGATCAGCCCCTGGGGGGAGGGGATGCTGGGTAATTTCCAGCAAAATAGCAGAATTTTGATATTGTGCATCTATTCATTGTATAATATATATATTAATTTAATACAAAAATATTTAGAATATTTAAAATTGGTTGCAAAGGCCAATAAGAGCC
>JAAUXT010131704.1_pt1 | contig 12418 bp, 6 predicted proteins | sample 7278171 | NCBI WGS metagenome assembly JAAUXT01 (sample SAMN14350112, study PRJNA611818) | marine sediment metagenome | isolation source: surface marine sediment (1.8m) | place: French Polynesia: Moorea | collected 2018-08
GCACTGCTCAGTCAATTACCACGTCTACCGTCCTTGCAATTGGGTGACGCACGGCCGTTTTTTGGGGGGGCTGACGTCAAAAATTCTACCATTGTGTTAAATGTTAAATTTTGACGCCGACGTCAATACGACGACCGCGCGTCAAAGGGGTTTTTACACGGTTGACGTGAGGTCGTTTTCTGAGCTGACGTCAAAAAATTCCACCATTGGGTTCAATGTTAAAATTTGACGCCGACGTCAAGAAATGATCTCGCGTCACAATGTGAAATGGGCTTCACGCATTGCGCCACGCCAATTGGCATGTGCAGTGACAATGCATGAAACACACAGAGACGCAGCGCCCATTGGTGAGAGCACCAGACGCAATGCACGTCGCACCCCATGTGAACCAGGCCTCAGTGGACGCGATGCTGAAGCCCCGTTCGTGGAGCCTTGGCCCAGATCCACCATGAACATGAAACACAGTGTGCCACAGGGACGCAGCGTCCATTGGCGAGAACAGAATCCGTAACGCACGCCGCATCCAGTGTGAACGAGGCGAGCCTTGGCCCGGCTCCACCATGGACCACGCTACGCAGACTGGCTGCAGTGTATTACAGCGCGATCCACGGGCGTCGCTGCCAAGTGTAGGAGTCCGCCGCTGTACCTCAGCGGGGCCAGGCGCATTCCAGGGGGCGCCATTAACATTGCGTGGCTCCGAAAACACACGACAGGCAGGGACGTGAGGCACGAGGGGCGGGCATAGAGGGGAGGCCTCGGGGGGGGGGGGGGGTCCAGGGTACGTCAGGCAGGCAGTGGGTACAATAGGAGGATGCAGGAGCCGCTTTGCCTGGTGCAGAAACAGAGGGTCTCCCGGGTCCATGATGCTTGAGGGGGGTTTTCACATTGGATGACGTGTAGTAGTTTTCGGGCTGACGTCAACAATTCCATCATTGGGTTCAGTGTTAAATTTTTGACGCCGACTTGAAAAGAACGACCGCGCGTCACCAATGTGAAAACTGCTGTATTCACCCAGTGTGATGATGAGTCCCGTTGGGGCGTCACCTTTTGCTGCATTTTGTGGGTTGTGTAGACTGGGTCCCATTGCAAGGAACTAAGTGCAGCAGACCAGGACTACGGGCGGGGGGCAAATTTCCGCAGAGGGCATTCGAGGACCTACAGAGACGCACTGGAGTCCAGGGTCCAGCTACACCCAAGAGGGGTGATCACCTACGTTCTTGTAGGGCGGGTTGTCCATTGCCTGAGCAAAGCCTATAACAAGGCAGTTTTGCCCGTGAGGACTTTAAAGCGTTGGTGTGAGCTTTTCTACGTCACACGGATTTGGCCCCTATTTGAAACCTGGATCCTGCCCTGGATGCGTGTGTGTTTTGTGTGGAGTCAGAGTATCAAGCAAAAGTTTGTCAGAGAAGGTCAAGCAGAACCACATCATGCTGAAGAATCAGAGAAAGGTGCAACGGTGTCAATGTTTGGAACAACGTGAGCATGTTTGGTTGAAAGCCCCTTTCCACACACACACACACACATTCACTCACACTCACACACTCACACACACACACACACACACACACACACACACACACTATTTTCCATGTGTTGTGTGTGGCAGTTTCACAGCTGAGGCAACACCGTTTGCTCCATGTGTGAAAGGTAACAGGGAGACTCTTCCGTCGAAGGAAGAAAACAACCAGGCCTCTGGGCCTCTGATGGCTCAAGCACTTCGTCGGGGGGGGGGGGGGGGGCTGAGCCGGATTTGTATTTTTACATATTTTACATGTCAATGGACACGTCATTTGACATGACATGTTGCACAACAGGCAAAAACAAAGATTTTGTGGATTTTCACATTGGTGACGGCGTCAGCTTTCTTTTTTTGACAACGTCAAAGAATGGTTTGGACCATTTTCTGACGCCCACCAATTGGGCACCAGGTTAAATTTTGACATTGAATTTTGATTTTGACCACGAACCCCTTTGGACGCACCCCTGTCACTACTTTGTACAGTTTGTGCCCTTTCTGCACTTGGTTCTGCCCTGTTGTTGTTGTGGTTGGTCCGAAAGAAGCGAACAACGTGTTTCTGGGTGACGCGGTGTGTTTTTCTCGGCGAATTAGGAATGGGAGAAAAACAAGGCTTGGCCAGGGTCGGTGGGTTTGTGTGTGTGTGTGTGTGTGTGTGTGTGTGTGTGTGTGTGTGTGTGTGTGTGAGTGTGTTGGTGTGCGTGTGTGTGCGTGTGAGTGAATGTGTGTGTGTGTACTGCGTGTGAGGGACTTGAAATGCTCCAACGGGACCAAACCAGAAAACAGCGCAATCCTGAAGGAACAAAGGATCAATCAAATTTTCACACGGTGCACGAGGCAAAGTTTATAGAAAATCTACATGTTTGTATTAAGGGTTTTCACATAGGCTGGGCGGCGTCTGAATTTTTGACGCGCGCATCAAAATGATGCGCAGGCATCAAAGTCAACATGACACCTAATGGAGAGCATCAAATTATTGGTCCAGACTGATCACAAATTTTTGATGCGGGCGTCAATTTTTTGTGGCTGCGTCACCAATGTGAAAACCCTTATTGGGTTTGTAGCAAGATTGGTCTTATGGAGTGCATGCATGGGCAAGCTCTTGGACGCTTCGGGTCTTTGTGCCAGTAGCAGCCTGCTGAATATCTGAACAAAATTCTCTTCACACAGTTCCCACAATGGAGTGACGTCAAATTTCACGTCCGTTGATGCATGAAAGTTGGTACAAGGCTCCGTTTGGTATCTTCGTGACCCAACCGTGGATCTAGCTCCTTTCTCCAGGAGTCACTCCAAGGAACGAGGCAGCGCACACACACACACACACACACACACACACACACACACCAGTAAGGGAGCTATCACAACCGTTGAAAAGTCGGCACAAGGCTCCCATTTGGGGCAGTGGATCTTCTTGATCCGACCTTGGATCTACGTCCCAGGAGTCGCTCCGTAGAACGAGGCTCTGTCTCTGGGATCTGAGGGAGGAATGCGCGCGCATGCGCACCGGAAGCGAGCCCCACGTGCCTCATTAGGACATGCGCGCTGAATAGAATGTGCGGGAGACACGTGTACGGGCGCGCCTCTCCGTACTCTACCTGTCCCGTGCCTTTGATAATTGCTCAGTACTCATTGAACGGTACCTGTGCCGCGTATTTTGGTCGCGCATACTTGTGAGCATACTCATTTCGCTGGGTGACGCGATGTGTTGTTTTTCGGAGAAGAATGGGTGGAAAACATGGCGTGACCGGAGGCGTGTGTGTGTGTGTGTGTGTGTGTGTGTGTGTGTGTGTGTGCGTGTGTGTGTTTGCACGCTGTGTGTGCGTGTGTGTATCGCTCAGTTCTTCTTGAAGCCAACGTCAAAAACGATAACTTTTTGGCATAAGAGAAAGCCACACATCGCGCTGCACGTGTGTGTGTGTGTGTGTGTGTGTGTGTGTGTGTGTGTGTGTGTGTGAGCAGGCGGGGCGGGGGGTAAATGGGGGCAGGGCCCCTGGGTCCCCCTGGAATTCCCAGGAAAATCCTCCACTCTGACGAGGAGTAACGCGCACACAGTGCATCAATGCAAGCGAGTACGCGTAAGTACATCACTGAGTACACGACGCAGGTATGCGCGGCACGCGCGCGCGCGCGTGAAGCTTGTTTTCCTCGTCTGGACGCGCGCTGAGTCACCAAGGCCTGTAGGGAGTTCGCACCGCGCGCAGAGCAGAGAAGTTACACGGTTTGGAAGCGTGGGCCAAGAGGCGGGTCCGGGGTCCAGGGTCCCGAAGGGGCTCGGCTTCTTTTTGGTCACTTCACCCTGAAGGAAGTCGGAAACTGAATTTTGCATCTGACGTCGACAGCAGAATTTTGACGTCAATGTCAAAATTTAACAACATGGTGCCCAATTGGTGGTCGTCAAAAAATGGCCCAGACCATTCTTTGACGTTGTCAAAAAAGAAAAACTGACGCCATCACCTATGTGAAAACCGCTGCAGTCATGATATTCTTCCCCTGTTCGCGCCGCCTGTCTCGTCAGGACTGACTGTGAAATGTTGTCCTCCTCCAATGGGGTCTGACTGGAGTTGCACCTGGCCTTGTTCAGATCCTCCGCATTTCAGCCATGGATCTGGCAGTGGCTGCTTCTCAACTGTCTGAAAGTTACACGCTGTTCACACCGGTTTCGTGTCCGTGATGGAACGCCGTGCGCAAATTGTGCGTGAAATGATGCATACATGTTTCAATGGTTCTGTTCACACTGGTTCCTTGAATCCATGATGGAAAGATTTTGGCTCCTAGAGGCAAAAACCTTCCGTCACAGATGCGGTCCTGATGGTTGAGGGAACCAGTGTAAACTACGTGACAAAAGTTTGGGAAAATTTGATCACAACCCATCCTGAAATGCTTTCGCCAAAAATATATGATGGATATATAAGAAAGCAGAACGTCCGCCATTTTGGATTTGAAATACCATGTGCGTTGAAATGCTTCAGTTGATCAACACCAGTGGACCTGGTCAGTGATGCGCTGGACATTGTCACCGCTGATGCTGTGGGTGGAATCCGGCCAAATAGCACGAGACACAAACGCTGCGAAGGGACGCAGCGCACAAATCACAGCAGAGTCGCAAAAAGTGTTTTGGCTCTTCGTGCCTTTTGTAATTTTGTGTTGACAACCAACAGGCACAAAAATTTCAACCCCAAAGTTTGCACCACTTGGGAAGTTTGCTCTTCGAACGCATTTCAACAAGTTTGTGGACCGCAGTGAAGATAGAGCTTCTTTTATCCAAGTCATGTATCCGTGGAACCTTGTGTGTGCGAGTGTGTGTGCGTGTGTGTGCGTGTGCGTGCGACTGCGTGTCAGGAGGGGTGTGTGCACAGGTTTGCCGTTGTTTTGGGAAAGTTAATTTTTCACAAGTCACAAGAATCAAGAGAGATGTCTGTGTGTGTGTGTGTGTGCGTGCGTGTATGAATATCTTGACAGGAGCATGTTTTACTCAATACTAAACACAGCAGCCAGACGACCCTGTAGTGACTCTGGATTTACTGGGACAACATCCGGCACCAGAACCTGGCCGCGGCGGAAGGGCGGCGGCGGTGTCGCATTCCTCCTCGCGCGTGCGCGCAGCGTCGCCGTTGCCTGGGGCGACGCGCGTCGGCGTGTTGTGGACACAGCACGACGCGACGCGACGTGACGTGACGTTCTGGTGACGCTTCCAGGCTCCGCCCTACGCTGTGGAGACTCGGGCGGCGTGCGGGCGGCACAACGTGGGCGGTGCCAAACTGGGCGTCACCAAACTGGGTGGCACCAAACTGGGCGTCACCAAAACTGGGCGTCACCAAACTGGGCATCACTAGACTGGGCGGTGTCAAACTGGGCGGCACCGAATTGGGTGGTACCAGACTGGGCGGCACGAGAATGGGTGTCACGGGCCTGGGTGATGCCGAAAGGGTATCAAAAAAAGTCAGTTTGAAGGGTCCCCACGTCACAAGTCACTTCCGAGGGCTTCGCACCCATAGACAGAGACGCAGTGCGTGACGTACCCACTGCTCTACAGGCCTTCAGCCTCTCCAATCTGACGTCTATTCAGCACTTCTCGCCGCAGACGCATTTTGACGCGGTATCTGACCCACCTGACCCCACCGCCCCAGGGCCCTGGGAGATGCATCAAATACCGTTACCATGTCAACAGGCGGGGTTGCCATGTCAACAGACCGGCGCCCCGCAGCAACGCGCTCCGAGCGCTTTCATGTCATGCTAATGCGACGTGATGAAGAGACGGGGTCCCGTAGAAATTATTCTTTTGTTTCTGGTGGGAGCCGTGGAAAAGGGATTGAATTGAATGCCTTTGATTAGTTGTGGCTGGTTGCCAAGGAGAGTGAGATGCTTGGTGGGAATGAGCGTGCGCGAGAGATGATGGTCCCTGAGTTGATGAAATTTTTGTGTCCATGGAAAGTTGGCGGAAGGTGTGCGTGTGTGTGTGCGTGTGTGTGGAGTGGGGCTGCTGGTAGTTGGTGCTCTCCATCACCCATACACAGCGGATTTCTGCAGGATCAGTGAGGGGCCCAGGCCCTCAGGACCCCTGGATCCCTTGCAGGGCTTTTATTCAGAAAACGAAAAGGTACATTGTACAGGTCCTTTTACGTGGTAGTATCAAAGAATTCTGAGACTGTGCATGATTACTGTCGCGAGCAAAATGCTTGCGCGCGGTCAAGAATTCGTCATTGTACGAGCGAAGTGACTTGTTTGGCATCAAGGTTACAGACGGAAGGTGTGTTCACTGTGGCTGCAAGGACATTTAGACTGCCGTCCAGTGTCAGTCTGTTCCAAACTGAAAAAGTTCTGAATTTGATCTTTGTGCGCAAGAAAATTTCCCAGTGCAAGTAACGCTGTTCTACAACTCAACACCAGACATAGACTCTATGTGTGTACAGTACTTGCATCACATGTACACATGGTGGAAACGGGTTCTCCTGTTCAAGTGCTCACATAACTCCTTTCTCGAGCAAAAGTCGTTGTGTGATTTCACAAGAACCATTTTTGTACAGTGTTAGAAAACTGTCCAAGGTTTTCAGAAAGCAAACGTGCCGCACTGAAGGATTTGCTCCTGTGGCCGTCTGTGCTCCGAGGCGTCACACTTTGTGGATGTGTGACAGACGGGAGAAAATCTCAAGTTCATCATAACTTTGACAGTGGTCAGGTTTCCATCACAAATGATCTCATGTTTTGTGTGTTGCGCTGGTAGCTGTGTGGACAGGTATGTCGAGCCAGAGTGTGTGCATGTGAAAGTGTGTGTGCGCGCCTGTGGGTTTGTGGGAGAGCGTGTTTCGTTTTCTGTGGCACCGACAGAATGTCTGATTTCTCCCGCTTTCAACTGCGTGCAGCAACTGATTTTGTCCACCTAGTTTGGAATATTTCGCGAAAAGCGCCACTCCCTGCAGAACACACGCCCGCGACAAAGAGACCAAACGCCGGTGCATCTGTTTGACACATTGCTTTTATTGCAACACAGTTGGACCATCTCTACATGCTCTAACCACGGACACTGGGGATGTCGGCTCACAGGGGGAGGGGGTACTCGGCGGGGGGGGGGAGGGGTCCAGGGGAACTGGGGATTCAGTGGGCTCAGGTGTGACCGAAGGGCCTTGGGGCCCGTTGTCTGTGCTTGTTTTCTTTTTGCTCAATGTTTTCTTTTTGCAAATTTTTGCACAAAAATTTAGCGAGCAAATTGGACCTGAAGGGGTGGGGTCAGATCATGGAGGTTTCCCAGGGTTGAGACTGCAAGCACCTTGCACACAAGTCTACAGTATGGGCGATTCCTGCAATGCAACGCACTGGGTGACACGTTCGCTTTTGCTGGGTTCATTGGTTGTGACAAGGATTCTTCCAATGTGAAGCTGAATTTGGAGGTGTGAGGTATGAGCACACAGTGTGTGTGAATGAGGGAGTGGGGTGCACGCCGAACAACAGGGGGCGGCACACGCGAACACACACACCAAGGCGTAAAAATAAAGAAAGCCTATGAGGAACGCAAAACGGGTGCGTGTTCCATCATGCACAGGGGAGTTTGTGCAAACAGCCTGCAACCTGCATGGAAACACAAACGCAAACGTACACAGCATTCCAAACGCTACGTTTACGTTTGCGTTTCCAGGGTTGCGGGCTGTTTGCTCAAACTCCCTGCAGACAAAGCAGCACCGCAGAACACGACGGCAGCAGGATGCTGTACGGTGACGCGTGGACACGTCGACGTGTCACGTGACGTGACAGCAGTGCGCGTGGGTGGATACGTGGGTGGGGGTGGCGGTGTGTGTGTGTGGATGGGTGTGTGTGTGGATAGGTGGGCGGGTGGGTACGGGTGTGTGGGTGTGGAAGGGTGGGTGCATGTGGTTAGGTGTGTGGGGTGGTTGGGTGTGTGGGTGTGGATGGGTGTGGATGGGTGTGTGTGTGGATGTGTGTGTGTGGGTAGGTGTGGGTGGGTGTGTATGTGTGGATGGGTGGGTGGGTGGGTGCGGATGGGTGGATGGGTGGGCAAGCAGACCAAATGGCAGATGGATGATCAGGTGGGGTTGCAAGGTTCGTGTGTGGCAAGAGGGAGGTAAATGAGTGGATCAGCCGGTGTGCGTGTGTACGTGTGTGCGTGCAGAGGCGGGGCAGAAGGAAGAAGGGATGGTGGTGGGTGACATAACATCCATGTATGTGATTGTGTGTATGTCTGTGTGTGCTGATTGTGTGTGTGTGTGTGGTGTGTGCGTGTGTGTGTGCGTGTGTGTGCGTGTGTGTGTACGAACGGAGGCTCAGGCAATGGGATGCTGGGAGCGGGAGACTCAGAAGAAAACACGTGAAACATTCAAACATTTTCAGAAACACCACTGCTGAACGTTCGTGATGAAAATAATTTGCCCGTTCGTTTTTCGAGTCGAACCCACTGTACGTGTGTTCGGCTCGCGAATCGAACACACCCAGTGTGACCGCTCCCTTCACAACAGCGACTGCAGAATCACTAGCCCCAAATGTACATGTTTGAACAGTTACTCTCGGACAAAAATAGACACAGATCTTCACATTTAAAGCTGAACGACGCGTCTTCACGCTAAAAGCTGTGGACAAACATTGAACTTTCTACGCGGCACAGAGCGTTGATACGACACGTGACGCATCACGTGGTGCTAGCGTCCGCCCCGCTTGTCACCTGTTCGTCTGTTGGCACCACGTGAGTTCTACGTCACAGAAAGCATCTCCCGTTACACCCATGTGATCAAAGTTTTCCGCGGGTGCTTCCTGGCGGGGTGCAGGCGGGGGCGCCACCCTAACCCTGATTGGGTCTGAACCACGTGGCCAGGCTCCCGGATGCTACGCGCCAACTGGAAGTACCTCTAGTTACCGGTTCTCACGTCACGTGACTCGCACGTGATGATGTAGGCATCTGAAATCCGCGCAAACGCGAGGAAAATGATCCGAGGCACGCAGAGTGAACCGGAAGTGCGTGACACTCGCCTGGTTCCCGGTTCTCGGGTCACGTGACAGGGTTTAGGCTCACTGTACGAAGCTCTCTCACGTACGACGCCAAGCACGTTTACTTAAACGTGATCACTGATGGTCCAGGGACTTCGCACCACTCGCTGTCTCCGTGTGTGAGTGGATACAGTATCAAGGGCCAGATTCCCTTTGGGCTTGATCCTCCTGCAAACGTGTTTGTGTGTCAGTGGATCCAGGGTCCAAGGTCCCACGTGGAATCCTCCAGCTTCCGGTTTGTGTCACGTGTTCACACGACGGAAGTGTTGCCCTGGGCCGAGCTCACATCCAGGTACCCGTTTTTCGTCGTGTACTGCGTCGGCCTGTGTTTGTCGCTGTTCAGCGTCACGATGGACTGACGGTGCTGAACCTGACCTTGACCCTGACCCAAACCGGAAGAGGAAAGGCGGTGCTGGGTCGCGTTGTAGATGTCAGCAGCAGACGCGCGCGGGGACCTGCTCACGTTGGTGCACGTGGTGCCGTGCAGAACGAGGTTCGTCTTACTTCCGTCTGCGTACGCATCCGAGAAGAGGTCGCTAGGAAACCGGGACTGCAGGCACCTGCAGAACAGCCTGTGGAAGGTGCGTCTGAAACGCATCGAAAACGACGAGTACAGGATAAAGTTTAAGGAGCTGTTGATCATGACGAGCAGGTTGAACACGTTTCCGGTGATGGCCGCTTTCAACCGGTCAGCCAGGCCCATCTTGCCAGTCACGTCTAAGTAGGTCATGTAGAGGTTCTGGACGGCCTGGGGCACCTGGCAGATCAGGAAAACGATGACGACCAGGATCAGCATCACGGTGATCTTGTGCTGCTCCCTGCGCTGACGCTCGCTGCGGTCGCTCTGTATGGTCACAGTCACTTTGGACATGGCCTTGCGCTGCTTGGCCGCCTTGAGCACCGCCCGTATGAGCAGAAAGTTGAAGATGGAGAGACAGATCAGAGGGATGAAGGTGAAGAGCGCCTGGTTGGTGTAGATGTAGCCCCACTGGTAGGAGTCGGCTTTCCCGAAGCCCGTCACGCCCACCGTCAGCGAAGTCGCGTTCGTTTCCGAGTGTGTCTCGCGCAGCGTCCGGTACTCGAAGAATTCTGGGAAGGTCAAGATGGCCGCCGAGATGCAGACGATGACGACGATGATGCGCGCGCGCTCTGGCGTGCACCACATCTTGCCTGAAACAAGAACACCAGTCAGTGTTGACACACGACCCAGGAGGCCATCTTTGTCGCTCAAGAATATAGGCCACGCTCACTGGCACGTAGATTGGGCACATGGGCTCAGCAATTATTTGTTATTTGGTAGAGTCGCCTCTTTCGGGGATGGTAGAGTCACCAACAGATTGAGTGGACTCACCAACGTGACATGCAAACGGTCACCTGTCACGTGACTCACCTTTCATGGGGTGGCAGACCCCGATGTAGCGCTCCACGGTGAAGGTGAGTGTGATCCACACCGCCGTGTTACTCACGATGTCCACCAGCGGCTTCCCCACCGGGATCCTGAAACAACAGTCACGTTCAGTGTGCAAGCGAAGTCAGACCACCTGCTTTTCAGCCTGCGGCTCTCAGTGATCCCCTGCCCTGGCCCTGGTTCTGGCCCTGGCTGTGGCCCTGGCCCTGCCCTGTCCAAGCCAGGGCTCTGGCCCCCTGGCCCTGCCCTGCCCTGCCCTGCCCTGCCCTGCCCTGCCCTGCCCTGCCCTGCGCTGCCCTGCCCTGCGCTGCCCTGCCCTGCCCTGCCCTGCCCTGCCCTGCCCTCTCCTCCTCTCTCACCTGTACTTGATGTAGGACTCGAGCACCTTGACGTCGTCGTAGTGGTTCAGACTCATGGTGACGGCAAAGATAAGGTAGAGCACGTCCATGATGGCGAGCGCCGTCAGGTAGATGTTCGTGCTCGACGTGCGCATGCATCTGCGGAGAAATAGCGACGTTTAGCTGTGGGGACGTCAAGATGCAGCACGTCGTCAACGGAGTGGTACGCGTCTCGTTCTCAAATAAATCTGCAAGCGTGACGTCACAAAACTGTGGTGTGTTGAGAGACGCGAATCCGACGTCAAGCCAAGACGCAGCACGTGACGTCACAAAACACTGAGGTGCGTTTGGAGACGCAATGCGTCACACGTCCAGCGCGAATCCGACGTCAAGGGGAGACGCAGCAGGACGTCTGTCACGTCGTCACGTTGACGCGAGTCTGGCGGCCCGAGACGTCTTGTTGATATCACGTGAAACACAGAATTTATCTCAGTCTTGGCAATTGTCGCGTTCTCGTGCGGTCGACAGGAGATCGGTGGAACCTGCTCGAACTTTCCGGCTGAACACGTGATCAACTCGCTCGTGTCAATCTTTGAGACACATCCTTGCTCTCAGGCGTGATTCGTGTGGTGGCGTCTCTGGACAGAAACGCAACGCTTGACGCATCCAGTGTGAGTTGGACATGTCTGTCACCAAACGCTTGAAAAAGATTCTGCAAATTTTTGTGCGCCGTACATGGAGCCTGCATGTGCACGGCACGTTGGCCGCTGTGTTGGTCGGTTCTGAGGGCTGACGTTGTCTTTTGAGAGTCACGTGTTGCGTCCCACCTCACATGACCAAAGCACGTCACTGTCGCGGCACTGTTGACGCAAAGCGGGTCAATTTCTGACGTTCTGACGTCATTTTTTACTGCCCTGGATCTGTGTCTGCGACTGTGCGGGACATGACGCCTGTGCGTTGTGGGATCACGCGTCTCCTTGGAAACGACGACAGGGTGTCCCAGGGTTCGCCTGTATCGCACCGCGGGGACGCAATACGCGTGGCGTCTGTGTCCAGGTCAGTGCGCACTGCGTCCTGGAACAAGGCAACGAGCGCTGCTTGAACTCAGACACCTCACCGCGCAATTTCTACGGTCCATTTGAGAAGATGACAGAGGCAAACAGAAAGCTGTCAAAACTTCAGTGTGAGGCCTATTCGCACTTGATGCGTCACGCGTAGCGTGCGTGGACGGGCGCTGTTTGTGTACGGACGGCGCAATGACGCCAGGAGCCGGAAGCAAGATGAGGGTCTCGGACACGTTTCACAATGGAAGTGCCAGGCGTTGTAGGCTTCTCGGCCAGAGTCAGTACGGAGGTTTAGCAAACACGTCCGGTCCTGTTCCAGCGTGTCATAAGTGCCAGATGAGTGACACACGCAGTCACTTGTGGAGTGATATGAATTCCACTCACCTTAGTGTTGATATCGGGCCAAATGGATGCCCAGCGCGAGGCGGACAACCATGGTGTGGAGTGAATGGTTGTAGACAGGTGCTCCAGCAGAGTAAAAGTAAACCATGGTGTTATATATATTTACCATGACCACCCCCTAAGTACTGCCACAGCCACAGCATAGCCACAGCCAATCATATCATTCCCTAGATGGAGCCACTATCCTAAGCTGGGCACA
>JAAUXT010000371.1_pt1 | contig 12416 bp, 13 predicted proteins | sample 7278171 | NCBI WGS metagenome assembly JAAUXT01 (sample SAMN14350112, study PRJNA611818) | marine sediment metagenome | isolation source: surface marine sediment (1.8m) | place: French Polynesia: Moorea | collected 2018-08
CTCGGCGTTGTCGGCGAATCCGGCTGCGGCAAGTCGACCCTGGCGCGTGCGGTGGTGGCGCTTGAGACGCCGAGCCAGGGCCGGGTCCGCTTCAAGGGCCAGGACCTCTTCGCGCTCCGTCCGGCCGCGCTTCGGCGCCTGCGGCGGCACTTCCAGATGGTCTTCCAGGATCCCTACGGCTCGCTCGATCCGCGCTACCGGATCGGGCGCAGCGTTGCCGAGCCGCTCGACGCCTTGGAAGGCGGGGAAGGCGCCGCCGTGCGCCGCGAGCGGATCGCCGAGGCCCTGGGCGCGGTCGGCCTCAAGGCGGCGGACGCCGGCAAATACCCGCACGAATTCTCGGGCGGCCAGCGCCAGCGCATCGCCATCGCCCGGGCCCTGATCACGCGGCCTGAGCTGATCGTCGCCGACGAGCCGGTCTCGGCGCTCGACGTCTCGGTCCAGGCCCAGGTCCTGAACCTGATGCTCGATCTGCAGGAACGCCTGGGCCTCGCCTACCTCTTCATCAGCCACGATCTCTCGGTGATTCGGACCGTCGCCCAGGAGGTCGCGGTGATGTACCTCGGCCGGATCGTCGAGCAGGGCCCGAGCCAGGCGGTCTTCGCCGACCCGGCGCATCCCTATACCCGGGCCCTGATCGAAGCGGTGCCGCGGCCGGATCCTGCCCGCCGCCGGCGGCCCGGTCAGGTGGCGCGGGAGGCCAAGCCCGGCGGCCCCGCCGGCCCGGGCGTGGGCTGTCCCTATGCTGCCCGCTGCCCCCTGGCCGAGGCCCGCTGCCGGCAGGAACCGCCGTCGCTGCGGCCGCTGGGCGCGGACCGGCACGTCGCTTGCCACCTGGCCTGAGTCCCGGCTGGAACGCACCGGCTCTGGCCGCTTGGCGGCGCGATGACTACATTGGGGACAAAGGGGAGGACCGCATGATCGTCGAGCAGATCTGGACCGCGAACGCCTATCGCAACTTCAACTACCTCATCGCCTGCCCGGAGACCGGCGAGGCCCTGGCCATCGATCCGCTGGATCACCGCAAGTGCCTGGCCACGGCCAAGGATAGGGGCTGGGAGATCACACAGATCCTCAACACACATGAGCACGGCGATCACATCGGCGGCAACAAGCCGATGATCGCCGCCACCGGCGCCAAGCTCCTGGCCCACGAGAACGCCCGCGACCGTATCCCTGGCATCGACCGGGGCCTGGGCGCCGGCGACGTGATCAAGGTCGGCAAGACGGTGGAGCTGGAATCCCTGGACACCCCGGGCCACACCATGAGCCACGTCTGCCTGCTGTCCCGCACCGATCAGCCGGCCTTGTTCTGCGGCGATACCCTGTTCAACGCCGGGGCCGGCAATTGCCACAACGGCGGCCATCCCAACGAGCTTTATCACACCTTCGCCGAGCAGCTGTCGCAGCTGCCGGACGAAACCTTGATCTATCCGGGCCACGACTACATCGCCAACAACCTGCGCTTCACATTGGACCGCGAGCCGGACAACCCACGGGCGCCGGGCCTGCTGGCCGAGATCGAGGATCAGGATCCCGGCCAGGCCCTGGTCACCACCCTGGCCCTGGAAAAGGAGGTCAACACCTTCTTCCGCTTGCACAATCCAGGGGTCATCGCCCGGCTGCGCGAGGTCTTCCCGGACCTGCCGGATGAGCCCGACGCCAAGACCGTGTTCCTGAAGCTGCGCGAACTGCGCAACAGCTGGTAACGGGGTCGAGGGTGAGCGGAGGCGACGGCGAGATCACCTTGAGCGGCTACCGCCCGGGTGCGCTCGGATGGGCGGTCCAGACCCAGGCGGCCTATTACGGCCGACACTGGGGTTTCGGAGTCTACTTCGAGGCCAAGATCGCCGCCGAGCTGGCTGAATTTCTGAAGCGTTTCGACGAGAAGCGGGACCTGTTCCGGCTCGCGCTCGCCGGCGAGCAAATCCTGGGCACGATCTCGGTCGACGGCAACGACGCGGCCGGCAAGGGTGCGCACCTGCGCTGGTTCATGGTCGATCCGGTCGCCCAGGGCCGGGGCGTTGGCCGGCGTCTGCTCGATGCCGGGCTCGGCTTCTGCGGCGCCCGTGGCTATCCCCGGGTCTACCTTTGGACCTTCGCCGGGCTCGACGCCGCTCGCCGGCTCTACGACGATGCCGGCTTCCAGGTGGTCGAGGAGCAGGACGACGAACAATGGGGCAAGACCATGCGCGAGCAACGCATGGTCTTGCAGCTCTAGCCACGACCTATCGGGACAAGGCGTTCAGCTTGCCGCGTTCGTCGAGCAGGCAAAGGTCCTCGTAGCCGCCGATATGCTCGCCGTCGATGAAGATCTGCGGGATCGCCGTGCTCCGCGGCAGGCGGCGCAGCAACTCCTCGAGCTGTGCCGGATCGGCGGCGATGTCGAGCTCCTGGTAGGCCAGGCCCTTGCCGTCCAGCAGTTCCTTGGCCCGCAGGCAGTAGCCGCAGTTCGGCGCCGAGAAGATCTCGATTCTTGCCATAGTTCGGTCTCAGTGGTTGATGTGGAGGATCGGCTCGACGCCGTCGAACATCGGCTCCAGCACGACGCCCATGGCATCGCCGAACTTGGACACGAAGATGTAGGTCGCGATGACGAAGGCGGCCTCGACGATCTGCGCGTCGGTGAAGTGCTTGTGAAGTCGGTCCCAGAGGTCCTTCGAAAGCCGGTTGGCATCGACGCCGATCTGCACCGTGAGATCGAGAAGCGCCTTTTCGCCCTCGGTGAAATGCGGGCTGGTCTTGTACTTGTCGCCGTCGATGTCGGCGATCTTCTCCTCGGAAATGCCCAGCATCATCGACAGTCGCTCGTGCTGAACGACGCAGTACTGGCAGTCGTTGCGCTGGGTCGCCTTGAGGATCAGCAGCTCCTTGGTGACCCAGTCGATGTGGCCGTCCTTCAGGATCGCCATGATCAGGTCGGTGAAGGCAACCCCCAGCTCGGGCGTGTGGCCCAGGACCTTGAAGATGTTGAGCAGGGCTTTGAAGCGGTCTTCGGCCTTGTCGTAAAAGGCGTTCGTCATGGCATCGGCCTGCTCGCGCTCGACGTAGGATACGGTCATCTTTGCCTCCCTTGTTTTGACTGAGCGTTCCAAACTGGTGAAATAAAGAGCCGGCTAGCCGATCAGCGCCTCCGCCTGGTGGCGCAGGGAGCGGAGCAGCGCCGGCTCCGGACGGCTGCGCGAGAGCACCCGCAGGCCGATGAAAAGGCCGAGCAGCGACCGCGCGGCCTCGCCGGCCTCGACCGTGTCGGGGATCTCGCCGTCGCGCTGACCGGCCTCGATCCGCCCCCGGAAGAAGGCCTCCATCTCGGCCAGGCCCTGGGCCACGATCCCCGCGATCTCCTCGTCGTGGGGCGAAAGTTCCAGCGCCGTGTTGACCAGCAGGCAACCGTTGCGCGAGCCCTGGTCGAGGGCCGCCGCGACGGCGCCGTCGAAGGCGGCGAGGATCGATTCCCGGGGCGAGTTCGCGGCGGCCAGGGCTGCGACCCAGGCCTTGCGCTCCCGGGCGTCATAGTGGCGCAGCGCCTGGATGAAGAGGCTGCGCTTGTCGCCGAAGGTGGCGTAGAGGCTGCCCCGGTTGATGCCCATGCAGTCGACGAGGTCCTGCATCGAGGTCGCCTCGTAGCCGCGCGCCCAGAAGGCGCGCATGGCCCTGTCGAGCACCGCCTCGCTGTCGAACCGCTTCTCCCAGGGCATGCCGGGCCTCCTCGCCGTTCAGGCTAGGATGTTTGGAACGATCGGTCAACAAGGGGTCGGCGACTCCGACATTGCCTGGGCCGCGCGGCTGTTGGACTGGAAGTCAGTTCTGAATTGGAGTCATGGCCGGGCTTGACCCGGCCATCCATGGTGCCAGCGTGGCGATGGATGCCCGGATCGAGTCCTGGCATGACATGGGAGAGGTCGACCGGAGAGAGGTGCCGCCTAGCCGTTTTCCCTGGCGGCGAAGTCGAGGGCCTGGCGGGCGGTGCGACGCAGGTGCTTGCGCTTGATCGGCGTGGAGAGGAAGCGGTTGATCGCGGCTGCCAGCAGGGCAGCGGTGTCCTCGCCATTGTTCGCCAGGGCCCAGCGCGCCTCGTTGCGGGCCGCGAGCACCGTCTTCAGCAGGTGGACCGAGACGACGTATTCCGGCTGGTTGTGGTCGAAGAGGCTGTCGAGGGCCTGCTGGAAGAAGTACTCGACGTCGTCGACCAGCCAATCCTTGAGCTTCACCTTGTCGTCCAGGTAGCCGGCGTTGCGTCCCGCGAAACAGGCCAGTTGCAGCAGCCCGGCCGGCCAGCTCTCGGCGAACTTCTGACACTGGCAGCGCAGGGCCGTCGCGAAGGTGATGCCGTGGGTGAGATCGAGCCAGCCGACGTTGGAGGCGAAGCTGCCGTCGACGTGATTTTGGTAGTCGGTGTCGAAGCAAAGCAGGTTGAAGGCGTTCGCGCCGAGCAGGGTCAGGTAGAGCTTCTCCGGCGCCGCCTTCTTGTAATCGAGGGTCAGCGCCAGGGCCTTGTCGACGTCGAGGCCCTTGTAATCCGAGATCTTGGGTGGCTTGAAGCGGCCGAAGCTTGGCTTGAAGCCGTCTGTCCAGGACTGCAGTGCGGCGTGGTAGCCGGCGAAGCGAGGAACCATGTCTTCGCGCTGGGCGAAGATGATCGAACGCACCAGAGGCAGCATCACCCGGGTCGTGATTTCCGGGCCGAGGTGGGCGATCAGTTCGCCCGTCTTGCGGACGTAGACCAGGGAATTGCCAAAGCTACTGAAGTGGGCCAGCGCGGCCTGGGTGAGCGCCGCCTCGAACTCGGCGAAGGTACGGCCTTCGCCCAGCCCGCCCCGCAGGTTGGCGATGGCGACGGCCTCGTCCTCGTCCTCCATGGCCTGCAGGAAGACCGCCTGGTCGTAGGGCTCTTCCAGGGCCGAATAGGGGTAGATCTTCTCGCGCCGGACCTCGTAGGAGATGTGGCCCATGGCCTCGAGCAGGCAGATCAGGCGGTCCTCGGGCTCGCCCGGCCGCTCCTCGTAGAGGGACAGCCAGTCGGCGGCGCCGGCGTAGGCATGGCCCGTGCCGAATTCGAGTCGGTCGCAGGACCAGCCGATCGCAGCGCGCATCGCTTCTAGCGGGTCGCCCTCGAGATGGGTGAGCCGGGCCAGTTCCCGCGCCATGTGCTGAAAATCGTGGTTGTCGAAGGCGTTGCAGAGGTGGAACAGGACGGTCTGCCGCTGGTGCTCGACCGGCGGCTCCATGAGGTCGACGTAAACGTCGCCCTCGCGTTCCTCGACCGGATAGACGCGCAGCGCGTCGCCGCCGTGAACGTTGGTGCCGGTGAAAAGATCGAACTTCCAGTTGTGCTGGCTGCAGGTCAGCACGCCGTCACAGTCGACCTTCCCCTCGCCCAGAGGGTAGCCCTCGTGCGGACAGCGGTTGTTGCAGGCGAAGATGCCGTCCTCGGTCAGGAAGATCGCAAGCTGCCGATCGCCGAGCTTCACGACGGCCTGCTTCTTCTCCCTCAGCTCATCGGTGGCGATCGCCTTGGTCCAAAGACCCATCTGCATGTTGGATAGCCCTACTGATTCGATTGAGGAATTTAGAACTAGATCCTTAATATTTTCCCAGAATCTCGGGATTTCAGGGCACTTGCCGGATTTCTTGCCGATAGCGTTCGGCCTCCTCCAGCAGCCAATCCCGGAAGGCCCTGACCTTCGGTCGCTCGGCATTGGCCTCGGGGCAGACGATGTAATAGGCGAAGTCGCTGGGCACGGCGAAGGCCAGGGGCCGGACCAGGCGTCCGGCGCTGAGGTCCGACTCCGCCAGCACCCGGCCGACCAGGGCCACGCCCTGGCCGTCCAGCGCCGCCTGGATCGCCATGGAGGTCGGGCTGAAGCGCGGCCCGCGGGTCCAGTCGACGCTCTGGACCCCGGCGGCCAGCAGCCACATCCGCCAATCCGGTACCGGCTGGCCGAACATCGGCGTGTCGTCGTGAATCAGCGTGAAATGCTCCAGGTCCTTGGGACGCTTGAGCGGTGGCTTGTCCTCCAGCAGGGCCGGGCTGCAGACCGGCACGACCTCCTCATGCAGCAGCAGTTCGGCGCTCAGGTCCGGATAGCGACCCTGGCCGTAGCGGATGCCGATGTCGACCTGGTCGCGGTCGAAATCCACCAGCCCGACCGAAGCCGCGACCCGGGCGTCGATGTCCGGGTGGGTCTGATGGAAGCGCTCGATCCGGGGTACCAGCCACTTGGCGGCGAAGGAGGGCGCCGCCGAGACCGTTATCAGGCCCCCGGTTTCCAGATCCCGGATCCGGGCGATGCCGGCGGCCAGGTAGTCGAAGCCGCTGCGCAGGTCGGGCAAGGCCGCCTGGCCGGCCTCGGTCAGCCGGATGCTCCGCTTGCCGCGCTGGAACAGTGCGACGCCGAGATAGTCTTCCAGCCCCTTGATCTGATGGCTGATGGCGGCCGGGGTGACGTGCAACTCCTGCGCCGCCTTGGCGAAGCTGAGATGGCGGGCGGCGGCCTCGAAGGCGCGCAGGGCGTTGAGCGGCGGCAGACGGCGCGACACGGCGATCTCCAAGATTAGTAAAACTAACCTCACTCCCGATGAATACTCGTTTGTCCAGTGGGAGAATTCAAATCAAATTTATGGACAAGAACTGAGATCTGGTGAAGCAATCTAATCGATTCCGTTAGAAAATCTTATCTTAGTCGATTCTGCCTCGACGCGAGAGGAGGACCCAGATGCACCGAAAGCCGACAGACCCGACGATGGAATTGAATGCAGCCAACTTGCAGAGCCTCATGGCACGCGGCCGTCGTCTGCGCGCCGAGGCCTTCCATGCCGCCCCGGGGAATGCGGCGCGCTTGGCCGGGCGCCTGGCGCGGAGCCTCGGCTCCGGTGCCCTGGCGCTGGCCGGACGCTACCGCGCCTGGCGGCAGCGGCAGCTCGCGGTCGCCGAGCTGCTGGCCCTGAACGACCGGATTCTGCAGGACATCGGCCTCAGCCGTGGCGACGTCGCGCACCTCGTCCGCTTGCTCCGTCAGGGGGTCCCGGTCGAGCAGATCGCAGTCCGGGCCGAGTTGGTGCACCTGCCGCAAAAGCGGGCCCAATCCGCCCCTCCGCGCAAGCTGGCAGCCTAGGAGCCGAAGCAATGAATCCCTACCAGGCTTTCCCCTGTCTGAACCTGCCGCCATCGCCGGCGGGGCGGCCGTCGTCCTCGGACGGTGGCGGCGGTCTTTTGTTCAGCGTCCTGATTTTTCGTCTCTTCGCCGCAGCCGAAGCCCTGACGCGAGGCCTGACGCGGGCGGTTCGGGCCCGATGACCGCCCGGGCTCCGCTGCGCGACGCGCCGACTCTCTGGGCCCTGGCGGTGCGCCAGTCGATGGGAGCGGAGGCGGATGGATCGGCATCCACGCCGCAGCCCGGCGGCGCTCTGTGGCGCGAAGTCCTGCCGAAGGCAAAGGAAGCGGAGCCTGAGCTGTCCTTCTGACTCGCCGGGCCAATGCCGGTTGCAGGCGCAGCTTGCTATGCGCGTCCGACTGAGCCATCTATGAAGACATCCAGTGCAATCCCTTTGCTTTGCCCCGCCGCCTTTCTTGTGCGCGGGCCCGGAGGTCACAGATGGCTGCCGCCGAATCTCCCAATTCTCCCGGTACTCAAAGCGACGAATCCCAGGATCTCTGGGACAATCCCGCTGCGACCGACGGCTTCGAGTTCGTCGAGTACACGGCCGAGGATACCCAGGAACTGGATGTTCTGTTCCGCCGGCTCGGCTTCCGGGTGGCCGGCCGCCACCGCTCGAAGCGGGTCAGCCACTACCGCCAGGGCGACATCAACTTCATCGTCAACGCGGAGCCGGAGAGCTTCGCCCAGTCCTTCGCCAGGGTGCACGGCCCCTCGGCCTGCGCCATGGCCTTCCGCGTCGGCGACGCCGGCGCCGCCTTCGACCGGGCGCTGTCCTGCGGCGCCAAGCCCCACAAGGGCCATGTCGGGCCGATGGAGCTCAATATCCCGGCGATCAAGGGGATCGGCGACAGCTTGGTCTACCTGGTCGACCGCTACGGCGACCAGAGCATCTACGACGTCGACTTCGAGCCGGTCGAGGCGGATGGCGATGCCGGTGAGGATTGCGGCCTCACCTACATCGACCACCTGACCCATAACGTCTATCGCGGGCGCATGGACCATTGGGCCGGGTTCTACGAGAAGATCTTCAACTTCCGTGAGCTGCGCTACTTCGACATCGAAGGCAAGCTGACCGGCCTGCACAGCCGGGCCATGACCTCGCCCTGCGGCAAGATCCGGATTCCGATCAACGAGTCGGCGGACGACAAGTCGCAGATCGAGGAGTACCTCGAGGCCTACAAGGGCGAGGGTATCCAGCACATCGCATTGGGCACCGACGACATCTACGCGACGGTCGAGAGCCTGAAAGAACACGGCATCGAGTTCATGGCGCCGCCGCCCGACACCTACTACGAGGGGCTCGAGGCACGAGTGCCCGGGCACGGTGAGGACGTCGAGCGACTGCAGCAGAACGGCATCTTGCTCGACGGCGCCCCGACCGAGGGCGGCGGCATCCTGCTGCAGATCTTCACCCAGCTCGCCATCGGACCGATCTTCTTCGAAATCATCCAGCGCAAAGGCGACGAGGGATTCGGCGAGGGCAACTTCAAGGCGCTCTTCGAGTCCATGGAAGAAGACCAGATCCGCCGAGGTGTGCTCGATTCAGAAGCGTCGTGAGGCGCCTGGATCCGATCCGAGCCCGGTTCGCGTCGAACGACTCGTCCTCGCCCTTGCGCCGCCCTTGCCGCGGGCCGCGCCCTTTGCGACCGGCCGAGGGGTCAATCGCCGACCAGAGCCGATCTAGTCGCCAAGCAGCTTCTTCAGCGCGTCGACGGGGTTAGGTTGGTCCTCCTTCGCGCCACCGGCATCCGGTGTTTCTTCTCCACCACCCTGGCCGGTCAGGCCCTTCAGCAGCGATTCGCCGGCATCTTTGGCCCCCTTCAAGGCATCCTTGGGGCTCTCGGTGACCTTGCCGAGACCGCCGCCGATGACGGCAGCCAGATCGGGTCGGTAGGTGAGGTCGTGCCAGGGGCCCTCGACGATCACCGGCACGGCGATCCCTTTGAGCGCCGCCTCGCCGCCCTGGCCCTCGAGGGACCCCACGGCCTTGGGCTCGATCCGGTACTTGACGGTCCGCTTCGGCAGGTCCGCGGTACCGGCGCCGTTGACCCGCAGCAGCGGATTGAGCAGCAGCAGGTCGTCGTTCCGGAAATTCCCCCGGGTAATCTTGAAGGTCCCGGAAAGCTCCGCGAAGTCGGTCTTTTGGGCACCGCCGGTGTCGGTGAAGGCCGAGGTGACGTTGCGGATCATCTGGGCCAGGTTGATGCCCCGGATCGCGCCGTCGACGAACTTGATCGCGCCATCGCCATCGAGGGTCTGCACCATCGCCTTCTGGCTCTTGCCAGCGGCGCTAAGCGAGATCTCGATGTCGCCGCTGCCTTCCAGCCGGTCGAAGTCGGCGGCGTCGGTCAGCAAGGTCCCCGCGTTCACGCCAGTCAGGGTGAAGCTATTTCGCAGGCTCGGCGTCGCGCCGCGCCCGTCCAGTGCAAGCTCGGCATGACCGTTACCATCGTAAAGCTTGAGCTGCCTCAGATCCGCGGTCAGCAGACCGTTCTTGATGGCAACACCGAGCGCCGACTCGCCGATCTTGATCTTGCGGATCCGGATGCCCTGGACGGAAAGGTCGAAGTCCAGATTCACAGCGTGAAGGCCGGCGAGATCGATGGGTTCGTCGCTCCATTCCTGGGGTTTCGGCTTTTCGGCCGAACCGCCGCCGTCGCTCTTGGCGTCTTCGTCGGACGCGGCCCCGGTGGAAGCCGCCTCAGGTGGCAGGTATTTGTTGGCGTCCAAGACGTCGAGCTTGAGCTCGCCCCGGATGTCGGGCTTGGCGCCGGAAATGTCCGCGGTCACGGCCCCCTGGCCGGCCATGCCGTCGAGACCGATCTCGGCTTCGGTGAAGGCGAAGCGGGTGGGCGTGGCCGACAGCTTGCCCTTGATCGAGAAGGGCCCCAGGCCGTCGCCCTCCAGCTCGAGCGGCGTTCCGGCCCAGGCGGCGAGCTCGCGAATCGAAGGCACATCGAGGTCGACGGCTGCGGCCAACTGAACGCTCTCTGTCTTGTCCAAGCTGCCGTCGTAGCTGAGTCGCACCGGCTCGGACTCGATCTTCAGGCCGAGGCTGGTGGTGCCGCCCTCCAGCAGTGCCCGCGGGCGGTCGGCGGCCAGGTCCAGGCTGACCGTCTTGCCGTTCCAGACCAAGCCGCCTTCGGCCGTCAGCGGGCTGTCGAGGCTGGCTAGGGAGACATCCATGTTGACGTCCTCGACTTCGTAGGCCGCGCCGCTGCGGGCATCGCGATAGGCCAGGCGCCCGCCCTCGAGGCGGACTTCGCCGAGAGCGACGTTGGCGACCGCGGTCCCGCCGCCCTCGGCGGCCGGCTGTGACGGCTCCGTGGTCGAGGGCTCGGGCGCCTTGGCCTCGGCGGGCGCCGTCGCGGTCTCGAAGACCCAGTTCGGCCGGCCCTGGGCGTCGACCTCGAGCAGGATGTTCGGCCGGACCAGGACCAGGCGGTCGAGCTTCACCTCGCGCGACAGCAGCGGCAGGATCTGCAGCTGCACTGCGAGCTTCTCGATGCTTGCCATCTGCGGTTCAGCCGCGCCGGGCGCGTTGGCGAAGCTGACGTTCTCGACCTCGATCGCAAGCCGCGGCAGGAGGCTCAGGCTGATGTCGCCGTCGATCGTCAGCTCCCGGCCGGTGGCGTCGCGCGCCGCCGTCTGGATCTGTCCCTTGTAGGTCTCAATCGGGATGAAGGCCGGCGCCACCAGGAGGCCGGCGACGACCACCACGAGGATCACGGCTACCGCGATCAGCGTCTTTTTCATCGCATTTCCTCAGAAATCATCCCGGCTCGGCTCACCGTGCCTCCTGCGCCGCCCTTGTGGCGGAAGTGAGATCGCGCCAATGAAAAGAAGCCCTGCGGCCAAATCCGGCCGCAGGGCTCTAGCATACTGTCTTTTGACCTAACGCGAGAGCTCGATCTCGACGCGGCGGTTTCTCTCCTCCGGCTTGGGTGTGTTGATGATCGGCTTGTTCAAGCCGAAGCCGGCGCCGACGATCTTCTCTTTCTGGATTCCGCTCTCGATCAGGAAATCGGCCACGGCCCGATATCGTCTTTTGGAGAGCGCCTTGTTGTAGTCGGAAGGACCGACGAGATCGGTATGTCCGCCGAGGCTGATCGTCTGGAATCCCGATTTCTTGGCCTCCTCGATCATGTCGGTCAGGATGGCGCGAGCGTTCGGCGTCAACTCGGAGCGATCGAACTCGAAATTGACGACCCAGGGCCCGGATTTCGGTTGCGGTGGGGGCGGCGGCGCGGCGGCGGCCACCGGCCTATCCTCCAGCTTGGCCAGCGCGGTCATGAAGCCATCGCGGCAGGCGGCGATGTCCTCTGGCTGCCGGTTTTCCTCCACCTCCTGGATCCAGCAATCGTAGCTGACCTGCGCCTCGGCAGCCTCGATCGGCTTCCTCTCGGCTGCGCCATCGGCCAGCGCCGCCATGAGGCGTTGACGGTTGTCGGCCATTTCCCTGAGCTTGTCCCGCGGCACGCGGCGGTAGCTGATGTCATCGGGCTCGACGCCGCCACCCGTGCCCGAGGCGACGGCGCGCACCGCGAAGTCGTCTGAAGCCCGATAGTCGCCTTCGGCGAACTCTTTCCTGGATTGGTCGATGTAGCCCTCGTAGAGGCTCTTGTCGAAGGAAGAGCCTTGAGGCGAAACCCTTTCGGCCTCTTGAAGTTCTGTCCCGGTATCTAAGATCCCGCAGGCGGCCAAGAGAACCAGACCGAGGCAGGGTGGTACCAACTTAATCAATCCGTTCATTTCATTTTCTCCCGTGCAAGGAAAGTCTCAAGGCCTTATTCGGTCGGCCCTTAGCGACCGGATCGGCCGTGCAAAGATACACTTCCGTCCCGTCTGTCGTTTCCAACCTCGGCCCGGGCGAGCGGCGTTGCCATGATCCGGCTCGACGCGGGCCTGCGGTCATTCCGCCGCGGCAGCGGCGATCTTCTCCGAACCTCCCGAAGCTATGTGAATGCTGCGTTGCGGGTAGGGGATCGAGATGCCTTCGGCATCCAGGCGTTCCTTGAAGGCCTTGGTCAGATCGAACTTCAAGGGCCAGTAGTCGCCGGCGTTTACCCAGATACGGACCGTGATGTTGACCGAGGAGTCCGCCAGCTCTGAGACAACGACCATCGGCTCGGGGTCCTTCAGCGGCCGGCTGTCGGCGCCGATCACGCTGTGCACCGCCGCGATGGCCTGGTCCAGGTCGTCCTCGTAGGCGATACCCAAGAGAAAATCGACCCGCCGTGTCGAATGGAAGCTGTA
>JAAUXT010124754.1_pt1 | contig 12416 bp, 15 predicted proteins | sample 7278171 | NCBI WGS metagenome assembly JAAUXT01 (sample SAMN14350112, study PRJNA611818) | marine sediment metagenome | isolation source: surface marine sediment (1.8m) | place: French Polynesia: Moorea | collected 2018-08
ACACTGGCCCTGTGGCCCTCACACTGGCCCTGTGGCCCTCACACTGGCCCTGTGGCCCTCACACTGGCCCTGTGGCCCTCACACTGGCCCTGTGGCCCTCACACTGACTCTGTTGCCCTCACACTGACCCTGTGGCCCTCACACTGACCGCGTGGAACCGGAAGCTCTTCCTCTTGTCCTCGGAGTCGGGAGCGAAGACCCTGCGGACCCACTCCTCGACGATCTCGTCCTCAGTCGTGTGGTCCCTGAAACATGCACGTGTGTCAGACACAGGAGCGCACGGGTTCATCCAGGTTTTCGGAGAGAAGGCCTGGGTCCTGGGAAACCCGACCCCACCGATGGATAAGGCCTCGGCATTCCAACAATCGTTGGCCTCGAGCATTGTACGTGGTTGAATTAAAGTATTCTGACAGTCAACATGGTTTCAGCGACACCGTTTGGTCACAGTTGAGCGCACATGAACAATGACAAACAAAGGACCTGACTAATTTGGTCGATCAGTCGCACACCGCAGAGATCATGTTGACTGTCAGAATACTTTGATTCTACCTCGTACAGTCAACCCCACTTGATACAACTCAGAAGTGCACAAAAATTGTGTCGCAATATGCGGTTTGGCGAATTATAAGAGCGAAAGGATGGAAAAGGAATTAAACTGGGTTTGAAAAAGTGTTGAAATATGCGGTTTGTTGAGGCATGCGTGGTCACATGAAGCTGGAACGACTGTACTATTTTGTCCGTTTTCGCATACATCTGTGGACTCTTTCCAACACAGGGGAGTTGCATCTGAAAGCTACGCGCTACGTGTACGTTTTGCGGCTACGGAGCGTGCTGCTAAAACTGCCTACTGCGCCTGGAGGACCCTGGGCCACGTGCCACGTTCTCTGGCGGACCTCACGACGCCCCCCCCCCCCGCTGGGTCCGCGGGAGACCGGGTCACGTGACGCACCTCTCTGTGTGGAACAGGAAGAGGAACTCCCAGATCTCCCGACGCTCCTTCTCGCCCGCTTCTCTCTCTTCCGCAGGAAGCTGGAATAAATGGGGCAAGTCAAAACACAGATCAAGCCTGGAAGAATGACATTTTTGCAAACTTCGCACAGGCATTTTGCACGTGCAACGAGCCACAGACCACAGTGCTGAACCTGCCTACGAACCACGGGCCACAGTCTGAACCTGCTGAACCTGCCAACAGGTTCAACGTGCCTGCTCTCCATGGCTGAACGCGCTGACTCAGCAAGGCTGAACCTGTCTACTGACCACGGACCACGATCTGAAGCTGCTGAACCTACAGGCTAAACGCGCCTGCTCACCTTGCTGGCGAGGCGCCGTGCTTCCTCGTGCGTGTCGCTACGACGAACCTTCCCGTCCTGCAGCAGGTCGAACGTTCTGGAGCCACAGAGGAGGAAACGCGTGGATACGCAGCCTTGACAACCACTTGGTAACCTTGACAACCACGGCGCTGGTCCAGAGGCGGGGTGGGGACACGGTGAGTGAGAGCACAGAAGGAACTCTGCGCAATGATGGTTTCATCCGTGCCACGTTCGTCCTTTACGTGGCCCCTGACCCCCTGACCCCCTGACCCCTGACCCCTGACCCCTGACCCCCGCGGATCCGCCCCTCGATCCACCCTGACTCCCATCCCGGAACCGCCCATGGCCCCTGGATTTGTCCCTCCTCCCTGGAACCACCTCTGCCCCCTCAGCTGTCTGCCCCTGGGTCAACCCCTGGCCCCTAGATTCAGCCCTTCTCCCTCGGCTATTCACCCCTTCTCTGAAACCCCCCTGCCCCTCGGAGCCCTAACAACTCCTGTCCTTCGGCCAGAAACCCATTCCCTGGAACCCCCCTGCACCCCCTGCATCTCAGAGCCCTATTTACCCCTGCCCTGGAAGTCCCTGCCCCTCGACTACCAATCCAGGCCCTGGACCCCCCTGCCCCTGGATCCACCCTGACCCCCGTTGAGCCGACTCACCTGACCCAGGTTCTGTACTTGCGTCGCATGAAGGGCCTCAGGTCCTCTGGTGGCGGGTCGTACGAGATGGTTCCTACCCCTGGAAACTCCATGGCAACCTGCAGACAACAACAGCGCACAACCGTCTCCATGGAGACAGGCAACGAGAAGCAGGGTTTTTCACACAGATGACGCGGCGTCAAAATTTTGACGCGGCGCCAGGAACGTACTGGACTGTTTTTTCTGATGCTCTCCATTGGGCGTCATATGTTATTAAATTTGTTGCTCGTGCATCAAAATTTTGACGCCTGCGTCAAAAATTCTGACGCCACCCACTCTGTGTGAAAACCCCCATCTCACAGTTAAGACGGTCATCACAAAAACACGTGCACGCCCCTGCGCACCCCACAACAGTTGTTCCTTCCAAGCAACACGGAACACCCCCCCTCCCCCCACAAAAAAAACCTTTCATCTGGCTGAAATTGTAGAAGTGTGGAGGAGCTCCACGAATAGGTGTCTTCACACCTATAGGTGACGCGGCGTCAAAATTTTGACGCAACAGCAGGAATGGACTGTTGTTTTGTTTTGAGTCTTTTGTTGCTTGCAAATCCAGACAGAAATGGAAGGCTCTGCGTCCTTGCCACAGGAAGAGAGGTTCTCACCTGTTTCTGTTGTCTTTGCGAAGCGTCTCTTCTCAGACGAACCTCCCAGTCTGTGCGGTACAGTCAGCGTCCCATACCACGCTCGTTTACACGCCAACTTCGTCCCCACCGCTGCCTGTACGACCCCCGTACATCAGCGATGTCCTCATTCCTTCAGCGAAAACCTTGTCCTCCGCGCTTCAAAAACTTCATGCACAAAAGGAAAGTCAAGTTTGCGTGGCGTGAGTGGGCACTTGAAACAACCAGCGTGAAGATGGCACTGACCCAGGCGCGTTCAGCCATGCGCGGTGAAATTCGTGGAAATCTCAATAAATCACCTTGTAAGGAAAGGTTTCAGTAGCATTCACAAATGCGTTAAATCCTTGTGTTCCAAGCGGTTTTTTACATTGGTGACGCGCAGTCGTCCTTTTTGACATCGGCGTCAAAATTTAACATTGAACCTGATGGTGGAATTTTTGACGTCAGCCCAGAAAACGTCCGCTGGTCACCCAATTAGGGTTTTCACACAGATGACGTGGTGTCAATTTTTTATGCGAGGCCAGGAATGGACTGGACTGGTTTTTTTTTCTGATGGTCTCCATTGGGTATCATGTTAAATTTGATGCCCGCGCGTCATCTTGACGCCAGCGTCAAAACTTCTGATGCCGCCCTGCGTGTGTGAAAACCCTATTGTGCAGAAACCCCTATGGATTTGTGCGTTGCGGTCGTCTGAGTTGGGCAGAATGGCTGACTTCGCCCACTTCACCCTGTGACCAGCCCAGGGGCGAAGCCACGTGACTTCGCTGGCGTGAGTGCAGACGTTTAGCGAACACGCCCACAGTCTGTCATGTTCACGACAACAGATCACGTCTCCAAGACGTTCAGACTCTGTTGCCAAGGAACAAAACGCGTTTCCATGGCGACAACAACGTCTCTTGGTTTTCTTATAAATTCTTCTTCCCTCGTTCGCTGTCAGCTGTGACACGCGTGATTCGACGGTCGCGTTCGTTTGTCGCGCCCCTGGGTGCGCGGGGCAGGATGAACGAACCGCGTTCAATGCGAGAACGATTTCTTGCGTGAGGGTTCAACAACTTTACAATAGAGAGTTTGAGCAACGTGTCACGTAAACGTAGACGCAAACGTAAACGCAATTTTTTGAGTTTCACGTTTGCGTCTATGTAGGTGACGCAGTGCAGTTTGAGCACGGAGCACCACGTAGACGCAAACATAACTTTTCGTTACTCCTCGACCCTGGATTTGTGTGCAAAAACACCTGCGAGCTTTGGCAGAGAGCGAATTGCAGTGAGCAGAAGCGATTGGTAAGTGTTGTCTTTTTGGGCTTTTTGGATCGTTCATGAAGGGTTTTTTGAAAAACCAAAATGCCAGTTTTGAAGTTTAATGGGTATAGGTCATCCAGGACAAAATTTGTCAGAAACCATTCAGAACTTGTCCCGTACCGAGGAGTTGAAATTTCAAATCGGGCGACAATGTAGGAGTACCGAAGACGCTGAAGGCTTTTGTGACTCCAAAAAAAGTTTTTTTTCATTAAAATTTATTTCAATGTAGTCTACAGTGATGGAGTAACATTCGCTGAAAACGGGGTTTTATCTGATGACAAAAGTGGTTGGACTTGCATGCTTCGACGAGGGGGGGGGGGTGAAGGGTGTGAGTGACAGAGTTGAACGGTAGTCAAGTTTGGGGGGCATATCAGGTGCAATGTGCACACAAAATTTCAGATCAATCGGAGGTGGCATTGATAAGAAATTAAGGCCCAAAGCGTGTTTGTCGGCAGATTCGACGACGATGGAAAAAATGGTTTTTGCGTTTGGGGGGTGAACTGAAACAGTGATGCTACTGCAACTGAAACAGTCGAGGGGGGGGGGGGGTACTACAAGGTATGTGCATGCAAAAGTTGAGCACAATCGGTGCAGGGATAGCTCCACACCGTCAAGAAATGTAAATTTGGCAGCATGTTCATCAACGATGGGAAAGATGTTTTTTTTGCGATGGGGTGTTTGTCTGCACCAGCAATCATTTGAAACCTTGACGGTCTGGGGGGGGTACATCAATGCATGAACATGTCATTTTTGAATGGAATTGGTCAAAGGGAAGTGTCCTAAACAAGGCAAGGCTCTAGCGTGTATGCGTCGTCGTCGACGGCCAAAAAACATGTTTTTTGTCCATAACTATGTATGCCTGAGAGAAAAATTTCTTGGGTCAGGACAGTTGAAAGGGGGGGGGTACATGAAGGTGTGTATATGCAAAATTTGAGGAGAATTGGTCAAGGCAAAGTGCCTCAAAGAAGGCATAATTGTTGAATGTTGACTGGTCCGAATCACTGCACACAATGGAGGAGTAACAAGTGTGCGTGTGCGTGTTCAGGTGGGTCTGTGCGAGGGGACATTTGGTTTAGGTACCTCGAGGAAGTCTAAGGTATATGCTGTTGTGTTCCAGAGCTGCAGTGCCAAGCATGACAGTAGCTTTCTGCCCTCGTCGGTGTATGCGGAAAACAGCGCGTGTGCCGGTGAGTTTGACATGAGATGATAGCTTGCGCGTCTTTGAGTGCGCAAGTAATTTAGTTTGGACATCGACATGTAGCTCGTCATGAAGGGTTCATCTTTGGTAATTAGAAGTGCAGCATTGCAGGAGTAACGCATTTCAGGAGTAACGCATTTCATTGTCTGCAAGTACAAGTGATTCTTTCTTGAGCAGGTGAATGTGAAACGACGTGTTACAAGTGCGAGATTGCCGACGACATCAGACAGTGTGCCATCCGTCTAGCGAAGGTGCGTGTGTGTGTTGTGTGGAGTGTGGGTGTGACTGTGTGTTTGGGACAAAGACAGTCATTCTTGAATCTCTGCTGGAGTAACAATTAATATGGCATGTTTGTTTGTGTATTGTAAGTTGGATGTTGTACATTGATCGTTGCAATTTACGTTATTGTTTGTGTTCAGGTGCAGTTGCAACATGTTTCCCTTCGCTGCACTGATGACGTTCCCAGATGATGTGTACGTCAACAAGGAAGAAGACCTGCATCCACACGAAGCTTGCTTCCATGAAGACTGCTGCCCGAATGCAGGAACAACAGAGGACGTCGTTCTACACTCCGCGGCGCATCTGCTTCTGGCGCATGACACTGTGAGTGCACAAGACGAGGATGTTGTCCGCAAGAAAGTGTACGCTTTTCTGCATTCTCCTGAGAGTGCTGCGTTCCATGCAAAGAGGGCCGGGTTCATGAAGTACACGCAGTGGAAAAATGTCAACGCTTTCCGGAGGTCAATTTTGGCATATACGCTCTTCGATGATCCTTTGTGTCTGTATGCTCTGGCATGGTCAAACAGCTGGCATGTCGCCGTTATCTACCGTCACTCGGTGTGGAATACATGCGCTCATGCCAAAGGTATTGGGGGTGCGACTCTGCTCTTTGAGATGACAGCTGCAGGCTTGAAGCCTTGTATGCGGAGGGTGAAAAGCGAGCTGCTTAAAGTACAGCATTTGCCGCTGCGGTCGCGTGATGTTCGACGAATGGCTAGTGCCACAAAAACAGCTGCTGAAGCTCAGTCCTCTCCTGAGATTGTTACTCCTGCGGTGGATGACTCCACATGTGTTGTTGGTACTCCTGCGCAAGTGGATGAGCCGTGTTCTGATACTGAGGTGGTTACTCCAGCAGAGGTGATGCAGGCTGCGAATGTTGTTACTCCTAATGTTGATGTTGAGGAAGCTGGGTCACAGAACAGTGACTGTGCTAGTGCAACAACCGATGATGAGGAGGTTGATGTTGGTGTTGCTTGCGTGAAGGAAGAACTGCAGGCTCTCAAGGTCAAGATGAATTTTCGCAAACCTGCGAGACGTACACTTGGCCGCACGCGCTCTGCAACTAGGGGTGCAAGAACTGTGACTCCTGTCGATACTGTTGACGAAGGTGAAGTGAAGGGGCGTGGTCGCACATGGGCGGCGCCAGTGAGTTCTGCGCTAGTCAGTTCTGTTCAACGTATTGATCATCATCGCACGCGTTCTGCGACAGTGAGTTGTGCCACTGTGAGTTCTGCACCAGTGAGTTCTCCGTCCGTCAGTTCTGTTGGACACGTTCAGTGTCGTCGCACACGCTCTGCGACAGTGAGTACTGCGCCTGTGAGTTCTTCGACTGTGAGTTCTGCGACTGTGAGTTCTGTTGAACACGGTGATCGTCGTCGCATGCGCTCTGCAACAGTAAGTTCTTCGCCTGTGAGTTCTGCGACTGTGAGTTCTGTTGAACACGTTCAGCATCGTCGCACGCGCTCTGCGACAGTGAGTACTGCGCCTGTGAGTTCCGCAGCAAGTGTTCAACATGTTGTACGTGACCGCATGCGATCTGCCAGAGTGAGTTCTGTTGCAAGTGAGTCTGTGTCGAAAAGTGGAAGGAAGCGTGATGCATCCACCGAAGAGGATGACATTCCATTGTCTGTTTTGCGAAAACGTTTGCGTGTCTCATCTGCTTCCAAAACCCGCATTTTGTCTGATGTTTGCAAGAAAACAACTATGCTGAAGCGCCGCCGCAAGCAGTGTCGACATTGTACGTTCAAATGTTCAGGACAAGGTTTGTTGAACAGTCACTTGCGGACGAAGCACAACATGCATCCGTGCAGTGTGGCATATTGCGAGTCGTACTGGGTCAGCAAAAGTGCTGCAGAAATACATAGGACAACACATGTTCTGAAACAGTACAAATGTTCCGATTGCGGCCGCATTTTCAAACACAAACATGTCAAAGATCGACATCCATGCAGTGCAAAGCCTGCAGAATTCAAGTGTTCACGTTGTGACAAAGTTTTCCGTTGGCCACAAGACTTGAAAGAACATGAGTGTGTACACACCAGGAAGAAGTTTCACTGCAGTTTCTGCAAGCGCACTTTCCACTCGCAGAAGTATGTTGTCATGCATGAGCATGTGCACCGTGATCCGCGTGTCGAATGCAAAATTTACGTACTGTGATAAATAAATAAATATACTTTTTGTACAATGCACCAACTTTGCCTTCTTTGTAATTACAGCATGCCAAACGACAAGTTCATCTACTGGGCAAATATGTGGCCATATTTCACTGAGCGGTACCAGCAGCTACCAGTAGTGACAAAGCTGCAAATCTCGTGCCAATTGAGAAAAAACGTAGAGAAACAACTTGTTCAAATGCGATCAGTTACTGCTTTCGACCTTGCAGTTACTGAGCAAGAATTCCAGGCGTGAGTCAGACGCCTTATGCATATCAGAGAGTACCATATCAGTGTGCAAAAGGATGTTGAGGGCAAGATGTATGCGGACACAGCGCATTTCAATGCTTAGACAAAGTGTTCCTTCTTTTCAAAAATAAAGTTCCTGTTCACAAAACATTACTCCTGCATTCAGTCTCTCTTCCAGTACACACAGCATGGATCATTCCGAGGAATCTGACCGCGAACGACTCCCACCTGAAGTTTTCGCATTGTTCGTTCTCAGTGGCTACTTCACTGACGAGGAAGTCCTTCTCATGCTCATCTGCAAAGAACTTGACATGTTGGAAACCCCCCCCACCATCGGAAGTACAAGCGCTTTGATTTATCACGTTACTCCAGCGATGAATGCAAGCATTTCTTTCGCTTTGAACCGCAAGACATTGTGTCCATGGTCAGTCTGTTTGGTTACGATGGGACACACATGTCAAAAAGTAGAGTTGTATGCACAGGGGTGGAGGGTCTTTGCATTTTGCTATGCCGTCTTGCATATCCCAATCATTTGGGTGATCTTGTGCCAATGTTTGGACGAAGTGTCCAAGATTTGAGCTATGTTTTCAATGGTACTCTGCAATATTTGTTCCACACACAGAGTCATCGACTGTTGTCTGTCACACAGCCATGGTGCGACCACAAGCGCTTTTCAGAAGCTGTGTACGCCATGGGTGCATCGCTGTCACACATTTGGGGATTCATTGACGGAACAATCAGAAAAATCTGCCGCCCAAAAGAGGGTCAACGCACTCTGTTCTCTGGCCACAAAAGATATCACGGGCTCAAATACCAGCATGTCACAGCCCCAAATGGCATGATCGTTCACTGTTTCGGCCCATTTGAAGGCAGGAGGCATGACTCCGCCATGCTCAGAGAAAGTGGTTTGATGGATCTGATTGAGCCGATCAAGGACAGGACTGGCAGGCAACTGGCTTTGTACAGGGATGGTGGTTACCCCCTTTGTCCATATCTCTTGTCCCCATATCGGGGTCCACAAAACAGGCAGCAAACTGCCTTGAACAAAGAAATGGCTCGCGCGCGTGTCAGTGTGGAGTGGGGGTTTGGCAAAGTAGTGACCCTGTTTGCCTTTGTCAACTTTTATGCCAACCAGAAGTTCTTCCTGCAGCCTGTCGGTCCTTACTTCACAGTGGCATCCTTGCTAACAAATTGTCACACTTGCCTGTATGGGTCGGAGATCGCTGAGCTGTTCGACTTGCCCCCCCCCCCCTGAGCATAGAAGAGTACCTTGCTTGAAGGATGAACATTTTATTCATTCATGTTGAACGTGAATCTCGTTACTCCATAACAGTACAACAAACCCTGGAAACGTAACTTATCAATGGAGGAATGTTACTCCTCAACAAACAAAAAGCAACTGTGATTTTGCCAAGTATGTTGGTGTTACTCCTTAGACTTGAACCACAGCTATGCATTCATCATGCCATGTCAGTGTCATCATCCCCACCAGCTCCAAACTGAGCCCCCATACGCATCCTCAACTTATCTTGCTCCAGCTTGAGACGTGCCTCCTCCAACTTGATTTTAGCCATTTCCCTTTCATGTTCAAGAGCCATCCGTTTCTCCTCAACCTCTCTGTTGCTTTTGATGCGCTGCATTTCGATCTTTTCGTTTTGTTCTGCCCGACTTTGTAGTGTATCCAGCATACGGTTCAAACGCTGTCCAATGGTTCCAGAAGAGCCTGTGAAAGAACAGTTATTTTGAGCTTCTGTGTGATATCATAGAATAGTAAAACATTTCAAGAATTCATGTTACTCATGTCGTTTGTTGTCTGTGTTCTCCTCAACGTCATCGTACTTGCTCTTTGCCAAATTCTCAGCACCATCCTTTGCTGCAATGAACAAATGAGAGATGGCACACCTTCTCGTTGAATAGCATAACATCTGCGCCAAGTACATGTGCGTTGCAAAAATGTTTGCAGCCACACCAGAAAAATGACTTGTTCAAGTGGTTGTTCAGTCCGTGCGGGCCTGTGGACATCGAGAGTTATTTCAAGTTTTCCCTGTTCAATTTTGAAACGGAAGTTTCTCGGCAGTGCCGGTTGAATGGGAGGGGAGGAGCTTGAATTTTTGGAGGCCCAGGAAAAAAAAAAGCCCGGGCTGAAAGAAATAAATAAATGTATTCCTTCATCATGTCCTAACTAACCTGCTCTTTGTGCCTCCATGCGTTCATCAATCGCACGCTGACCAGGAATATGTGCCGCTGCACCAGCAGCCTCCTTCTGCTGTTGTTCACGGACTGCCTTGAGACGATCACCCTCAGCCTGAAGCTGAACAATCTCTTGCAGAAGTTTCTTCTTCTCAGTCAGTTGCTCATCACTGCCCGACCTGCATTAACAACAACATTGTTACTCCTAACACCAGACACCAGTGACTACATGACGTGCACCAATGTTACTCATCATTGCCCGACCTGCATTAACAACAACATTGTTACTCCTAACACCAGACACCAGTGACTACATGACGTGCACCAATGTTACTCCTCAAGACAAACGTTGCATGAGCACTTACTTCTTCAAGTTTCTTCAGTCCTCCTCCTTGAATTGTTTCACAAGTGCTTTCACTTTCTCCTTCAGCGTTCTGATCATTGGCACTGGAATCTTGATTTCAGGCGTCTGTGTTTGCAACGTTTCCCACATCCTGAATGCTATCTGTCCCCAAATCACATCGGGTTCTGCCTCATTGTATGGGTTGGTCGCCGTCACTTCAGTCAAGAGGAAGAGTACTCTACTTGTGTTGAACACAAACTGCAAAGAAAACGTCTCCATCAATCATAGAAGAAACTCTGCAGATGTTGACGCACGCTTAACAGTACTTGGTTCACCTCCTCCAGTTCCTGTCCTGAGTATTCCCTCATGCGAATTGTCTCACACAAGTTGGCAGACAACACAACAATTTCTTTTAAATTGGTCAAACACTCTTTCCCATTCACTTCTTGTGAGCTTTCTGGATCTCTTTGTGCATCATCCATTGAAGTATCCAAATTAAAGTCACCATCACATAGAGCTTTCAACACTTGGATCAACTTTTTACCATCCGTGCACATTATATGGCCTTAAATTCCCGCAAAAACACAGAACATGTTACTCCTCAACTGTGATTCCTGCCATATTTCAAACATGGATTCCCCCCTAAAATCGCTCAAATTTTGGTGGTCCACTTCAACAAGCGTTTTAACCTACTTGTGCAGAACGTACCCTCAAATAACTCAGCATATCGCAGGAGTAACACTTGTACTACAAGTACCAACCTTTTGTTTCTCCTCAACAGACATAATTTTGACTCAAATCGATTGCAGAGCAGAGAAATGCAACTCTTCGAATTTTCACATCTGAACGCAACGCAAATCTTAGCGCTAATGATATTCATGATGTCACAGGGGGTGAGCCCGCAAAAAGTTGCGTTTGCGTTTGCGTTTGCGTTTCGCCTTTGCTCAAACTACCTAATACAAGTGTGTACGACGAAATACGTATCAGGTCAAAGTGTCAGACATCATGGTCAGCGAATGGACACGGATGAGCACGTTCTGTGTAAGCAACAAAACAGTTATGTAGGCTAAGATTTCGTTTTACTGTGTTTGGCCAATCAAGACATGACAATTGACACTGATATCTCCTGTTATACAATTAGTGCGATATCTTCAAACATGAAATCTAAGAGCACTCGTTCATTCTGAACACATTGAACACTGATTCGTGCAATATTTGTGACTTATAAACAAAACGTTTCCCGAGAGACAGAAACAACCTGAGGTGAGTCATTCAACTTTGAAGTCTGCGCCTTGTTTTTGTGAGGTAGAGACACGGCAGATCACTCCGGTGTGTCCAGATAGGGAAGGGCCGAGAGTGTTTTGCTTCAAGGGCGCATGCGCGTGGTGGGTCAGCTCAGAGTCCGTGTGTGTGTGTGTGTGTGTGTGTGTGTGTGTGTGTGTGTGTGTGTGTGTGTGTGTGGTATGTGTGGTGTGTGTTAGTATTCTGGTGTGTGTTTGTATGTGTGTGTGTGTTGTGTGTGTTAGTATTCTCATGTGTGTTTGTGTGGTGTGGTGGTGTGTGTGTGTGTACGAGTATTCTCGTGTGTGTGCGTGTGTGCGTCTGGTATGTGTGGTGTGTGTTGGTATTCTCATGTGTGTGTGTGTGGTGTGTGCGTTGGTATTCTGGTGTGTGTGTGTGTGTGTGTGTGTGTGTGGTCCTCATTGAGCACAAACACATTTTTTGTAAACAAGAATTTCTTTGTTTTACAAGACGTTTCCAATGTTGGACCCCAGTTGGATCTGACCCACGAGATTCAAAGTCACGTTTCTACAAAAGTGAGTTTGCGTCGCACACAGGGCGTCGCTTGTCTGACGTCACACGAAATCCCGAATTCACTTGTTATTCCTGAACGACAGGCCCGAAGAAGAGGCTGTAGGGGCTCTCGGGGCCGCTGCAGAAGTGGAAGTTGAGCACGCCGTAGACCCAGTCCTCCTTCTCTATGAAGCCGTCCTTGTTCAGGTCAATCGCCTTGAAGAGCACCTGGAAAAAATGTGTATGTGGAAAAAATAGCTCCATGGAGCTCACGGTGATTTGAG
>JAAUXT010040510.1_pt1 | contig 12415 bp, 14 predicted proteins | sample 7278171 | NCBI WGS metagenome assembly JAAUXT01 (sample SAMN14350112, study PRJNA611818) | marine sediment metagenome | isolation source: surface marine sediment (1.8m) | place: French Polynesia: Moorea | collected 2018-08
ACCACATGCTTAAAAATGAACACAACTGATGCAAGGTCCCAGGTAAAAATTTTTGCTGCCACGTTTTCTGGCACCACACGTTGGATGGCACGTAAAATGAGACCGGACGGGCCCCCACGTATTGCATCTAAACCTCTCACGCGTGCGGTTCAGACCCAGAAGCCTTGTTCGCACTGGAGATGTCATACAATCACACTGAACTGGGTGTTTTCAGCTTGTTTCGGCAAGGTGTCTCGCGTCCTTGCACGAGCAGACTTGGTTCAGACTCACATGCCTCGTTCACACTGGATGCGTCATGCTCTGCGTGCGTCAAGCTCTGCGTTTCCACACCGTCTTCACTGCACAGGGTTGCAATGAAAGTCGCTTGGGTACCTCACGCCTTGTGTACTTGCACGGGCAGTTGATTTTCCATCTTGGCCTTGGACCTGAGGTATGCATTGAAGGTACGAGCAACCCAAATCCACACTGCAGCTTCTGGTCAAGCTGATTCTTTAGCACACGACGCAGTGGACTCTGAATCGCAGATAGACGCAAAGCCATTCCGCACCCACTGTGAAACACGCCTCAAAATTCGAGTGTTTCCTCAGTACACATGGGCGCCCCACCTTTCACTGTTCACAGCCGTGCCCAATTCACGCGAACCTTGCCATTTCTTGGAAAAGAAAGCCTCAATAGCATGGCACCACGCAAGGGTGAAAAGGGACAAAAATTGTGAAGGAGCAAAAAATACCCAGTTAATTCAGCGTGTCACGTGACGAGGACTCTCACTCAATGCAGGGATGACGCAACCAAAAGCGCTTGAGATTACAGTGCATAATGCACTTGACAAAACCTCGTATCTGGCAGCGAGGCCCGAGCGTTGTTCGGATCACGCGTCCCACTGTTTGCTGACGAGAACCGCGAGAAAAAAGATTCTCATTGCATTGAACCTGTTGAGCAAAATATGGGGTCATCTGCCTGTCAAACAGCAGTTCTGCTGAGGCTGGGTTCACGCTGGTTGCGTCATGAACGCGCTGTGCCCACGTGTACGTCAATTCACGTCAAAGGCGCTGTGTTCTGTGTCTGGCTCAAACATGACGCAGCCAAGCCTGAAGCAGGCCTCTTGGGTGAACGGGTTTGATTCACGCTGGTTGCGTCGCTCGTTGTGTCCCATGTGTACGTCAATGGCCGTTGCTTCGAAGAGTCACTTCGTACGTCAAAACAGACGCAAAGCATGACGTAGCCAGGTCAGTGGGAAAGCAGCCTCTTGTGTGAACAGGGTACTAAGCAGTGGCGTGTTGTCACCTGTCACATACACGTACAGTGTTTGACGTGCACGTTCTGCTCACTCCCCTGACGTGAGACTTCAATGCATGACGTGCAGATGTGCAATTGTCACGCAACGCGTGACGCAGCCACAGTGAACCCCGCCTATCTGAGCTAATTTCCCGAGTGCGTCTCTCCTCACGTCCCGGTTCCATTCAAAACACCCGTCATTTCCCCAAATACGAAGTCAATAAGAATGACAACCCCCTCCGCCACCAGCCCCACCATTACCCTCCTCTCCCCACCCTTGACACAGTTTTCGCAAACTAAGCTCATTATTACCTTCTGGGAACCTGAACATAATCCCCTGAGAGGGAGATAAGGACGCTACTCGTCTCACTCAGAAACAGCAGAGGAAAACTTGAGACTTGAATTCTGCCCAAAAGCGACGTTTTGCGAAGCAAATCACGACTGACGGGTCTGAACGGTGCCTCTGATTCTCTGATTCACGGTGCACACGGCACCTTTTGGGTCTGAACCTCAGAGGTTTGCAAGAAGTCTCGTCTCGAGTCCCTGTTGTTCTGGTCCGTGTCAAAGGGCAATGGCGGCTCCAGGGGACAGTCTGGCCCCGGCCTCCAGGAAAAGACACGGTTCACCCCTCATGTTGCATTTCAGTGGACTGAGTTTGCGTTTCTTGTGTGAATTTTTTTTATGATTTTCCTGCAGTGGGTGGGGCGCCCCAGGGGTTGGGGATCTGAACCAAACCGTGGATCCACCCTTGCTATGCCCCTGTCCCTTTCGTCCCCCAGTCAGAGGCTCGCTACATGTTTAATGTTCTTGAATAATAAGAGGGCGTCTTGTGTGCAGCACAAACGCACCTTTGTTCATCCGACTGGGGCCTTTTAGAGGGTTGTCCCCCGATCGTTGATTTAGGGGCCTCTTGGCTGTGCTTCTTTGTGGCATTCTTGAGGCCTGGTTCACACTGGACGCGCTACGCATTGCGGCCATGTGCAAATCAATGGGCTCTGCGTAGATTCAGAGGTGCAACGCCCATTGGTTAGTGCAAGGACGCGACGCGTGACGCATCCAGCGTGAACGCAGCCTGAAGGTACGTGCTCGCGGAAGAATGCGCATTTCTGAGGACTCACAATGAACTGTGTTCGAGCCGTCTGCCCTCGCTGGCCCAACACCGCGCACAGGGGCAGCGCGCTGAACCCGGTATTCTGTTGCTATTCAAGGAAATAACAGTGCATTTCATTCACAACTGTTGGTCTAACGGAGGCTTTGAGAAGGAAAAGATGTGATGTGATGCCTTTGCAGTTGAATTGATACTGAAGCAAGGAAGATGAAGCCAAAGATTCTCGACAAAGATAAATATTCTAAATCCTGGAGTCTTCTGCCCTTTTTACAAACAAAACACACACGTACAAACGCACACGTGTCCCCTCTTTTCTGCCTTTCTCTGTCACATACACACACACGCGCACACACACACATACTCGTACACACAACGCACGCAGACAGACACCTCCGCTTTCCGCACGGACAAAGACAGACGCATCCACACACACACACACACACACACACACACACACACACAACGTCACTCTGGTGTCAAAAAGAAAGCATTCAAAATGAACAACTCACAGAGAACCTGAACCTGGATTTCAGCCACATTACACAGGAGATCCACCGGTCTCACCCAGTGGGATTTTCCCTGTCACACTGGGTGAAACTGGCCACAAGCCTGATGGAACACTTTATCTTCCATTCACATCAGTGTGCTCCCGTGGCAGGCTCGTCAGTGACGATGACTGGCGTCAATGACAGGTGAAACTGACGGGTGAGACTGGCAGCCCAGCCTGTCGAATTTCGCTCTGTCTACAGAAGCTTCAATTTGCAAATGCGACAAAGGTTGAAAGAGATTGTTGGCTTCGCAAATACAAAAGTTGACCAGATTTCAAGAGAGTGATCAAAATCCTGCTGTGATTCTGTGGGGAACTTGTTTGCCAAGATTCTCTTGGGTCAAACCATCAGGCCATTTTCTACCAAACTGTCCCAGTTTGGCTCTTTAGAAACACCAATTTAAACCCGATAAAAAGGGCAATGCACTTTGTTGCCAAATCACGATGTCCTCTTTTGGGAGAAACCACATTTGATGCTGTCAGCGACCGCAAGTCTTCCACACACCCTCTGTGTGACAGATAGAACCGAACCAAGACACAGAACAGGATGTTACGCAAGGCCAAAAAGGGAGTGCGTTTGGTTCACTGAGGCCAGGTTCACACAGGATGAGTGGTGCGTTGGCATTCGTGTGTAAATCAACAGGAACTGCGTCGAAAACGGTGGTGCAACGCCCACTGTGAGTTGTTGAGGGGCGCAACGCATGACGGGACATCTGCCCTGAACGAACCTCAAAGTGTTCTGAGGATCGACCTGTGATAAATCGTCCACCAACTGAACAAAAAAATCTGTGTAGGATTCGACCTAAAAAGTGGTGGACAAAGAAGAGAAGTTCCCGCGTCTTCCTCACCAAAGGAACAACGCAGTAGATACTGCATTTGTGCGCAGATCAGGCAACTGTCAACACGAACTTTTATCAAACTCTCGAACCAAACCCCACGCCAGGATCTTCTGACTTTGAGGTAGGATACCCCTCGTGTTTGTTCTACTTGGGGGGGGGGGTGAAACAGTAATAAGCCCTGGATGCGCCTTGCGTAGTGGACCTGTCAATGGGATTCGAGTGATTGATTGTGCAATGGATAAATTCAATGTATGAAACAAGGTCAAATGGAATCAAGAGAAATGGACCCACGGTTTGTGTTCGAGACTGGAATGCTGGACAACACGCAACACTCGCCTGCTTTGTTCAGATGGGACGCCTCAGTCACGTCACCAGAAGCATGTTGCGACGAAGACATATTTGAGGCAGGTCTGTAGATTTTGATGATTGAGCATCGAGATCTAAATCCGGACTCCAAGTCTCCCGCGGGCATTGCGTTCGTCCACATGATGGCATCGTTGTCATCAGGACAGAGTCCAGAGAATGGGTCTGCTGGGGAGGCACTTTGTCAGGGGCAAGCTTCGTTCTCAACAGGAGATTTGAAACAAGTCATCTCCAAACATCAGTTGAATGGTTTGACACTTTGGCACTTTTCATTGCTCTGACTTGTGCATCACAACCAACAGAAAACAGGAGATCAATCAAATCCTCAGCTTCGCCTTGGATAAATTGACCGATTGTTTGTTGATTACCTGTGACGTCATCTGGATTTCATTGGGGAGAAGGGAGGAGAGGAGTGGGCAAGTATCAAACACGTGGTCTCCACGTTCACCCGACCGCAGTCCGTCCTGAGCTCGTTTCAGGACACCTGCGTGAGCTATTGACACAGATTTTACACACGAGAATAGGTGCAACAACACTGCAAAATGATTGATGCTCGAGCACTGTGTCAATGGTGAATGCGTTGTCTTGACGCTTCACACTGGATGCGTCACGCTTCAGGGCCCCTGTGTTACTGTCTACGGACGCTGTGCTCACCCTCGCGACGCTTCGCCCCTTGACCCGAGGTCACGTGGTTTGAGACGTTGCCGCAAACGTGACCCCAGTGTCAGCGGAGTTTATTTCATTTGGACGTGAACGCGTGACCAAGACACCATTACACGGTCGTTTAGCACAGTGAAAAGGAGCGTATGGAACGTGTAACTGAGATACGCACAGTACGTGCCAAACTGTTGTTGGCAAAATATCTTTCTCACACAAAGCAATTCAGGAAGTTGCATTGGAGAAAGCACAGCATTGACAGGCAAGGCAAAGGCCCAGAAAGCGCTCTGGTGAAACGCCCAGGAAATTCAGTGCAAGAGCCAAACACTCCTTTCATCGAAGGGGCAACTCAAATTTTGGCGCTTTTTGAGGCCATTTTGTTGCAAAACGGTCACGCGAACGGGCGCTTTTTCCTTCAATTGCTCAAGCAGAATTCACGCCAAATGCGTCGTTACATGCCTCGGGTCCAGCACAAGTCAAGAGGAGTGCCGCGTCGCACGCTGCGTCACATGCAGTGGATCTAGGAGGCCAGGTCCACTGTGCCCCTGAAGACAAGTCACTGGACGCTGCATGACTGTCTCAGACACCGACTGCGTGGAAGGGGTCCGTGCACCACCTGACGCCTCCATGTGAGCCCTGCCCCCCCCCCCCGGCACAGGAGCCTGTTGACGCGTCTGTGAGTCCGGCCCCCACTGACGCCCCCTGGTGGGTGGGAAACTCACAGTAAGAGTGCGTCGCATAGACGCTCGCTTGAGGGCACAACGTTTCGCACCTCCACCTGGAGCTCGGTCACTGTAGATACCCACTCGGGGGTGGGATGCATCAGGCCCCCAGTGTGATCCAAGCCCCAAACACCCACTGTGGGTACGACGCTTGATACCTCCATTGTAAGCCCGACATGCCTCGTCGTTCCGGGGTGGTACGCCTCCAGTGTGAGCGCTGCCACACCCTTGAAAACACCCACTGCTGGGCGGGATGCCACCGCGGGTGAACCTGGCCATAGCAGACGCCCAGTGTGAGCTCATCACACAGACGCCCACTTCGAAGCACAACGCCTGACGCCTCCACTGTCAGCCCGGCTCAGGAGTGGGACGTCTCCACTGTGACCCCCGCCCGAATACGCCGGCTACGAGACGCAACGCCCTCAGTGTGCACCCGTCGTACCGACGCCCACTCCAAAACACAACGCCTGACCCTTCAACTTCCCTCCCCGCGCCCAGTGGAAGTAAGACACTGTCTCCCGGGCACAACGTCCTCAGTGTGCGCCCGTCGTACAGACGCCATCTCCCGGGCGCAACGCCCTCAGTGTGTGCCCGTCGTAGCGACGCCGGCTCCGTGGCGGACTCGTCAATTCTGCGGCTGCGCGATTAGCCCCGTGAACCGCCCCACGCTAATCACTCCGCGCGCCCGACCGGCGCTTCATTAGGAAATCCGCGTCGTGCGACTCAGGCCGGGCTCACGTAGGGTGCGTCATGCGCAGCGTCCCTGGTCAACAGGCGCTGCAGCGTCACTGCGGCACTGGGTGCATTATGAGCGCCAGGTTCACACAGGAAGCAACGATGCTGAGAACAGGGACGCAACGGACGACGCATTTGACGTCAGAGCGACACTTGTGTCCAGCGTTTGTTTCGTTTTCGAGCTCCGGGACGTAAGGAACTTTCACTGCACTCGCAGCTCGGGCCTGTTGTACACTTGACACATTACGCGCCATGACCCTGAACAACAACGGGCACCGCGTTGAGTCTGTGGCGCAGACTCTGCGACAAGAACAGGGACGCCGCATGTGGTGCTCACAGTGTGAAACGCATTCTAAAATGATCCGCAACGCGCCACGCGTCCAGTGTGCACGACGCCTGTAGCAGATTCCTTTGAAGCACCTTGGACAAGGAACGCCTTGCAATGCAGTGCAAACCAGGCGCAAAACGCTCGCTGTGTCCGGCGCGCGGACGAAGTGTCCATTCTGTCAATAAGGGTTTTCACTTTGGTTGGGCGGCGTCAGAATTTTTGACGCGCACATCAAAATTTTGATGTGCAGGCATCAAAGTCAACATGACGCCCAATGGAGAGCATCAAATTATCAGTCCAGACTGATCACATATTTTTGAGGCGGGTGTCAATTTTTTGTCGCGGCGTCACCAATGTGAAAACCCCTAATCTCATCATGCACACGCGGAAAACAGTCCTTGGAACATGGAGAGAGATCCACATGTCTTTGCGCAAAGAGACTGTCGTGTTCCTCGTACGCCCGTCGCTTTTCCAGGCGCGTGGGCTTGAGGCATGCAAGGCGCAATAGGCGCCTTGAAGGTTAACGGACGCAGCGTCGTCGCTTACGATCCAACGCGCTTTGACCTTCAAGGGACACACTGGAAACATCCAGTGCAAAACTGACGCAAGCGTACCTCCTGCTTCCACGCTACCCAAAACGCTTCAGGGCAGTCTACATTTACGTCTTCATTTCTTAACAACAGGCACGCAACGTTCAGATTCGCCTTGAAGACCACACATAGCAAAGTCCAACCACGAGTTCGAGAAAATACCCCATTTGCACGCCACGCATATTATTGTGCTCTTACTCAGTAAACAGAACCCGAACCTACCCATGAATAATGTGACAAAGCCCAATGGCAACCTTGCCCTGTTTGAAAGAAAAATATTTGACGAGTCAGATAGAATGTCACCAGGGTTGTTGTGTTCCAGGTATGGCATGGCTTGCCTGGTGGGTTGGTTGCATGCTTTGGAAGGGGACCAAAGAACACACACGTGATCTGCAGTGCTCACCATATCAACAAAACAGACACTGTACCACACGGAGAAAACACGGTTCTCAGCCACGGACACATCTTGACCTTCAAAGACTGTGGTCCAGAAATGTTGAATGCCCAATGTGGAGTTGCACGCTGCTCTATCTGTAGTTTCGAATGGCTGCAGCAAAGAATTGTTCTGGGACTCTGCAACACGCTACTCTGCTGGTGTTCTGCACCTGAGGAACTTTAAAGGTCAGTTCCCCCAGTTCGTATTCAGGCGATGGAAGTTCGTTGTTCTGCGGGGCATGCAACGCTTTTGTGCTCAAATCGTGTGTTCGCAGCTTGAGCGCGTCCGTCCGTGTGTGTATTGGCTGTTCTTGCACAGAGCTGAAAGAAACGGAGGGGCTTGAGGAAACTGGGCGACTTCTGAGAGTTTCAGTGTTGTGGAGGTTGCGTTGAGCCAATGGGGCGGTTTGGGTACAGAACACGCAAATGTGTGAGCAGAATAGCATTTGCAGGCGTTCCAAGCCGGCACCATTGAAATTAGCAAGAGCCATGGAAATATTGTATTCATCCCAGAAATCCTGGTGGATTGGGACAGCTCGCGTGGATCTTTGTGCCCGTGGAAATTCCACGCAACCACCTGTATCACCAGCGGAAACCAAGGAAAATCAGTTTTCACCCCCAACGCAGACTCAGCAACATCTATCGCGTCAACAGAATCACATGTCATTCACTTCCGTTTCCGTTTTCCTCCACAGTTGGTGCGCGTGCGCAAGGATGACGTCATCCCCGGCGTCACCGGGCAACAAGCGTCTGTCGGTGACTGAGCACGCCGACGTGCTGGCGTGCCACATCTGCCTCGAGACGTACGACGAGCGCGGCCACGAGCCCAAGTTCCTGTCGTGCCACCACAGTTTCTGCGCAGCCTGTCTCGCGCATCTCGCCGCCAAGACACGTGACCACATCGAGTGCCCCTCGTGCCGCGCGCACACGTGTCTCACGGAGGCCGGGATCTCAGGTCAGTTGGACTTGGACCAAAACGCAGTTTTCACATTGGTGACGCGCTGTCATTTTCTTGACGTCGGCGTCAAAGTTTACCATTGCATCCAATGATGGAATTTTGACGCCAGCGTTAAAAAGATGACCGCGCGTCACCCAATGTGAAAACGGCTTGACCCATAATGACAAACCACACACGCACGTCTCTGCACACACACACACATTTATTTATAAGTACAGCACAACACGTGTCTTCCAGAAGCGGATTTCAGGTGATGGTGGCTGCGAACAAGACACACACGCACACACACACACACACGCGCGCGCGCGCGCGCACACATGTCTCGCATACTTCCGTGTGCTGGGCGGTCATCCAGCAAACGGTATGATGCCACCTCCAATCCTGCCCCATCCCACACACATCTGCCTCACAGACACCCACCCGCACCCTCGTAACCACACACCTGCCTCGGTGGGCAGGTGAGCGGTGTCAATCGCTTTATCACGTCTCTCCCCATTGCAATCCAGGGTCGTAAGACTGTGTGTCGCGTGTCGCATCACATTGAACACATCAAGCCAAAGCAGGTTGTCAAAAGACTCGAATGAAGATATTTTTAATAATTTTAGCCAAATCAAATTCTGTCCCACACGCGTCAGAACGATGTTTTCCCATCTGCTAGGACTTTGGCCTGCTTCACACTGGCAACACAACACCATGCTTTTCGCGAACTGATGCTGCGTTCACCTGAGCGATGCAGAAACTAATTCACTGGGACTTGGTGCAACGCCTGACGCATCCAGGAGACACCCAATGCTCTCGGCGTTACGCCTGTTGGGAACAAGAAGCAGTGCTCAAGGCAACTGCAGTGCGAAGTCCCTTGACGGCGGGGAATGTCATCGATTCTTCCTTGTCCTCCTTGTCTTCTCCACTGGGGGGGGGGGCAGCAGGGTGAGGGGGGTCCAGTAGGGGAGGGGGGTCTAGTGGGGGAGGGGGTTGGGGGAGGGGGGTTAGGGGAGGGGCACAAGACATTTTATCCACCTAGCCATACACTGCACTACCACATGGTGCTTTGCCCTGAAGGGACTTCGCACAATGAGCGGTTTGTTGCCCCTCGGATCGGGTTGTGTCTCTGGAGTGCAGCGCATGGTGCATCCACTGCACACAACCCAACGCCAAACGCATCCAGTGTGAAACAGGTCCACCCGGCACCACCCATTGGCAGAAACAGGGCCCAGTGCACTTGACGCATCCAGTGTGAAACGGGCCTGGACGACGCGCGTTCTGAACAATCGCGTTTCACGCTCCGAGACGTCTCCATTATCAGTCGTGTCACTTCAGGTTCCATCTGCCAAGGCCAAACTTTGTGCTTTACTTTTTGGCGCAGTGATTCCAATGGCAAAACCCAAACAAGAAGGTTGCACCCAGAAAGCGCGCGGTTCTACGCAGGTGGCACTGCGCACCACAGCATGCTGGGACCAAATCTGAGGTCCTCCCCTGGAGCCTGACCTGCCCTGTCCTGTACCAGACCCAAACTCTGGGGCAGCAGTGCACACATACACACACACACACATACACACACACACACACACACACACACACACACACACACACACACACAGAGTGAATGCACCAAGCACGCGGGAGTACACATTCGGGCGAACCGCGCGCTCAAAAATTCTTCGTCGTCCAAAAGCGTTCATCACAATGGAGAGACAATTGGACCTTTCAGGGATTCAAATGAGCCTTTTCTTCATTCACTGAAGTATTTTACACTTTTGCACTGAAGAGAAAACTGTCATCTGAGAATAAATGTTTGACTTCAGATCTGTTTCTTTGCACGAGAAGACTCTACGTTGTGCCGATAGATTTGCAGAAAGAACGTACGAGTAGAAACCAACTGCGCAGTTGCTTGCTTCTGTTTGCCTCCAAATTTTCCGTGAGAAGGCAAAGTTACCCTGGTCGCCAGGTGCTGTGTGGGACCTGCCTCCACTCTGTGCGTGATGCGGTGAAATTTGGACAATTTACCCCAAATTACCAAACTCCCAGCGCTTCCAAACTGTGACTGAGACACACGCACCAGGTTACACACACACGACTCAAATCAGAGAAAATTGCTGGGTTCCTCTTCAAGACGGTGTGGCCCGCAAATCCGAGTGGACTTCAACTGGTGCTCCAACAGCAAATTTTCTTTCAGTCAGAGAAACGGAGCTCTCTATTCCGCAGCAGTACGCCAGCAAATATCAGTTCCGCATTGTAAGTCGATGGAGGCTGAGTCGTAAGATGTTACACAAAAGACCAAATCTTGTTGGACCGAGCAATGTGTTTTGGCCACTTTTCCATTGCAAGAACCTCCCAGTGATTCCCAATGTCTTCAACTTTGCGCACATCCCCCAACACAGGTCTGTGGCCCTTCCAGATCCAGGTGCCTGTTTCTCTCCACAGGACAACAGATGAGCTTCTTCGCACCACACACATTGCAACATGGCTTTCATCCCCAGACACATTCAAAACCACATTGCCCATCCTTCCCTGCAAGTTCGCAGACGCAACACCTCGTGAAGGGGGCTAAACCTGCGACATCAGATGCAACTTCCAATTGTCTTCATCAGTGACGCGTGCAATGCAATTTTTCCTATCTCTGTCTTCCCCAGGCCTGCAGACCAACTTCTACATCACGTACATGCGGGAGACATTCAACAAGCTGGGCTCGCCCAAGATGAAGGGCTGCAGCAAGCACGCGCAGCAGCCCATGTCCTTCTTCTGCAAGAAGTGCGGATTCGCCATCTGCAGGGACTGCACCGTGCTGGACCACAGGGATGCGGACGGGCATGCCATTCAGGTATGCGTGCGGTGTGCGTGTGTGTGTGTGAGGCGCCCAGGTGTGCGTGTGGTGTGCGCGTGAGAGATACCCATGTGTGTGTGTGTGTGTGTGTGTGTGTGTTTGTGGTGCCAGGCAAGCGTGCGGTGTGTGCAGTGGTTTTCAGCACATGATGCCCTGCTGTGTGCTGTGTTCCCAGCCTCAGTGGTGTGTGTGCGTGCGCGTGTGTATGAGTATGTCTGTGTACGTGTGCGTGTGTGTGTGTGTGTGTGTGTGTGTTCAACGAAAACTTGGAACTGAAACACCAGGACCGAACTCTGCATGTTATGAAGTCCTCCTGTCGCCTCCGATTTTCCAGCATCGCCACGGACAATGCGGGCACTTGTTTTTCTGGACTGGGAAATTTCGACCACAATTCTTCACTGGGAAAGCACCGCCCACAAAACAACTCGTTCAACTGATTTGTGACTCAAATGAACAAACAAAATAGTTGTGTGATTTTTTCCCCGCAAAATGCACTCCATCAAACCGCGCACCGAAATCCTACAGGGTCCCGACAGCGGCTGCTTCCACACACGGGTCCCTGCTGCTGGTGCAGATTTATCACCGAGATGCATTAGTTTCTTGTGATGTGCGATAAGACTCCGGGGACGTTCCGTCTCCGCACTGCGCGGGGTGCGGGGACGGGGGGCGGGTGCGGAGGCCGATCCAGGGAGGGCTGGGTGCATTCTGCGAGCGTGAATGCAAGACCAAGAGTCAGAGGGAAGGGTACATCTTGGGTGTGTAGGCACACGGGGCAAGGGTGTATCGAGGGGGCGGGGTGCATCCTGGGGGGTGAATACAAGGTCCAATGGTCAGGGGTGTGGGCGCATTTTGGGCGTGTGGGCATACTCATGTGGGTACACTCTTGGGGCACACTTATGGGGCACACTCATGGGGGAACACTCATGGGGGCATACTCATGGGGGCACACTCATGGGGGCACACTCATTGGGCACACTCATAGGGGCACAAGCATGGGGCACACAAATGGGGCACACTAATGAGGGCACACATTTCAG
>JAAUXT010000583.1_pt1 | contig 12414 bp, 14 predicted proteins | sample 7278171 | NCBI WGS metagenome assembly JAAUXT01 (sample SAMN14350112, study PRJNA611818) | marine sediment metagenome | isolation source: surface marine sediment (1.8m) | place: French Polynesia: Moorea | collected 2018-08
GAACACTTTCAAACTCGCATTCACAGATTTAGCCTTTTGATGCCTATAGGTGATTCTCACCACCATACATTATACATAATGTATGGTACAAGGTTCAAATCACCTAAAAAGGGAATCTTGTACCAACACCAGGAGACGTGAACTTTGGAAATCTGAACCTAATGTTTGGAACATGATTCCAACTGACACTGGGAACGTGGCATTTGGACCTTATCCTGTATAACTTCAAGCTTCTGAGTTCAGCACTGGGAACTTTATTCCTGCAGGAACCTGTTCATGACATTTGGAGCCTGTCTTGAGACTGGCACCGACATTCAAGAACCACATGCAACCCGTGAATATGACCAAGAGTCATGAGCAATGACCAGAGAAACAGGCGCTGTCTTTTTGTGTGTCTCACAGAACATGGGTCGCGACGTGCTGTACACGTGGCGGGAGATTCTGCTGCTGAGCCTCGCGTCCGCCCTACTCGCCCTCATCGCCATCGTGCTGCTGCGATTCTTCTCCACCATCGTCATCTGGGCGCTCATCTTCACCATTTCAGGCGGCGCGCTTGTCGGCACCGGCGTGCTCTGGTGTGTGTGTGTGTGTGTGTGTGTGTGTGTGTGTGTGTGTGTGTGTGTGTATGTGTGTATGTGTGTGTATGTGTGTGCGGAAAGGAGGGTTGCAATTGAGGCCAGAAAGTTACGCAACTGCGTGTTGTGAAGCGCAATCGGTGGTGCCACTCCTAATGCAGGGAGAGGTCCGTGTGCATGTCCGTTTGCACCACCCACATGACCAAAATGGATCCCCTCAACAACCGTGCGTTTCTAGTGCCTGTGTCTGTCTCCTTCACACCACTGCACCCCTGACAACGCATGCTTCCTCCGCAGGTACCTTTGGTACCACGAGAAGCGGAACCTGGATGAAGCTGAGTCTCAGGAGGCCCGCGACGCCATCCAGAGTCGAGTCCACATCTGGCTCGCCGCCGCCATTGTGACAAGCATCGTCGCGGTGAGTGCAGCCGTCAGCAACTGCTACAAAATGTCACGCAAGTCTGCATGTGGTGGACGATCCATTGGCGCTGGATTTCAATGCCCTAAATTTATTTGTGCAGGTGATCATTCTGCTGCTGGTGCTCGTCATGCGGAAACGCATCGCTCTGGTGAGTGTCACATCTCAATTCGTCCGAACTTTCTGATCGCAAGAACAGAAAACGAATGGGTCTTCTGCAATGTTTGACCAGTGTCAAACTTGCGCAATGGACTCCAAGGTCATTCCGTGGCTGTGTGAATTTGGCTTGCGTAGCCTGAAGCCTGTTTCGCACTGCTTGTATTCCTGCATGTGCATGTTCGTCCACGGGCATTGTGTCACTGTGTTGAGCTAACGCCCTTCGGTGCAACGTACGACCTGCGCTGTACAACAATCTCAAAGAGCACATCACGAGTGCCGCTCGGTCCCGCTTCAGGTGGCGCAGCTGTTCAACGAGGCGGGCAAGGCGCTGGTGAGGATGCCCTTCCTGCTGCTGCAGCCGGTCTGGGTGAGTGCGCAGTCCTTCGAGCTGCACGAGCTGTGCCGCGATTCATGTGTCACATTTCTACGCTGTCACGGTGTACCTGTTGATCGTGGCTGTCGCCTTTGCAGACACTTGTCGCGCTGTTGCTGACCGGCGGACTGTGCATTGTGGGGCTGAGCTTCATCATCACCGCAGGTGTGTGTGTGTGTGTGTGTGTGTGAAAACCTCTCAGATGTTCGCTGGATGTTCAGCCCATGCGTGCGTACCCTGCCGTCAGATCCATTGGAAGGTTGGAGCATCAATTGCTTGAGCGCTTGCTTGGTCCACAACACAAGATTTAGTTTCGTGTGCAATCTGTGTCGTGTCGGCAGGGAACCCCGAAGTGAACGACGGGTTCGTGGACTACGAGCCGGTGCCCTTCATGAAGTGGTGGCGCTGGGTGTTCGGGCTGCTCTCCATCTGGGGGCTCCTCTTCGTGTACGCGTGTCACGCGTGCGTCGTGGCCGGCGCCGTCGCGAAATGGTACTTCACCCGAGACAAAGACGAACTCAGCTCGCCCATTTTGGGGGCCATTCGCAGGCTGATCAGGTGAGGCCTCTGGGCTTGTGCACATCCGCAGTTTTGGGATCCGGCACATCTGTGTTCATTTGGCTTCAACAATAGATCTACGATAGGGTTCTCACACTGTACAAAAATGGTTCCTGTGAAATCACACAATGACTTTTCAAGACTTTTGGTTGAGAAAGGAGTTGTGTGATTGAACAGGAACCCTTTTGCAAGGTGAGAACCCATTTCTACCACGATGCAAGCACACATGACTGGTTTTGTGATCTCAGAATGGTACGAGGGTGGGGGGGTGTACCAGAATAGACCGATCATCGCAAAATGCTCGAACTGCTTCTTTTCGGATCCGTTTTTTTTTGGTTCCTGTGGACTTTTTGGGATCTGAAGTTGGACAGAGACATGAAGGTCAAAGTGTTGCGTTTTCTAGTGTGCATTGGTCAGTCTTCCAAAATGACTATTCGTGAGCAGTCTTTGATTACTTGGCATTGCGCTCGCATTTCTGGCTGTGAATTTGCCAAGTTCAGACCGCAAGCATGCAGTGCCGTATTGAGCAACGTGCGGTTATCAAATTTATGGTTGCACAGGATAAGTCACCAATTCAATGCTGGCGTGATCTGCAGGCAGTGTATGGAGATAGAGGCTTGGGCAAGACCAGAGTCAGGCATTGGTACAAGATCTTCAAGTTGGGAACCATGGACAGCTCCATCTCAGACAAGCCACACACCGGAAGGAAATGTTCAGTGTGCACAGAGGAGAACATCACCATCATCAGAGAGCTCCTGGAAGAAGACAGAAGGCGAACTGTGAGGGAACTGGTCTTCATGTCAGGACTTTCCCATGGTACTGTGCACAGGATAATCCAGAAGGAGCTTCAGTTCTCCCACATTTGCACAAAGTTTGTGCCACGTTTGCTGACCCTGGAGCAAAGGAATCATCGTGCTGACCTTACTGTGGACAACCTGGCTCTTCTTGCAGATGGAGGAAAATTCTTCATGGAGCGCATTGTGTCTGGAGATGAAACCTGGCTGTACTGTTTTGATCCGCAAACCAAACAGAGGTCCACCCAATGGTTGCCCAAAGGATCTGACTGCCCTGAGAAAGCTCTGCAGATGAAGACTCCCAGCAAGAAAGTGATGCTCACCCTATTTTTTGACACTTTGGGACCTATCCCCATTCACTTCCATGAGTGTGGAGAGACAGTGACATTGGAAGTCTATTGTGCTGTCCTTGCAAAGCTGCATGAAAACATCCAGTTGAAGAGGCCTGGCATGTGGAAGAAAACAGAAGAAGGATACCGCAAGTTCCTCCTGCATCAAGACAACGCAACTCCGCACACCTCATCATTCACTCTTGGAGCCATTGGGGAAAACAACATGGAGCTACTGGCTCATCCAGCTTATTGTCTGGACTTAGCTCCGTGTGACTTTGCAATTTTCCCTGCCCTCAAGGATGAGCTGAAAGGATTTGCATTTGCCAATGTGGAAGAACTGAAAGCTGAGGCATGCAAAGTCCTGCTCAGATGGCCAACTGATGTCTACCAGAGAGCAATCTTTGACATGGCCAAAAGATGGGCAAAATGTGTTGCATGCAGAGGAGCATATTTTGAAGGAAAAGGACTGCCCATACCTGTCCTCCTGGAATTCCTAGACCACTCAGAAGATGACTAGAGTGAGCCTGAAGAAGGCGCAGACTCTACTTCAGACTCTGACATTTGAGCTGTCCGAAGTTGCGCACCGCACTGTTCTGTTCAAGTATTGTTGTTGAGCGGAAAAAAAGTTTCCACTTGGACACAAAGCCTTGCATGTTGTCCTCATATATGCCAAGGATGAACTCCGAAAGAATCGTGCTTGTACCTTTTTTCTGTACTCAAGCATTTTGCGATGATCGGTCTATTCTGGTACACCCCTCGTAGCAATGTTGGTGCACGATGTTGTGGACGAGGACACACGTTTGCCTCAAGACGTGAAGTATGATGGGTCGTAGTTGGGGCTGGTTACCCAGGGGAAAAGGTGTCAGTGACAAGGCAAAGTAGTGGGTAACTGAGGTCCGATGTCACTGACGCATCCTTCAGCTCCTATTGTGGATAAATCAACATTTCAACCGTATTTGTTCCTCTGTAGGTACCACCTGGGATCGTTGGCCTTTGGTTCGCTCATCGTCGCCCTGCTCCAGATCCCCCGGTTCCTCCTTATGTATGTGCACACAAGGTGAGTCTCCTTGAGCGCACGTCTTCACTACGTGGTCATGTTGCTGTTGCGTCTGCAAGATGCCTCCACATTTCTGGGCCCTTGTGAAACCGAAGTTTTTGGTGAGTTGTCAGGTGGGCCCACACCAGGTGAATTTTAAAATTGTGTCGAAGCCTCTCTGTTGATAACCTACGTTGTTCAGGGTACAATAACATGCAGAAACAGAAATAGAAAGCAATGGAATCTGGTTGATGATGCGAACCTTTGTGCTTGTCTGCATCATCGTGTACGCGCTCGTTTGTTGCAGATTGTACGGGAGAAGCACGGCTTGTGCGCAGTTCCTGTTCAAATGCTGCGCCTGCTGCTTCTGGTGCCTGGAGAAGATCATCAAGTTCATCAACTACAACGCGTACATCATGATTGGTCAGTCACATTCACACACACACACACACACACACACACACACACCGCAGACACACGTTCACGGGCGCACGAACATGCGCGCGCACGTGTATGTGTCCAGCTCTCAACATTTGGATGAATGGAGCCCACTGAGCCTTTGCATCCCGTGCGCCTGCACTGGATCCACACACACACACACACACACACACACACACACCCACACACATCCACACACACGTGCTTTTGATGATCACCGAAGCTGGAGAAACAAAGTACGAGGTTTTGACAATCTGCATGTGCAGCGTGTTTGGCAACAGCACGGGTGGTTGATTCGAGACAATATCAGACCAGCTTATCCTTTTGTCATGAATTCTCAGTGCAGACTGGTCAAGTGACTTCCCCGCCGCACATGCAGAGTCACACCCGCATATGTCTCACATCTCACATCTCCGTCATTTCCGCAGCGATCCGAGGGTCGAGTTTCTGCTCCTCTGCACGACGCGCCTTTTCGCTTCTGGCCGCCAACGCGCTGCGCGTCATCGCCATCACCTACGTCGGCTCCTTCACACTGCTGCTTGGCAAACTGGCTTGCGTCGCGCTCACGCTGTGCGCTGGGTTCTTCCTGATCCGGGTGAGGGCACCAGTTGCAGGGTGCGGATGGCATTGGGAAGGCATTCTGGTGTACGGTCAGTTCTTGCGTGTGGCGACAACCATGCAGCTCTCTCTCTCTCTCTCTCTCTCTCTCTCTCTCTCTCTCTCTCTCTCTCTCTCTCTCTTTTTTTCCCTGACCAAGGGTCCTGGGTGGTAGACTCTGTGGAGAAGGTTGGCGTATGATTTGCCTCTGTCAAAACAACTGTTTCCCATCTGGCAGGACAAGGCTGAACTGTGCTACATCTGGACGCCACTGGTGTTTCTCGGAGTCGTCTCCTTTCTCATCGCACACACCTTCTTTTGCGTGTACGAGGTCAGTATCGTGCATCTTCCGGAGCAGTGGTGAATTCAGTCGCATCTTCTGAGACGGACGTTGACCGACTGTTGATTTCTTTCCAGATGGCGATCGACACGATTTTCTTATGTTTCTGTGAGGATTGCGAGGAGAATGACGGAGTTGTGAAGCCTTATTACATGAGCAAGGGTCTGATGGTAATCATTCCAGTGAATGTGTCGCTGGTTGAGGCACTGTACTCGGAAGCATTGTTTGAAAGAAATTGTCGCAGATCGCGCCGAATTGTCTTGTAGGACGCAGCGAATGAAACAAATTTGCTCCAATTTGCACTGAATAATTTGCGTCAAGATGTTTTGTTGTTTCTTCCACCAGACGTTTGTGTCAAACTCGAGGGAAGCTCTGAAGGAGTTGAAGCAGCAGAAGCAGGCTTCCAAGGCTGCAGACAGCGGCGGCGGCGGCAACAAGTGAGGCCGCGGCGCGGCGCCCTCAGTCCCGTGGCGCTTTCGCCGTGCATGGGAGACGAAAATAAAATTTCCTTGTTGAGATTTCAAGTTCAAAATAAAGTTGCGATCGTTTTTGTAAAAGGTCAGATGAGTGATATTTTTTACGAGGCGCGTCGAGGGGGACTTGTACTCGTAGATCTCCCGGTAAGAGAGACGAGGTTCCCTGTGGTTTCTCTGGGACAGACTCTTTTTGCCTTGTTTGCTGTGTATCTGTGGCGGGATCTCCAAGCAGAAGGCGGGGGTTGCAGACACATCAAGGCTGAAGTCGTGTTCACGAAAGTCGTGTCATCAACAAGATGTTGTACTTGCGTTGTTCGTCTGACTGCTCTTCGTGAAATATTACATACACACAAAGGAACCAGCAGACTTTCTGACAGCCTGACATTAAGACTCAGCGGACCATGAATTTTCACATGCCAATTTATGTGAATTTAAAACCATTCATTTTTTTTCTTCGTCGTTTCTCAGACAAGCACTCTCAGACAACTTTCAGGTTTTTTTTTGTGCAAGGTTCTCCTTCAGTTTTCAAACACAACTTGCATTTTCTGGCGAATTCCGTGTTGGAGAAAACATCTGCCCGTTGTGCATCCAGAAACAGAGTGGTGCTTCCTTTGTGGCTGGTAACCGTGGATGGATTCGCCCGTGGCCAATTGCTGTTCGTAGTCATTTTCAAACCTTTTATGTAAAAATTTGGGTTTCAAGACTTTCTAACAGTGCAGTCACGGAGACTCTGGCATCAGGAACAAGGAAACACTGACACATAGACACCCATTTTGGGGCAGCACAGACACCAGAAAGCAAGAAAACACTTCGCACTGATTCTTTCGCCGTTGAGTTCGTGAAACAACAGAAGTGAGCGACTGCAACTCAGCAACTGTACACAATGGCGAATACAGGCGTGAAGGTGAGTGTTTGTGAAGGCGAGGATTGTGGATCTCAGTGTAAGCTGCCTGTGATGGTCGATGAGAAGGACGTTCCGGTGTGAACCCAATGTCCCACGGTGGCATCTCATGCGTGCATGGTACCCCCTCGTCCTGTCCCCCACCCCATGGAGTGTGGCTGTGTATCAGGTTCTATTTAAGATAGGAACTCGATGTTTGGTTTGTATGAATAGTCTTTGAACACACTTTCTTTTGAAAAGGGGTTTGTTCCTCAAGACATTTTCTTCAACAACAGCCCCAACCAACCAGATTGCAAGTTTTAACAGCAAAAGAGCAATTTTTCTGGAACATCGCACCCGTAGTTGCCTTGAGTGCTTCTTCCCTTGTTTGGCCTGTGTGTGTCCAAAACGTGCTGCCAGAACAGCAAGCAGTTTGGTATGCAGTGCTCGCACTGGTTGTACCGGCAGCCGCGTGGACGCTTGGTCGAAACAACGGGAAGTACGGTACTCTGCGAGTATGTTATCCCTGTATTCTGCAGGAGGTGCGGTTGAAGAAGGAGGGTTCTGGGTCGATGAATTTGTCCTCAACGCGCTTCATCACGACCCACTCGAGCGGCGCTGTCTACGCGTGGGGCCGACGCACGGACGACGACCCATGGGCCTTCTTTGGGTACGACCTGAGGGCAGACAACGACCTCACGGTGCGCTTCCGTTTACTTATTCGCCTCTGAATTTGTTCAGCCTTGACATTGAAATTGCGTGGAACCTGGTTTCTGAAAATGACAGAGTGAGTTGACAAAAATGCGTCCGCGTTGCGCTCCGAAACAAATTGTACGAAGTTGCAGCGCAAGTCAATTTCTTTCAGAATGTGGACGCGACGTGAGCGAAATGCATCTTGTGTGATTCCGGTGCACTTTCAGATGGTGGAGTACAAGTGCCCGGGATATCAGCACGGACCTTTCGTGGACCTGCTGTCGGCTACGGGGAACTTCGCCGGGGAGCAGGTGCTGGCTGCGTGTTCCGAGAGTCGTGAGATCAAGATGCTGCTCACCGCGTCCGGATACATCAATGTCGCGTACCAGAACAGCGATGACGACGTGACGCTGAGGTTCATCTGCGAGGGCGAGCAGGGCAATCTCTTCGCCTATTCGAGCGAGGACCCCGGGGTTATCGTTGGGCTTTCCACGACCCTTCCTTTCAAAGTTCTTTCAGACGACATGTACTTCCCGGGGCAAGAGGTCAAAGAAGGGATCTTCTACCTGGGCAAACCCCAGGAGGCTTTGATCTCCCTTGGGGAGAAAATAATGGCCAGGGACCTGAAGGGAAAGGACCTGTGGGCAGTGGAAGGGGAGGTTGAGGGGAAGACGATCAATCCGAAGGGCATCGCCTTTTCCCGGCAGCACCAGGTGCTCCTCGTGGCTGACGGGACCAACGGGCGGCTGCTGGTGCTGCACCCCGAGACGGGCGAGGTCCTGCAGACCGTGCCCCTCCCGGAGGACCTGGGCGTCATCTACTCCGTGCGCGTGCGCAAGTCAGACGATGGAGACGACCTTGTGGTCTATTCAAAAGGTTCAGACAACACCCTCTCCTGGTTCTCCTTTCAGTAAAAGTCACCAGGTCTGATTTGCGTTGGGAGCGACTTTCTCTGGTTCCGTTACATATTACCCCTTGATGAACCGGTTTGTTTGAGGCAACGTTTCACATCGGAAGTGTCCAGGAACTCACATGGGAGCATCGCCATCGTCTGCTCACGAGTTTTGTTTCATCCACTTCAGAGTGTTTTTTGTTCTTGTGAAACTGTTTTTATTTTGTATGCACAACCACGTCTCCATAGCATTGTACTCGTATTTACTCAAGTCGCACCCTCGTAAAAGACGCACCCTAACTTTTGCCACAAAAATTTGCTGGTGTCAGGTGTCATTGAAGCAACAGAAAACTCATGAATGCCCATGTGTAAGACGCACCCATAGATCTTAGTTTTGGCGGTCAATTTCGGTATAAAACGATGCGCCTTTGAAGAAACAATAAAGAAGCCTTTTCTTTTGCACATTGAGCACTTTTGTCTGATGATTAACAAATAAATCGGAAGGAAAGTCTCGACACGATAGGTGTTTCAGTGACAAAACAAAACAAGCGTATGGAAGAAGGCACAGGTCGACAAACCTCTCACAACAAATCGCCAAATCGAGCAAGCAAACTTGCAATTGAAATCTGAACAACGAGGACCCTTGAAAATATTTGTCGTGTCCGCTTATATAGATTGTTCTTGCGTGTTTTCAACTCTGATCAACGGCAAGTACAAGTATGATTGTTTTGATTGACTCGTGCAGCGTATACTGGCCGAAAGCGATGTCAGCGTTGCTGCAATGATGCTAGGCAATAGAAAAGAAGGAAACTTTGTCACTGATGGGGCCCTCCCTTGGACAGTGCGTTATCAGCTTGTCGTCATGCAGACAGAGTCTGTCGGGAGTTCCGGCCTGCTGGGGGAGGGGCAGGGTCTGCCGGTGAGATCCATCCCTGGGATCCAGGGCCAAGAGTCGCCTTTTGTCCGCGACCAGCACCACCTGGTGTTGAGCGGAGAAAACGACGCCATTGGGCCAAATGGTTTTGCCGTCAACCTTCCCCTTTACTTCCCATACTTTTTTGTCTGAATCACATGATACGCAAACGACTACGTTCTTGTCATAATGAACGAGCACCAGAGCATTGAACGGGGCTGGAAGAAAGCAAACGCCATAGCACTCGTGTAAACCGGGGTGAAGGGTTCTGCCCGTGGGCCTCAATGGGGTCGAGCTACAATCCAACTCCACTGCAGGGCTGTCCTGGGAGAAGCACCACACCCAGGCCTTCCCAGGGTCCCCGGGACACAGCTGCCAGGGACTTCCGAGACCTTCCATCGTGAAGCCGTCCGACACGTCTCCCGTGGCGGGGTCCAGCAGCTTCACGGCCGCACACGTCCTGCAGACGGCAGCCACCACGTCCTTGCCGGCCGCCGTCAGCCCCATGACGTCCAGGTTGCTGTCGTCACACGGCGCCTTCACCTCGCGGACCTCCTTGAGCTTCCCGCCGCTCAGCTCGCACACGCGGAACACGTAGTGGCGGTCGCTCGCCTGGCCGCGCACCACCGCCGCGCCGCTGGACGGCAGCACCGCCAGTTTGCTGTAGAAAAGCCGGGGCTCACAGCACGCCACCAGCTGCAGCTTCACCTTCTGAAAGGCAAAAAAAATAATATCAGCTGAAAAGAGACTCGAGTGCTCGACAACTCAAACTTTGTGTCGTGACTACTGACAGGAATAAGTCACGCCGACCGAGAGGAGAGGAGGAGATCGCACCCCTTCCAAGATCGACATCGCAATGCCTTCGTGATAGATTCTGTGTTTGGACGAGACAACGCACGACACGCCAGTGCGGATGACTCAAGACTCAGGAACCTCACTTCTTGACCTGCAATCCTCAAAGTTCACATGAAGCGCGAGACTGGCACTGCACGTTACGTTTTCAAAAAAAAAGACAATCAATTTGGCTTCACGGATTTGCTTTTCATTTGGTAACACAGAATAGAGATGAACACAACTCACAGACATCTTTTCGGCCATTTGAAGGACTTCTCAATCGGGTCGTTGAACCTGGTATTTCAGCGCTCAGCACAACGACTCAGGGCCTGCATGAAAACCACACATACGGAAGTTTTGGTGGAGTGCACACAAGTTGCGTGGCACCCTTTTCCAGCTATGTATGTCTCTCGTACAAATCACAATATTTGCAGAACTTTACCGTACCTTCTTTGAAGGTTTTGCTCGGTTCTGGAAGCTCATCAAAATCAATCTCATTGTCATAAAGAAACAACTTGCGATGCAAGTGACGTAATTCTTCGCAACAACATCGGGGAAAATACGCGATCTGAGGTCGTGTTTCACGCTCCGTATGAAGCAAAGTTTTCCAGGAAAGCTTGGGGTTTTTTTCTGTGCTGTGATCCATTGAGATGCAGATTTGGTGTGTACGTACGGTTGGTTGCACGCATTTGAGCAGTTAGAGTCTGCGAAACGGAGAGTGAAATGGCCAACATGTGTTTCACACTGCATGCGTCTTGCCTTGTGTCCCTGTTCAGCACAGTTGTCGCCAAGAAGATGGATGCGTTGATTGAACTGAACAGGGACGCATTCTGAGTCTACAAGGGCCTTCCAAACTTTGTCTGAATATCGGAAAACAGGGTTGGATTCAAAAACAGGCAGATCCATGCAGCAGGCGATTCAAGTCCGGATGCATGCACGGAGTATATGAGTACGCACGGACAAACTATTTCCAACGTTAGATTCGAACATGAAAAGTTTCCTCCAAGAAAAATTTGATACGAGGTGCTTGTACGTACGAGTACGAGGGTACACCCAATTCTACTTTCCCTTGTCATTTTTATGTTGAATTTCATCGCCGCGATCCAATCGATCGGTTCACAGACGGGCTCCCTCTTCGAAGTGTGTCGAAGGTCGCGCCAAAGTTCGACATGTTGACTGAGACAACGGAAAGCAGAATTGGATGTACCCAGTCTCAGAATTGCTACCGAAAACGCAAAACCTTGGCTCTTCCATACACACTTGTAAGTACGAGGTAATATCCAACCACGATGAGACTCAGCATGTTCTGCGACAGTCACCGAACGGTCACAGATAAACATGGCAAGTCTCATCGTGGTTGGATATTGCCTCGTACAATTGTGCAAACACTCACCCGCGCATTCAGGCACTCGAACACCTCCAAGCTGTGTCTGTCCTGCAGGAACAACGATTTCCTTGATGAATCAGTGCGTGCACATGGGCAATCCTGCTGGAAGGATCCGGGAAACTACCGCCTCCAACAATTGACGTCAAATCAGTTCGCAATACGAGCATGCGGACAACACATTCTTGACAAGTTTTGCAAGTAATGGTTCGTGCACACCGACCAGTTCAGGAGTGCAATTTCGGCGAACGCCAGCGAGACATGCGGTCTTTTTTGGGTGGAATCGAAAGAATACAATCGAGGGAGGTACGACCGAGATTGGTATCTTGAGATTCAAGCCAAAAAAGGCCAAATTGTCAAGCTGAAGTGAAGGATGAAATGCACGACTGAAATGGTCGATGTGTATGAAAAGTTTTCCGGTCAGGCTGTGGTTCCGAGCACAAGAGTTGAAATGGTTTTTTCTTTTGTTAGTTGTCTTCGGGACATGCTGATGTTCATGTCCAAATTTTTGGAGCACGATACAGGTCACTGGTCAGGCGCAGGAAGTGACCAAACTAGGTCGACGTTTTCCGGTGCCATCTTGCTTTTGGACGGGACGTAGTGTTCTCACGAAATGTCATGAATTTCATGTTCAAAAGTTTTTTGTTTGCTCTGACATTTGGAGTCATGTCTACCAAAGATGTTTTCTTTGGCTCACTTCTAAATTTGGATTTGTCTGATGA
>JAAUXT010037432.1_pt1 | contig 12414 bp, 11 predicted proteins | sample 7278171 | NCBI WGS metagenome assembly JAAUXT01 (sample SAMN14350112, study PRJNA611818) | marine sediment metagenome | isolation source: surface marine sediment (1.8m) | place: French Polynesia: Moorea | collected 2018-08
CACAGAGGGGCACGGACTGGGTGTGGCTCTGTGTGTGACAGATAGAAAGACAGTTTGATGGACAAATGGTTGAACGGATTATGTGTGTGTGTGTGTGTGTGTGTGTGTGTGTGTGTGTGTGTGTGTGTGTGTGTGTGAACCATCAGGATCCCTCCGCACCATGAGTTGCTTTCCCACTGTGTCATCATCACGATTCAAATCGCAGGGGAACGTGTTTTGACAAAACACTGCGAGCACAGGCAACTGGTGACGGGTTTGGACTCCAATCGCGGGACTCACAAACCCAATCTGCATTGTTATTGTGCGGGAGAGTGGAGCCGTCCCGGGGGGAAGTGGCGCTCTCCCGGGCGGTGGAGCACCTCGCCCGAGGAGGCTCGAGTGTGCCCGCAGCCCTGTGTGGAGGGTCGCGCCTTCTGCGCATGCTCTGCAGGAACGTGAGACCAGCGACAGAAAACTGCTGTTTGAGGACCTGGGAGCATAGTACGGTGGTAGATTTTGCGGGTGTGTTGGTGCAGTGTGTTTGTTGAGAGGCAGGCTTGGGTTGAGAGAGCGGCCTGAGAATGCGAGTTCCGCAGGGTTGGGTGTCGGAAACGCAGGCAACGCATTGAGGCGGGCATCACGCTGCACGCGTCATTCTTTGCGTCCTCGTGTACGTGTGAGCGCGCTTCATGGACGGAGCTCAGTGTGTGTGTCTGTGTACGGCTTTAACCAGGTGCAAAAAAGACAGTCGATTCAACTCAGTATTATTTCACTCAATTTCCCACAAAAATGGCTGTATTGCGGTCACTTCACCAGCTCCATCTCCCAATGGAGCACAACGATAGATTTGGCCTCAGCGTCTGTGTCAGTGCGACGCCACAGGCGGGTCACGGGAACCGTGCGCACCTCCCTGTCTCTTGTTGAAAAACGTATCGCAAACTCAACACAAACACACACAACAGTTGCAAAAAGCCGACGCAAACAAACAGCGACGAGTGGCTCTTCTCGGGCTGAACGTTGCCTCCCTCCGATGAAACTGAGGCTGTTTCACGCGCTGCGGTCCGCGTCGCGTGACGTGGTTTTCACATTGGTGACGCGCCGTCGTTTTCTTGACGTCAGCGTCAAAATTTAACATTGAACCCAATGGTGGAATTTTTGACGTCAGCCCAGAAAACAACCTCGTATCACCCAATGTGAAACCGCTTGTCGCGTCCAGCGATTCGTTTTGACCTTGACCCACCAGGGGGCGTCAGGGGCGGCGGTTCAGGAGGCGAGGGCCCGGACTCTCTGACCCTCCCCCCCCACACCGACGTGAGTATGTCTCACCCTTGCACCGTCACGGACAACGTTCGTATTTGCCAGCCGCGCTGGTCTTGGTTTTGCCCCTGTATGGTTGTCCAGTTGCAGTATGGACAGACGTTGTCTGTGGAACCCTTGGCTGGACATTGTCTGCAATACCCAAAACCAGACATAGTCCGTGGACCCCCCCCCCAACCCCCCAGCCACAGAAATTTTCATCTTGGACATTGTCCACAGAATTGGCCGGACATTGTCTGTAGTACCCCAAGCCAGATATTGTTTGCGAAAACCCCCACCCCACCCCCGCCCACAGAAAAATTTTCAAGTTGGACATTGTCCAACTTGAACATCACCTCTGAGATGAAGTGCTGTACTGCCGATGTACGCGGCGCGCGGCTGGTTCTCCCCTTGAAAGTCTAGTCCCCCCCCCCCGTGAATCTCCCCCACGTTTGGTTGTCGCGCGGGTTGGACTCGTCTGGATCCGCCGGGGGGTGTCGCGTCGCGTGACGTCACGTCACGTCGATAGACACCAATCCGCGTGTCGTGTGCCCCAAACCCGTTAAAACGCGGCCCCTGCCGCTGCCGCAAAATGCAGATTTTCACCCGAGGCGACGGAAACTTGAAGCATTAAGTTTTAAGAAATGGATTTTCTTCGTGTCTGGCTCTGACGGCACTGACAGCGCCTCTGGTGGCGAAACGATGGGACGTGTTCGATTTCACACACTACGAACCTCTTGGTTCGATCGGGGTGCGGTTCGAACCTCCACAAACACCCTTGAGCGTGCGGTGCGTGGTCATCCGTGAACCTCAACGTGTCGCAAAAGGTCGAACGGCTGCGAAATAACAAGAAGAAGCAGTGCTCAAGGCAACTGCAGTGCGAAGTCCCTTGCCGGTAATGTCGTTGATTCTTCCTTGTCTTCATTGTCTTCCACAAGTCATGCAAACACAAATCCTCTTTCATCAGTGCAAATTCAACAGTAGTAATCTTCCAATGGGGAGGGGCTCCAGGCCGGGGGAGGGGGCAGGGGGACAGGGGACATTTCATCCACCTTGCCATGTAGTGCACTACCACATGGTGCTTCGCCCTGAAGGGACTTCGCACAAGGTTTGTGTAATCGTCCGCACACCAGCTGAAACCTTGACACCACCCGTTCGTAGCGTTGCTGTCGTTGCAGGCCGTTTCCGTTCTTAGTCACCCGGTTGGTTTCTTCCCACAGAAAGACCAAGGCGGCACGATTGTGAGCTGGTCACTCGCTTTGTTACGGCTCGTTGCATCCTGGATGCGTCACGCTTCCCTGCACTCAGTGGGGGCTGCGTCGACCTCGACACATGTCGTTCCTCCTTGCGCGAGGCTGTTCCTTGCCCGGTGCAACGAAATGGGGAGACACGAGCTACCCAGACACAGGTCTGACCTGAAATGGCTGGACACCCCACGAAAATGCCACTCAGAGCCTTGCTGAGTGTTTGGCCATTTCAGGTGGAACTTGAAATGGCCAGACACCCATGCCCCCCTCATTTGGGGTGTCTGGCCATTTCGTTACACCGGGGAACATTTGGGTGGATAGAACCGTCACCTGGATCCCAATGTTCACTGCAGCTTTTCTGGATTTCCCCTGGGCATTTTGCTTCCAACCCACGAAGCTTGTTTCACAGGGAATGCGTCACGCCTCTTCGTGCCTTGTGCAAATCTCCTCAGTGACGCAGCCCCCATGGACAGAGGCGCAACGCGTGACGCATCCCGTGTGAACCCGGCCTGGAGGAAACACTGCGGGCGGGATACGGATATGGACAGTGACGGATGTGCGAAGCTATGCGTACCCGCGGGGATGTGGTCGCGCAGGCTCCGTGACGGGAACACGGACTCACGGCCCGCGTAATTCGATTACGGATCCTGCAACTTACGGATCCTAGAACCAACGGACAAGAAGAAATGTGTCTGGCCACCCACTTGTGTGCTGCAGGGGTGGAGCCTGATGTGGTGGGTGTGTGTGTGTGGGGGGGGTTGTCGCGCAACGTTGGGGGCCAAAGTGTTTTTCGGGGAAATCGGCACCTCGTCTGATTCCGCCCTGTTTGTTCTGACGTTTCTGTCAATTGCAACGAAAATTTTTCAACGTGGTTCTGAAAGTGAGGAACAAATGCGATTTGGTCCGTTTCACACCGGGTGCGTCAGGCGTTCCTTTCCCTGTTCTCTTCAACATTCGTCAGTGCGCTTCAGATTTGCATGTGCGTGGTTGCTATGTGAGACCGTGCGTGGTTGCTATGTGAGACCGTGCGTGGTTGCTATGTGAGACCGTGCGTGGTTGCTATGTGAGACCGTGCGTGGTTGCTATGAGACCGTGTGTGGTGGTTATGCGAGACCATACGTGGTTGCTATGTGAGACCGTGCGTGGTTGCTATGTGAGACCGTGCGTGGTTGCTATGTGAGACCCGCCTTGATCCGCGACGTGCCCACACAGCAGAGAAACCACGCCAACATGTAACCGTTGCCATGGATATGTGTGGATTTTCACCAAAGTGAAACAAAAGCGTAGATCTGTGGTGGGAGTCCGATTTCCCGTTTCGTGCAGGTTTCGCGGACTCGGAATGAACACGGAAATGTCAGTCTTGTGTCCTGCCATGCTTTTCCAAGCGGATTTAGGACTCCGTGGACAAGACGTCGACTGCTTGTGTGAGACGTCATGGCAACGGACTATTTTTTTTTCAGGAGGGCTACTTTTCACCCTCGCTGGAGGCGCAGTGTTTTGTTTCAATGCTTCCCACCCAGCCCCGGTAAATCACCCGAAATTTGATGTTGGGTGGCATCAAGTGTCGGGGGGGGGTCGCCCCCCCCCGTCACCCGGGCACCCGACATGCTGCCGGTATCCCAGGAGTTTGAAGACCACGTGGTCTGGTCCCCTGGATCCCAATCTCCACTCAAGGTCCAGGTCGCTCTTGACCTCCTTGTGAGGCTATTTCGTCGAGATGATATTGGTTGCCAAGCGACGTGGAAAACACACAAAGGGAAGCGCTCAATGGCTCCACGTCTGCGAGGGTTTCGAGGCTTGTGCGTTGTGTTAGCATCAAGGTTGGATTCCACGTTGTTCACACGCGTTCTGTACTGAATGAAGCATCGGCGCGTGTATTGCAATCACTCTGTGGCGACCATCCGCCTTCCTAGTAAGCTGTTCACGGATTAAAAAAATGCGTTGGGAAACCGTGTGTGTGTGTGTGTGTGTGTGTGTGTGTGTGTGTGTGTGTGTGTGTGTGTGTGTGTGTGTGTGTGTGTGTGTGCATGTGTGTACTAGTTGCATGCGAGTGTGTGCGTGCGCGCCTGTGGACACTACAAGTTGACATTGCCGGTTCAGTGTGTGTGTGTGTGCCTGTGTGTACGTGTGTAGTACACTGTACCTACGGTTGTGTGTGTGGTTGTGTGTGCGCGCGCGTGTGTGCGAGTATGTGTGCGTGCGTGTCTGTCCACACCCATCTGACCCCGCCTCCCTCTCTCTGTTGCAGACTGGTATATCGCGTGTCAGGGTCTGTGTGTGTGTGTGTGTGTGTGTGCATGTGTGTGTGTGTGCGTGCGCGCCTGCCCCCACGTGCCTGACCCCCGTCTCCCTCTCTATTGCAGACTGGTACATCGCGTGTCAGGGTCTGTTCGCCTTCGGCCTCGTCACGCTGCTCGTCGCCTTCCTCGTCGCCTGCATCAACCTGTGCTCGGGCTGCTGCCGCGAGGCGTACACCATCATCCAGTCGCTCGGGGGACTCCTCTTCTTCGCCTGTGAGTAGTGGGCGCGTTCGTAATGTCCTCTTCTTCACCTGTGAGTATTGGGCGCGTTCGTAATGTCCTCTTCTTCGCCTGTGAGTAGTGGGCGCGTTCGTAATGTCCTCTTCTTCGCCTGTGAGTATTGGGCGCGTTCGTAATGTCCTTTTCTTCGCAAGCGAGTGTTGGGCGCGTTCGGTTTGTCTTCTTCCTCTGTGAGTATTGGGCGCGTTCGTAATGTCCTCTCTTTCGACTGTGAATACTGGGCTTGTTCTTTTTGCCCTCTCTTGCTCACATGAGTGCTGGGCGCGTTCGTTTCCTCAGTCGTCCGATTTTGCCTTTGTGTGCCTGGGTCGGGGCGTGTACCTTTTGTCCTCTTCGCTCGGGCCTTCTGGGCGCGTCCGTTTTGACTTCACAACCTGCGAGAACTGCGTTGAGGTCTTGCCGTCATTGCCTCACGCCCGCCCCCTGGTGGAAGCTGCTCAGTCACAGGGACGCAACGCTCGACTCGGTGCGATGCTGATCTGAGTGTCTTGTCACGTGATGCATTTTCATCGTGAAAAAACAAAAGCTCCCTTGTCAGTGTGATGCTGATCACAGTGTCTCGTCACATGTTCAAGTTCCATCGTGGGAAAGCAATGGCGAGTTTTAGCAAACAGCCCGCAACCTGCAAACGCAAACGTAACTTTTGACTATCACAACATGCCAAAAGTTACATCTGCGTTTGCATTTCCAGGGTTGCGGGCTGTTTGCTAAAACTCTCGAGTAACTCCCTTGTCCGCCACACGTGTACGTTTCTCCACCATTTTGAAGTGGACGACACAGAACCCTCTGCACAAACTGCCTACTGAGCTCGTTTATCCGCTTCACTGACGCAGTGACTGTTTTGGGCCGAGAGCCCAGGCCGCTCTCCTCGATGTCAATGGTCTTTGCCATTGGAAGTTAATCTGCGGCTCAGAGGCGGGATGAGCCGGGCCCGATGAGGACGGAGATTCACAGCCGACGTCCCGCCGGCCGAGCCGGATCAGGGCCCGGAGGGAGGGAGGGCCTCGGGCCGCGGGGGGAGGCGGGGCAGGGCCACGGGGGTGGGTGGGGGAGGCAGGGCTGCATGGGGTAGGGGCATGGATGTGAGGAGGTGGCAGGGATGTGGGGGGGGAGGGCTGCAGGGGGCAGGGCTGCGGGGAGACAGGGCCGCGGGGAGGGATTCGGGGGAGGCAGGGACGCGAGGGGGGGAGCGAGGCCCGTTTCACGCTGTGTGCGCCAGGGTTGCGTGTGCGCAAAAAGGCAACGGGTGTTGCTGTGTTTGAGTCTGCAACCTTTCGTTTTCAAATCAGTTCAGACGGTGTGTGACAGTCATACGACTCTGCTCGCACACACACGCACGCACAGTTCCGTGCTGTGTCCATTCTAGACTTCAACGCAATGCACGCCCTGCAGTGTGAACCCGCCCAGCGCTAAATCGGGATGGCGCTCCCATTCAGCGGATTGGAGGGTCACTTGATCCGATCGTCTGTGCTCAGATCCCCCGCTCAATATGGAGCGCCGAGGGGACTGCAGGGGCGGAGCTACGGGCGGTACCCGGGGTGGAGTGAGGGGGTGCCAGGGGTGGAAGGAGGGGGGTCCCAGGGGCGGAGGGCGGGGGATCCCAGGGGTGGAAGGAGGGGGGTCCCAGGGGTGGAGTGAGGGGGTCTGTGAGGCGTGGGAACCAGGGGTGAGGTGAAGGGGTCCCAGGGGCGGAGCCAGAGGGAGCGAGGGGGGCTCCCAGTAGCAGAGTCAGGATTCGATCACGGGGAGATTCCTCAAGGGGGGTGCCAACCCCAAGTTTGTCAGGGCTAAATTGTTCCCAGTGGCGCAAGGTTTAGATGCGAGCCTTACCCCACAACAGCGCCAAGCTTGTGTGGGCGCAGATGTCAGTTTCTTCCCCTGGGAGTGGAGGGAACCCTGGATCCACCCCAGGTCCTCAGTAGAGTCACGCTGCAGTGATGCGTTTGAAGTTGGGCAACGCGAAGCGTTTTGCTCCAGGTCCTCCTCCAAACGTGCCGACAGTCTGTGAAATCCAATACTCTTGATAACGCGCGTAGCCTGCGTTTTGTTGTGTTCAAAATCGAAAGCACGCACACCGCACACACCTGGCGTGATTCTTCAGCAGGCAGTAGCATTGGGGTGGTATAGCCGCCATTTCTGCGCGATGGCAGGTTCAATGCAGTCACCACAGCTCCCTCTGCTGGTGTGCGGGGGGAACGAGGCTGAGGCTCTGTGTTTCAGATGGACGTCCATCTCGTGCGTGGAACACCCCTCCCCCGATCCCTTTGTGAAAAAAAAAAATGTTTCGCTTTGATTCCTGTCATTTCGTGAGGCGCGTGTCCACACTGACCATGTTCTTGTTTTTTTCTCGCAGTCCTGCTGATTGGCGTATCGCTTGTCGTCTTCGGGATCAAGGGCAACAAGGAGCGCAACATCGGGCTCGATGACGACACCACGCGCTACTTCTACTGGGGGTACTGGCTGGGCGTGGGCGGCGCCGCCCTCATCCTACTCGCCGCCTGCTTCTACGTCGCGGACTCGTGCCGTGCGCGCAGTCACGAGGGCTACACCCGCGGAGAGGTGGTGTAATCATGCGCGCGCGCATGCGCATTCATTCACATTGGGCCTGTTCGATTTGGCACTTACGCGAGCAGCTCGCGTGTGTTCTTCGAACAAGCGCATTGTTTCTTCATTTTTTTGGCTGTCCAAATGTACCAGAAGTGGATGGGGCATTGTGGGAAAAATGCAGAGCTGCATTGTTTTCCGCTATGCGCGCTGTGCTGCACGGCGCTGTGTCTCTGGGCTCGCGATACCCCGATCCGCGGTGCGTTTGGACCGTTCGTTCTGTCATTGATTGTCGAGTGGTGAATCCAGATCCGCGGGGGGGGGGGGGCAGGGGGTCCAGGGTTCTGCGTAAGACTTCTTTTTCGGAAATTTGCACTTGTGCAAAATTGGGGGGAGGGGCAAATTTTCGAAGGTCAGAGTGGCCCTGCCTCTGGCCTCTGTGGGCAATGTGTGTTTGTGTTTCAGCGCCCACAATGCAATATTGACGTGGGCGTTCTGAGCCTCGTTCTGACACCCAATCAGAACAGAGAATCTGGATTCACCCTGGCGTCACGAGACCCTTAAGAACTGATGTTTCTGTGTTTTTGACACACAAATTACTTGGCCTTGAAATCTGTAAGACATCTTTGCTTGCAAACTTGACATCAGACAGGACTGTATTGGATGCGGCTCGCGAGGCGTCAGGCAGTATTTAAATTCCAGCAGTGCAGTCCGCTGGAAACGTGTCACGTGCCACGCATGCGCAATCAATCTGAATCTCCAGCGAACAAAATTCCAACTTCCGGTGAAATCTACGCATTGACTTCCGGTCATAACACGTGTGCAAAAAAAAATCCACATCGCTGGTCCATGCTCGTCACAGAAGATATTCGGAGCGTTCCTCGTGTGAATTCCTTTGTTTCTGCACATTTCTTAACGTTGGCTCCTCTGTTGTATCGCGACGCCCTCTTCTGGACACACGGAGCATTACTGTGAAGCGTCTACGAAGCAGTAAAAATCCACACGTGCATCTCATGTTGATTTCTGTATTTTGTTTCTCCTCTAGAGTCCATAGTGCTGGTTCTTTCAAAAATCCGCGACACGTATCTAATCGGAAAAGGTTTGTGAAAACGTTCGTGTTGTGTGTAACATTGTCACTCGTGAGCAAAAGATTCACATGTGGTGTGTTGTGGAAGCAAGGTGTTCAGCTGTTGAGGGACAAGGAGGGTGACTCAGGCTCAGACAGTGAGGACACACAGAGAGCAACAGCAAGGCTCGTTCAATTCAACCGGAAAACCACCCGTCTCCAAACCACGTGGTTCATTCAGCGATTTTGATTGGCTCTCAGTTTTGACCTCCGCTCTTTGTGACCCAATCACAAGAGACTCGTCCGCGGTTTTGTCCAATGGGAGAAACTTGGGGAACACACGTATCACGAACGTCTGAGTTTGTAGAATTTGAATAGACTCACTTGACCGTTGCATGTCCTGCAAGCATGTCTCCTCGTCTTCTCTTGGTGATTCCGTCTCTACTGTTTTAGAACTGCAGTCGTTTCTGTTGTCAGGGTGACCAAGACCTAATCCAGTTGCTGTAGCGTTAAAAACCATGTCAGTCAGTAAGAGATGTACCTGGTTACGGTTAACTCAATACACTAACTTTCAAACAAATTTGTGAAAAATAAAGAGAAACTGTAAAAAGGCAAGAAATATTTGTCAAAAAAAATTCTGAGACTTGTGATCACTGTTCATGCACCCTTTGCACTTGTCTTCTGTCACTCACTTTATTTGTGCACTGTTTGAACATGTCTGACATTCTTGACCACAGCAGAGAAAACTGGAACTGGTGGTGTCTCTTTTCAGGCCCAATGTTGCCGGATATATTACTGAAATTCTACTTCCGGTGATGGCAGAACGAAGCCATTGCCATAGCGACGTGTCATCACCATGGTTGCATGCATTCATCATTTGCACACTGTTACCACGAGTTACATCCACATGCTAATCAGACAGTTGTGTCGGGAAAAACGAGTCACGAGTTTCTCTACCATTCCACAGCACAGAAGAGGGAAAGGTAGACTGCAACATGTTTGAGTATTTTGCTAAAGATCTGTGTGCAGCAGAGTCAGGTCAGTTCTCAAGGGGCGATCACTTTCAGAGCTGCCTCCGACAGGGTTTTGCAATTCTGTTTCGTTTGGAACTTTTGCATTGGATCTGATATTTCGTTGAGATTTTTACGTGAAAACTGTTTGTAAATTTTTTGAGGAGAATCTCTTTGTTTTGTTGCGTAGAAACTGACCGTTGTCCAGGTGTGGACATGGTGCCTTGGAAACCTTTTTGTGTGGAAGCCTTCAACAGAACATGGTTTTGAAGACCAAAACATCTGATAGTGTAAACAGCTGAGAGTCATTTTGGTGTTGAATTTCAAAAAATTTAAATACGTGTTGTAACTGCCGAAAACTGGTGCGAGTGTAAACGTCTGTCATGTCCAACTCGAATTCGGACAAGTCACGGAAAACGGGCAATTTTTTTTGCATTGTATCACGGCTTCAGTTGGATCACATTCTGTCTGCTGTGACTCCAAGTTGTGAAAACAACGTCAGCGCTTTGCGTGTGTCGTAGATCTGCATCTCTTCTCCTTCTGAACGAGCAGGATCAGGTGCGAAAATTTTGCAAATGGCGTGCAATGTCCTGAAAGTAAAACAAAACGAATTTTCGATCGCAAAATTAGGGTCACGTGGTATCTGCGGACCTTGGTCCCTGCGCGCGTGCGCGCGCACACAGTCTCCTAGCAACTGCACTGAGCCAGTGAAATTCTGACGCATCTTGTGCGACTGAGACGAATTCTTGTTGTTTACCACGTAGAGTCCTTTGTACAGATTGACAATAAGTGCTGAGTGAACGTGCGTGTGTGTGCGTGCGTGCGTGGACAGTGGGGAAACTTTTGGAAAATGCTTGTGTACGTGTCTGCTGAGTTTGTACTCACTAGTGACGCAGGGGCGGAGCCAGGGGGGACAATCAGGAACCTCACCCCTGAAAAATAGCCCCCCCCCCCATCTATCAAAACAACAGGCAGACGTGTTTCTTTTTCTATTCTCCGTGTGACGATAGTGAAAACAGACCCCAAAGGGGGGGGGGGGGTTGCTCGCCGCCCCCCGTCCTGGATCCGCCCCCGTGCGCACGCATCTCCTTGTACAGAATCCTGAGTGCGTGTCGTGTGTTTGACAAAGGCCAAAAAGTGGGATAATGTAAGTCATTCAATTTATTTTCGGCAAACGCCATTTTGAAAAATATTCTCTATTCGGTGCGACTGAAGATTTTTCGGTGGGTTGTGGCGCGAATCGAACGGACCTCATCAGCCCAAACTTTTTGTTGGCCACAAGCGGCATGTTGCTTGTTCCTTCTGTACATAGAACGCAGCCACTTCCAGTCTGTAGCCTAGCAACCACATCAGTAGCATTGTGATCGTGAAATTAGATTTATATTTTGGAAAGCAACATTTTGTATTTTGATTTGCGCGGCGACTCGCGCGTTTCGCTTCGGCTCGGAGCGGCGGGAAAGTTTGGCGTCTGCGCATGCGTGAGCGTCGCACCGGATGCGCCGCCATTTTGGCGCCATCTAGTGGTGCTTTGTGTGCGCGGAACGCATCCTGTACACTCCATTCTACTCTTCAAAATATTTTTTAATGATGCTTGTGAATATTTGTGAATGTTTCTACTGAACAGATAAACACTGTAGCGCGTGGTCGATTTGCCTTCAGAGTGATCAGTGTCATTTTATTGAGAAATGTGTCGTGACGCCTTGTAATAAACAACTTTTTAAATGTCAAGTGATGGTTGTGTGTCAATTTTATTTTCTCCGACCCAACGCACTTCCGTCTTGGAGTGCATTGACCTGGTTCTGAAACACGAACAAGTTGACAGTTTCTGTCAGTAAAGTGTGTGCATCTCCTTCGCGCATATATTCCATCCAAGCATCAGTTTTGGCGGAATATGGTTTGGCATTCAGGGTTTTCACATTGGTGATGCTGCGGCAAATTTTGTGTGTGTCAAGCAGCACACAAAATCTGCCACAGCAGACATCTCTGCAGTGTCAGTCTGTCAGTGTCCAGACCAATTGTTGATGCTGCGGCAAATCCTACAATGAAAACACAAGGGTAGTTTTGCTGCCTGCAGCAAAGTTCTTGACGCAACCTCAATGTGAAAATATTTCACTGCCTGCATTTGATGCAGGTGGCCAAAAAACTGCCGCAGCGGCACCAATGTGAAAACCCTTTTTGGCATTGGATGAACACAAGCCAATGATTCCCACGGCATCTCGGGAAGCAGTCGTCACAGCACAAGGCCGAGACTGGGCAACAGGGCACGCCAACGGGCTGCGCCAGGGATCGGGACAACTGCTGCCCCGAGATGCATCAGCTGACTTGACGCGTGGCCAACCATCACACGTGGTCAGTTCTGGTCACGTGACCAGTTCTGGACACGTGATAAGTTCTGGAGGTGTGGTCAGTTCTGGACACATGGTCAGTTCTGGACACGTGACCAGTTCTGGACATGTGATCAGTTCTGGACACGTGGTCAGTTCTGGACACGTGATCAGTTCTGGACACATGGTCAGTTCTGGACACATGGTCAGTTCTGGACATGTGGTCAGTTCTGGACACGTGACCAGTTCTGGACATGTGATCAGTTCTGGACACGTGGTCAGTTCTGGACATGTGATCAGTGTTATATATATTTACCATGACCACCCCCTAAGTACTGCCACAGCCACAGCATAGCCACAGCCAATCATATCATTCCCTAGATGGAGCCACTATCCTAAGCTGGGCAC
>JAAUXT010077611.1_pt1 | contig 12414 bp, 14 predicted proteins | sample 7278171 | NCBI WGS metagenome assembly JAAUXT01 (sample SAMN14350112, study PRJNA611818) | marine sediment metagenome | isolation source: surface marine sediment (1.8m) | place: French Polynesia: Moorea | collected 2018-08
GCCCAGATTGAAGGAAGCGGCAGCAGGCGCGTAGTGAGTACTCAAGGCGCAGAGTGCGATCTCCTCTGGTGGACCTAACAGCATGGCACAAAAACGTCTGTGTTGGTTATCGGACCGCCACACCAAGACTCGGTAGACTGTCACAGACGTATGACAGCCGGACTAGATGAAAAGGGGACAATTCATACGCGAATTACGACGTATCTACTTGCCGGTCTCACACAGTTAAGGACAGAACACAAGGCAGACACTTTGGATTCCCTTGCGAATGAGGCCATTGAATTGACTGGTCTGCTGGAAGAACCTTTGCTTCCTTTCTCCATTACAGGATCAACGGGATGATGTCGCAGAACCCGGAGTTTCTGAAGGCGTTCCGCTGCAGTCCGGACTCCGCCATGACGCCGCCGTCCGCCTGCAAGGTCTTCTGAGGAGCGGGCGCGGAGGGCAGGGCGGGGCGCGGTGGGTGCAGCAGGGAGGCTGGGGCGGGGGCGGGTCCAGGGGCCGGGTGGATCCAATCCAGGAAAGGGTGGTTCAGTGGATCAGGGGTAGGCCCAGGGGTGGGTCTGGGAAGTGGGAGAAGATCCAGAGGGGGAGGCTGGGTACAGGCCTCAGACGGTGGCGCAATGGAAGATGGGGCAATAGAAGATCCATGAGGATTGGATGAAGGGGAAAAGAAAACTACGCAGAAAAATCTGCACCGAACAGCCCGAGTGCGTGCAGCAGTGCACTCACTCTCAGAGGCTCAGACGACTGCGTCTTTTCATCGCTTGGTGCGTCGTTGTTGTGGGAAATAATTAATATTCAAGGATGCTGGTACGTTTTTCACACGGACATGAAAATGTTGTGTTTTGGATCGATTTGTTCATTCATTGACGACACCTGTTGGAGCTTGTGTCTGGTTCTTTGTAACTTTTGAATCCAAAACATCAGGGTTGGTCTGTGTCGAAATACGAGGACCAATGTTTCCATGGTTTTTGTTTGAAAAACAAGTCCACTGTGTCTTTTTTCTGAAGTTTCTATTGGCCCTCCCCCTCGTTGAATTCGGGGTCCCTCGACAAACTCGTGGGTCCGCCCCTGAGCCGGGACACCCTCCTCCTCTGGATCTGAATTCAGTGAAACGATCCGCGACCCTCAGGTTGTATTCGTCTCATAAAATTCCCGTTTTGGACAATAAAACTCAGTCAAAAACACGGACCTTTGGTGAAGCTATTTACAAGTGTACTACAACACAGTTGTGTGTGGATATAGACTCAAAGCGAGATCAGGTCTATTGCATTTATGTTGCCCTGGTTGGCAAGAGAAGCGAGGCGAGTTGTACACGATTTGTGCAGTGGGTACCCGATTCCCGCTAACTGCGGCAGTAGCCACGCATCGCCGTCCTCGCAGTGCGAACCTGACCTGTGGCTGGTGTAGCTCGGGGTGAAGACGGCTGCAAGGCCACTGCAGCGATGGACGATAGAATAAATATATCAGATGCACGCTGCGGTGGATTGCAGCCTCATCTGAGCACGCACCGAGTGGCTGCAGGGACGGCGCTGTAAGGCCGATGTGCACGGCACCTGAACCGATGAGCACCAAATATGTAGGAGCCCCTTAAGTCACACGCCGCAGTGAGAACACAACTCTCAAACAACTGCTTCTTTTGCAGCATTTTTGCAAATGTAAAACGAAGGTCTTTCACTCAACATGTACGACACGCAGACGTTTCATGTTTCGACAGAAAACACACACACACGCACGCACGCACATACAATAATTCCCGGGTAGAATGAAGCCACAGAATCTTCCGGCAAGAGGCGAGAAAATATTTGTTGGGCCAAATGAGCGACAGGGGTTTCGACGGGCTTGACCTGCAAAACGGGTTGGAGACTTGGGTTGCTGTGACCCAGTTTTGGTTGCAGATCGACAAGAACCTGCCGTCATCTTTTGGGGTAGTAATCGACTGAATTTTGTCTGTGACATGAAAATGCAGACCTGTCCATTAAAGCCCACCGTGTTTGGGCCTTGAGCAGGAAAGCAGTGGCGTGGCGCTTGTGCGCGTGGCAGAGACGAAACGCCTGCCGCACCTGTGCGAACCGAACCACAACGTCGCAGCAAACGCGTCTTCCATTTCTCCTGAATCGGACCCAAACACTTTGACGTCAAAAAGGACCGAGAAATGGGCGTCATTTTTCAGCGTGTTTCTCTGCATATTGTTCCTCACACGTCCGTCTGAGGCGACTGGGCCCAGTGCGACACACCAGTCGTTGCTACGGGACCTCGAGGTCCCCCCAGATACACCGGACGTATTCATGACAACCTCGGATTAATGTTGTCACAATCCTGAACATGGAGAAGAAAGCGATAATCCTGGTGCTTTGTGGACTTTTTTACACGGGGGATGCACAAGGTAGGTCAAGGAAGAACTCGTGGACATTTCGCTCAACATCTCGTGGCGGAGTCTGAAATCAGCGAGTTTTGTTTTGTGTTTTTTTCTGACCGATCTGTTGCAGCCTTTTGCGCATTTGGTGTCGACTGAACATTGTGTCTGATTTGGTCTGTTTGAGGCAAATTGCATTTGTCAAGGACAAGTCTCAAACATTCATTTTTTTCCCACAGTCGTTCACGCCCCCTTTCTCGTACAACTCGCGCACGCCATGGCTGAAAGAAATCTTCCATTCTGTGTTGAAGGCCCATTTTGCGTAAAAAGAGACGGGGTTCCGGGTCTTGCAAGAAGATTGTAGTTTTGGCCTGCGTTGTCAGTAGTGTGTTCTTGATCGACGAGTACGAGGTAAACAAATAACATTCAGCAACACCAGGAAATACAATGTTCAAGCGTGAACTGTTTTGGCCCAAAATTCGCAGATGCCTGCAGGATTTGCAAGGGTAAACAAAATCGAAGTGCCCGTTGGCCCGTTGGTTCCCCCAATTGAACCGTGAAACTGTGTGTCAAACTTTCTCGAGGAATTGTGTTTTGAATGGAATGAAGTGCAACATGCACGCACGCAAGCGTGCAGTTCTAGATGTCTTGGAGCGTGACACCTGTCGTGCATGCGTGCGTGCGTGCGTGTCTCTAGCCCCTTTCACCCTGAACTCTCGTCATGCGTGCGTTGCCTCTTGCATTGCAACACAAACAACGTTGTTTCGATTCAAGCCACGCATCCTGTGTGATATAGGCCTCAGCGAAATTCCACTGGTGATTGGAATCTCATTGTCCGAGTCTCCTGTGTCTGCTTCCCCAGGAGCGGATTTCCATGTTCAGTTGGAAGCCTATTTGTGTGTGTGTGTGTGTTTTGTGTGTGTGCGTATGTGCGTGTGTGAGGGGGGATTTCATTGTGAAAAGAAGACATTTGCGAAGCGCAAATTTGGGAGGTTCCGGGAGGGGGCCAGATATGCCCCAGGATCCGCAGCTACGTCTCTTGAGTGGTTCCCGAGGAAGCCTGAGGCACGTGAACAAGAGCGAACTAAATTTGCATTCGTTTTATCATCACCAGGCGGATATTCCCCTCCCAAGGGTCGGACTCCAAACAGAATCCCAATCTTGAACCTTCAAGAGGATCTGGCGGACATAGTACAGGCTCTCCCTGCTCACCCAATTTTGCGTCCGCCTCATGCTGAGTTTACTTCCATTTGGGACCCCCAACCAAACCTCTGGATTCCACTTCAGAGAAGTGTGCGGCAACTCTGCTTGACTCCTGGGCTCTGTTACAATGGTGCGGTGGTGAAGAGTGTGTGATGGCTCGGATTTCTCGGTGTTGACAAACTTCAGGCTTGTTTACCCTCAGTGTTAACGTTTCCGTCAGATCCGTTTGTCAATGAAAGAACAGAATGGAATGACTGAGTGAAATTGAATGAATGAAAGGCGGCGTTTTTCTTGTGGAAATTAACTTTTTCAAAAGAGCAGAGAAGCATTGGAAACGTTTTCGTCTCACAATGCGAAAAGACGGGCATGTGTGACTCCAGGTCTGAGGCCATCCCCATGTTTGTGTGTCAGGAATGGAACCAGGGGCATGGGCGAACAGAGAACCACTGAGAAAAATCTTGTACCCCTTGTCCAAATTTCTTATTCTCACATCAACAGAAAAAGTTTGGATTTGCACCCGTTCGACAGGTTTTCCCCACGATCTGTTGTCTGAGGTCTGCCCTGAGACAGTTCGGCACTCGTGATTCAGAACACTAACAGTACAGGAAGTCCACTTTTTGGAACCATGGACCCCAGGGTTGGTGAACAAAAACATGCAAAAAGCCGTGATGTTCGCAGATGGCTCACGATACCCGGGAGTTTGGGGTGGCGCCCGTGAATCCATGTGTGCATGAAAACAAATCTGTGAATCGTGCCCGGAGTGAAGACGGGAGGCACGTGATGCAACACAACGCCTTTGTTCCTGGTTGGTGGCCTTTGTTCAGGTTGTGTCAGATTGCAGAGTGCAGCAGCCATTGGCCAGATCACCAGCGGTTCCACGGGAGGGGGTCAGGGGGCTCACCTCCCATCCCACTCGAATTAGAAGATATCCGTGACACTTGTTCTCCACTTCATTGCCAAATTTCCAAGTCGGATCAGGGTGCTTTGGGGTCAGAAACGAGAAAGACCTTCTTGGTCCCCGATTCCAATCTTGAATCGATCCAAGTCCACTTCACTTGAAGGATCGCGAGCGACACTTCGCTTTCCCAGCGTGAGGGGCATTCAAGAAATGGGGTCCAGGTCCGGTTGTTCTGATTCTACGAGGCCTCCAGGAAACAAACGCCACAGGCCTGTGGGAACCGAGGCTCCCGAGACACTGCACAACACATTGGTGTTGGGGGGACGAGACAGGTCGAAGGGCGCATGACCAGGGATGGAAGTATAGATTTGTTTGGGGGCCCGTTTCCAAAAAGATGATTCTGAGTGAAAAATTCCTGTGGAAAAGGTGACGCATTTTGCGTTTTGGCACAAGATGTGGAGCGAGGCCAGGAGAGAAATTAGAGTTCAGTGCAGATTAAAGATTTTGAAGTGTTCCAGGAAACACGAGAACCACAGGAACTGGTGCACAAATCACAACTTGGGAGCTTTCCCATTTCAGGTAACTGGCTGGAACAGATCCCAGAACAAAAGGTTGGGACTGTAGAGTCTGCCCTCAATTCTTTGAACTGGCACTTGTAATGAAGCTAAAGTTGAAAATGCACGAGGGGATGGCAAAGGTGATGGTTGAGGGTTCTGCACATTGGTTCTGGAGGTCTGCAACATGTGTGTAATTGCAAGATCTAGTGGCCCAGGTGACAGATATGTGCACACACATACACACACAAACTATTGCTGTGACTGACTGAATAATTTCGAGACTGGTTGCAGTTTTTGATTGGTTGCTCAATCTGCCGCACAGTTGCGCAGCTCAGAATCATGTGACTGCGTCATGTCGAAACCAGGAACCTGTCTGGTTGACAGGTGACAGCGGGTCATCAAACGTCCCAGTGTCGTTTATTATCCAAAAGTTCTGTAACGTCAGCATTGGCGTTCAGTGTTCCGAACAGTGAAACTTTGAGTCATCGTTCACAACTGCGTTTGTGGCTGCAGCGCCATCCGCGAAGTTTGTCACAAAAAGTCGATCGAACCAGGTTTGAGCACAGACAGATGTCCTGCAGTCTCACTGCCACTCAGGAACAAAGCAGGCACAGGAATAGGGATTTGTCTTGGTACTCTGCAGGAATGGGCTGCGTGCGTGTGTGCACGCACGCTCGTGCACTCTCAACTCAGTCTCTCGCAACTCCCGTCATAAATTTGTTGATCTGCTGACTGATTCCCTCACTTTATTCTCTCGTTTCTTCTCTCTCTCTCTCTCTCTCTCTCTGTCCGTCTGTCTGTCTTCTCTCTCAGACACACACGCATCTCTTCCTCTTCCCACTTCTCTGGCACACCAGCGAGAAATATCACAAACGATGCTCAATAAAATGCCTACGGGCCTTCCAAGGACGGCGCTGCACCCCCAGTGTGAACCCCACGGACCGTGCACAGTTCAATACATGTATGTGTGACATTTCCCCCATTGTGTGACTGACAGAGGGTTCACTCAGCGTTCAGGAATTCGAACCGACGAGTTTCTTGGCTTTGCGCATTATTGGCACCAACACGACACGGCGCGGTCTGTGTCTCCGAACAAAGGGGGAGGAGCGGGATCTGTCAAGTTTTACGATGTGCTTGTTTTTGTGATCATCCTTCATTCTGTGGACTTCGTGTCTTCACACAATGGTACACAATGTGTGCGTGTGTGTGCATGTGTGCGCGTGTGTGAGAATCCCTTGGCGTGCCTGTGATTTCGTGAGCGTTTGTGTGAATGAGTGTGTGTGCGTGTGTGCTCTTTTGTGTGTTCATTCGTACGCGTGCAAAGATTGTGTGTGTGTGTGTGTGTGTGTGTGCGTGTGTGTGCAGTACGTGTGTGATTGTGTGTTCCTCTGTCCGTCCATCCGTCTCTTTGTCTCCACAGATATTGGATGGTTGGATGGCTTCCGAACAGACCAAATGGCGATTGTTTTGCATCTTTGTTATTGCAAAAACACATTTGTCAGGAACGCTCCAGGATGTACGAGGAGTGATTCGTCAACGTTTGTCTGTATCTGACCAAAACAAGATTGTTATCGCAGCCTTTGTGCCTTACAAAGCGGAGTTCACGCAGGATGCGTCAAGCGTTGCACAGCGGAATTGCATGACAACGAGGGAAGCAAGCAGTGTGGCGATCCGCTCGGAGAACGCCTGGTCACGATGGAGTGTGTTTCATTCAGGTGTGCGAGACTTTATTGTGCAAGAACGCGACGCCTGAAGCGACCTGTACGGGCCTCCTCTCCCTCCCCGTGTGCACTGTAAGGAGAACCCGAGACGACAACAGGAGACACGCTTTTGGCCGGGTTCACGCAGGGTGCCTCACACTGCGTCGCAAGGAACGAGTCACCGCCCATTGACTCTGCAGGGAGTCAGCACCCAATGAACAACGTCCATTGACCTGCACAGGGACTCGTTGACTTTTGGGACGACAGCGTGTGCGCAATGCCTATTAACTCGAACAAAACTCGTTGCCCATTGGCGGGCAGACAGGAAGAACGCACGACGCACCGGGCGCGAAACAAGCCGCAGGTCTCGGGACAGACGCGTTCGACCCGCGAGATGCATCAACGTCGAGTCTCGATGATAGAGACAAGGATCAGGTTGCCCCGACCCTGGAAGATGCCAACCCACAAACCCGTAAACCCAGACGCGGATCCTGAAGCTCACCCTCCAGGGCCCACTGATCGGAGGGCAAGATGTTTGGGGTTCTGGCGGTCTGGGATGCAAGGCCCGAACCAACTGATACCTCGTACAAGAACTCGACAAACAATATTCCTCTTTTTTGCCCGGCGTCCTTTCTCCACGTCAAATTTTCCAAGTTGGGATCGAACGCCCAGAGGGTCGGGTTTTCCGACCAGGTTCTGGGTTCGCTCCCGGCTATTTTGAAACATTATGTGCCATCAAGAAATCGCACACAGAGGGTGCTTTGTGAGTTGTTCTGCAACTTGAAATTCACGTCAAATTATTTTGTATTGGATAATGACCAAAAATTGCTGAAATTACCAGTGGGGTCAGCAATCAGGATTCAAGCTACAAGATTTGAAAATATCGTTGGTAGCCTTGGAGGGCGGACCCCCCTCACCAAATTGTGCCGTCCGCCCATGGAATCTGCTGGTGGGCAGTTTGCAAGGTCCGAGCTACGAGTACTTTACGTAAGAGTTCACACTGGCTGCACAGCGCAGCGGCAGACTTCCCCTTCTTGGGCTCCGGCTTTCATGACCCGGCGAACAAACTTTTACCTCTGACAGTGTGAGACACAAAGGTTCACGCGGACCACACGCAGGATTGAAAACAGTTTCAGCTCCGAGAGTCCAAGTGGGACCAAACCCCCGGTGGGTCCCCCACCCCCCAAAAAATTAGAATAGCGAGCACGACACGTTGTGCATTCAGTGTGTTCAAAACTGGACAGATGCCTCACGTTGCTTCGATGGTCGCTGTCTCAAGTGTTCTTTGTGACGCAGTGCTCTTTGACCAACTTGCACGAAGACACAGCACACAAACAGCGAAGCAACACCCGTTATGTTCCGAGGTACGGCACGGCACTTCACGCGTCTTCACAACCTCGTATTTCATCCTCTTGGTGTTACACAAAAGTACAAAAAGTACATCTTCTGCTCCGCAGGTTGTTTACGAAGGAGAAACTCTCCAGACTTTTTCTGCCAATCGCATTCCGTGTTGCTGCCCCGAGAATGTGCGGCGTCAGCGTAAAAGTCTCATAATGATCTTTCCGACAGGGACTTCAATAGGTCTGCGGAGAATGGGAAGAACCGTCAAGCGGAGAATTACACACAATTAGAGATTAATGCTGTAGCTTGCGTCATTGACAGACACTCCTGCCAAGGTGCAGCGGACCTTGGTTCCCACGAGGCCCCGAACCTTGGGGCCCTGTTCTTACAGATCCAGGGTGCAAGGTCCGTGTTTGGTTGGCAGACATCACGGCCAATGGAGGACGACCCAGGTGCCTGCAGCTGAGCACGGATCCACAGGGCCCTGCAGGCACAGGAGATGAGGTCCCTTCAACCAAACTTCCTCTGAGTGGAGACCCCGAGATGGTAGATCAGCAATCACACGAACTGAGGAACAGCCAAAATGCACTTCTCTTGGCAGGAGTCACACAAAGATCCAAATGCTTCCTCAATGGGGAAAGTGCGACATTTCTAAGAAAAAATCAGAAACGCTACTCAAAGTTGATAGGCGTGTAAATTCGTGTGAAAGCTTGTTTGGCCCTCTCCAAGCCGAATCCCTGTGGATGCCCAATCCGGCTCCTCCACCCAATCCTTTTCCCCAGAGGATCCTGGTCTTCGGGACCCACTCCCAATCCGCCCCTTGCGGCCCTCGGGTCGGCTCTGCAAAAAAGCAGAATCAGTGTCACTCCTTATCTAATTGTGCTGTTCGTCTCAATGGGGTCGCTACTTCGCTACATTGTCAACTTTTCTGCGCACTTGTCATGGTTGACGTTTTGCTTCTGGGGACTGAATCTCACAAGATTTGCTGCTTGGTTTCAGGCTCCAAGTTTCGGTCGCTTGGAGTGGAATACTCGTGCCTCTCTCGTAAGTGTGATGCAGTTTTGTTTGGCCAAGGTACGAGTACCTCCTCGAGGAGGGGATTTCAACTTCACAGAATGTGCCTGTAGAGAAGAGCATTTGGCACTTTGGAAGAGAAAGTCCTGGACTTGTGGAGCTAATCTTCCTCGGCCCGACCCCAACAGCCCGAAGAGAAATCGTTTGTTCGTTTGTGGTGATTTCAATGCCCGAATACTCGCACTTCCTTTTCCCGCGGACGGCACGAGGCGTCGTTGCGCGCGACTTGTCTGAGCCAGAGCGTCAAGACGCTGCTTGGTCTTCAGCAGACCAGCACGACGCAACATACGTGCGTGTACGTCAAGTCGAAACGAGAAAAGCTGCGAACAAGGACGCTGCCCATTACATTGAGCAGTGCGGAGCCTTGGGGTCCGTCGTAGCGTGTTGCATTTGGTTCACGTCGCGAACAACGAGCTTGCCAAGATGTTCAGCATGTTCACTCAATTTTCTTTGGTGCCCGTCGTATCCTGCGATGCTCGCGCACAACGGTGCGTGACGGCAGGGCGAAATTCCCCGGGCTATTTCAGGAGATCCTTGCGTGAAAGTGCGAGTGGCTCTCAGCCGAGGGGAACGTTGCCCACGTTCACGGTACACGCGTCACGCGCTGCGTCCATGCGCATGCGCTGAGTTGCTGTGTGGGCGGCGCGCATGCACCGACTTGCTCAGGGATGCAGCGAGCGTGTGACGTACCCAGTGTGAAACTGTTCCCTTCACAGGACGAGGTCTGAACCACTGAGGAGCCGGAGATTTTTCTTCCTCCAATGTCATGGGATTCCCCTCTCGTCGGATGCGTCCTTCTGTGACATTGAACACCTCTCGGTTACAAAACAGACCCCAAGGAACACGAATGGCAGGTTGCCTTCTCTGGTGGATCCGAGGGAATCTGTAGGCCCCTGATGTCTCCATTGACCTCTGAAGTTGCTGCTGCAGTGACATCTTCCCTGCTTGCAGTCGTGTGACGCAACAGTGCATGAGCCAGGTGTTTCAGACTTGAAACCTGGGTCCCTCGGGACCAACGCACTTCAGTCATTGCCGTCACACATTCTTGTTTGACATTCCGCCCCCTGTTCCAGGAGTATGGGGAGGTTGCAGGATTTGTTTCTTTCAGGGAATGGCGCTTCAGCCGCCCCATCCAAGGGACTCCTGGCTTCCACCCGCTTGCATCATTCAAATGTTTCACTGTCCACGCTGGCACATTGGTCAAGACGTCGGGTCGGGTCGGCACATGTACTCGCTCAGTTTCAGACGCTCCATCATCCCGCCCAATGAGGGGACCAAGGTCACCAAGACCGAGGTCATCAGTCTTACCACGAGTCACCACTGTCACACATTCTTGTTCTCTGTTTCAGAAACGACCACCAACCCGCCGGTGGTCTGCGGCGGCTCGTACAGCACGCAGGGCGGGGCGTCGGGCAGCTTCTCGTCCCCGGGCTTCCCCGGCCGCTACCCGCCGAGCATCCGGTGCACGTGGACGGTGACGGCGGACCCGGGCAGCGTCGTGCTCCTCGGACTCGAGCAGTTCCAGCTGGAGAACAACTGCGCCTACGACAGAGTGTCCTTCTATGATGGGACGATAAGTGAGTCGTTCAGGAACTCACGTGTGCGGTTCTCCCGTTCAGTGAGCAGGAAAGGCTTTTTTCTGCCAGAACCACACAATGTCAGAAGATAAACCGACGATGAATCTTATGTTTGTCCCATTGCCAATGACAACGGCGCGTCTGTTTCAGCGCCGCCGACGACCACGGCCGCACCGACGCCACCGCCGAAGGGGAGGCCGGCGAGGAGCAAGCGTCAGGTGGAAGGTGAGACGCTGTCCACACCGCCTACACCGTCCACACCGCCCACACCGCCTACACCGCCCACACCGCCCACACCGCCCACACCGCCCACACCGCCCACACCGCCTACACTGCCCACACCGCCCACACCGCCCACACCGCCCAACACGTAACACGTTCAATAAGCTGCATTGAATGAGACACAAAACCCCCAGAGACAGTTTCCTTGTGGGTGACTGTCCCTGACAACACAACCCAGCTTGATTGCTCCCTGCATTATCATACACAACCACACACAGGCAGGACACGTACACAAGAGCTGCCGGACCACAGTGCCAGAGTGGTGATCAAGATCAACTGGACCTGTTGGACCCAATGGTTCTGTTGGATTCACCAGTGTTGTACACAAACGGTTCTGCAAACCCCACTGGGTGAGCCTGGATCCAGGGGTCCTGTGCACCAGGTTCTTGAATTTCTGACAAAACATTTGCTGATGTCACGTTTTCAAAGTGGTTGTGGTTGTTTTTTCCAGGCAAAATCGTGTATCCGCCCCCACCACTCACTCGTGTGATGCCCTGCTGATTTGATGCCCATTATCATCACGGGGGATTGTCTCGGGCAAACACAATCCCTTCACGTGATTTCAGGTTCAAACATTTTTTCCACAACCCTGACAAAAAGCACAGGTGACTGACACTGGTCTTTGATGGAGGTCCTCTGAGGACGCTTTGTGACCTTTTGTGTGGCTCTGAGGACCTTTTGTGTGGCTCTGAGGAGTCCAGTGGGACGTTTTCCCGCAATTCCTCCTGCTCGCTTTTGGGCGAGAGGCGCAAACTTCTGAGTCGTGGTCCGTCTTGGAAGCAGTTTGCCCAACCAGTGAAAAAAGCCTTTCTCTGAGTTCATCGCCTCGCTATCCAAGTCGAGGGTCCACTGTTTTGTTGGAGCGAGCCAATAGGGGTTTTCACATTGGTGTCGCGCGGTTGGGCGGCGTCAGAATTTTTGATGCGCGCGTCAAAATTCAACATGACACCCAATGGAGAGCGTCAAATTTATTGGTCCAGACCGATCATACATTACGGAATGGCGGTCTGCTGACGTGCAAATTTTTGTCAGTCAGATTTTCCTCAATGTTTGAATGAATTCTTTGCGGAGTGTTTTCAACAAATGACATTTGATCTATAAATGTTCAAAGGATATTTTGAGAAGGAAAACTCTTTTAGGCTGAATCCAGGTTTGGTGAATTCTTTGCATATCTGATGAACAACATATTTTCGCCCAATAACATGGCGAAAAGAGGAGCTGAACAAATTTCTCCTGCGGACCGAGGTTTCCACAAGCGACATGAGAGACAAGATTCTGGTGATCCTTTGATGGATAGAATGGTGGAACTTTTGTCTGAGATGAGAGATGATTTGCTTAAAGGACAAGCTGTTGCAGTATCATCACTCAGTGAGGAAATTCAGAATCTTCGTATTGACCTTGGTAGTGGTGTGAAGGACTTGAC
>JAAUXT010015581.1_pt1 | contig 12413 bp, 12 predicted proteins | sample 7278171 | NCBI WGS metagenome assembly JAAUXT01 (sample SAMN14350112, study PRJNA611818) | marine sediment metagenome | isolation source: surface marine sediment (1.8m) | place: French Polynesia: Moorea | collected 2018-08
CTCTCTTTTTCACTCTCTTTTTCTCTTGCTCACTTTCTCTCTCATGTTCTCTCTCTCTCTCTCTCTCACAGTCTCTCTCATGTTCTCTCTCACGTTCTCTCACTCACATTCTCTCACATTCTCTCTCATGTTCTCCCTCACATTCTCTCCCACATTCTCCCTCACATTCACGTTCTCCCTCACATTCTCTCTCATGTTCTCTCTCATGTTCTCTTGCTCACATTCTCTCACATTCTCTCTCATGTTCTCTCTCATGTTCTCTCGCTCACATTCTCCCACATTCTCTCATGTTCTCTCTCACGTTCTCTCGCTCACATTCTCTCACATTCTCTCTCACATTCTCTCTCATGTTCTCTCTCATGTTCTCTCTCACATTCTCTCTCACGTTCTCTCTCTCACATTCTCTCTCACATTCTCTCTCACGCTCTCTCACGTTCACGCTCAGACGACGTGGACCATATGACACGTAAGCTGGCCAGCTCAATCACCTTCGCGCACCATCGAAACGACACAGGACAGGATTTCCTCGAGTCCAGTTGCAGCATCGAGAAAGAAAATCTACGCGCAGAAAAAAAGGTCGCCGAGCAAAACAAAACTTGTTCGTTGCCAGCCACGACGCCGCCTATACGCACTAGCCTCTCCACCCCACTTTCTGCTCCAAGAATTACTGTCCCTGCAATATGCCACGTGGCACCAGCACGATCGCGAAAAGGAGATGGCAACAACGTCACGTGATCGCAGGCGTCGTGACGTAACGTCTACATTGACGTGACTGTAGCAACACGTTCCTCGTTCACACGCAAGGACGCGCTGTCCCTAGCAACGCGGACAGAATCCATTTACACGATACTGATACACGAACCTGAACTGCAAGGCCCACGTCAAGCGCGGCTATGATCACGTGAGGCACGTCGTCAGGGGCAACCTTTGTTCTCAACAGGAGATTCGGAACAAGTCATCTACACTTGTCACTTGAATGGTTTGACACTTGTGCACTTTTGGTGTGACCTGTGCCTTACAACAGGTAATCAGCAGATAATAGGAGATTTATTAAATCCTCGGCTTCGCCTCGGATTTATCAATCTCCTGTCGTCTGTTGATTCACATAACACGAAGCCAACAAGCTAATTATTGCACAGATTCGAGACGCATTGCGACTAATTCACTTCCGCTGTTCAGCGTACGCCACGCACACTACGCCACGCACACTACGCCACGCACACTACGCCACACACACGCACGCCACGCACACTACGTCACACACACGCACGCCACGTACACTGGGGAGTTTCAGCAAAGCGCTCCGTAGACGTAACACATACACGTAGCACGTAGCTTGTGGATGCAACTCCCCTGTGTTGGAAGAGTCCACAATGAAAAATGATTGTGATTCTACTGTTTGTGACCTAAAAATACATCAAAAAAACTTGAAATAGGATAACTTTTCAAAGGCTCACAAATCCTGGAGTTATTTCTTGAACATTTTGTCAAGAAGGCTCATTTTCTTGTCTGTGGACCCCACCAAAATAGGGGTGTTGCATCCACAAGCTACGTGCTACATGTATACGTGTTACGTCTACGGTTTGCTTTGCTGAAACTCCCCATTACGCCACACACGCACACGTATTCTCCACCTCAATTCAGGAATGGGGGTTTTCACATGGGGTGACGGGCGGTCGATTTTTGCGCTGACGTCAAAATTCCACCATTGGGCTCAATGTTAAATTTTGACGTCGACGTCAAGAAACCAAACCTCGCGTCACCCATAGTGAAAACAGCCAATATGCGACTCACTTGCGTTGTTGACGCTGCTCCCCAGACAGCGCGGCGCGCGGAATGTAGGTCGCCGCGCAGTGCGGTGCGCTCCGCCGCTCCGTCTCGCCTCGCCCCGGCAGCAGCGTCCCTCCTCCCGCCGCGCCGCGCGCCCGCCGCCGCAGCGCACGGTGCGGGGACGCGGAGCCTCACTGACCACTGCAGGGTGCGGGGATGAGGGGCCTTACTGACCACTGCACGGTGCGGGGATGCGGGGCCTGACTGACCACTGCAGGGTGCGGGGCCTGACTGACCACTGCAGGGTGAGGGGACGAGGGGCATTACTGACCGTCTCCCGCGTCGCACCACCCAGGCCCACGCCGTGCAAGCGTCTCACTGGCTGCACTGTGCCAAGACTCGGGGCTCTTACTGACCGACCGCGCCAACGCACAAAGATTGTGACCATTTCACTCCGTGCCCCTGCCCACCAAAATCACGATGCAGTGTGCCTCGCGCCACGCGCTCACTGTGCAGGGGCACGGGTTTCACTGACCTAACCACGGAGTCACAGTGCCGGATCGCGCTGTCCTACTGACCTCAGCGAGCTGCACTGCACGCCAGGGGCACTCTGCTGCGAACCCCCCTCGAAGTACGGTGTGGAAGCGTTGCGCCCTGCACCGTCAGGCCTGTTGCACTTCGCTGCAGTGCTGCATAAGTGTCGCAACTACACCCTGCTACAACACGGTGTACCCACCCGGGACACTTCGCTGCAGTGCTGTGTGTCGCTCCTGCACCCTGGCAGAGCACCGTGCAGGAGCGTGGTGTCGTGTGCAGTGTCAGAACCCTACGCCAGAATCCAAAGACCCTCCAGCCACGCACGTAGATACGACACAAACTTATCTGAAGCAAAGTCCAATGCGTTATAGTTGTACACTGCGCACAACGCGACAATTGAGGTTCCACCCCCGGGAGCACATACCCCACCACCAACACAGTCGCCAGGAGAGCGCTGATTCGTGTGCACGCACACACACGCACACACACACACAGAGTCATACTGAGGAACTTGCACACACACACACACACACGCACACACCAGGCACATTCACACACACACGCCACACGCACATGCACACAGTCATACTGAAGGGCTTGCGCACACACACACGCACACACACACGCACACACACACACGCACGCACACACACACACACGCACGCACACACACACACACACAAGCGGCTGAGCCAGCACGATACCGGCGCCTCGGCTGAGTCACGCCACCAATTCGTTGCTGATAACGTGATCCTACACATGGGGGACGGACCGTGCTGCATTCGCTGCGCTTTTCTGTGGGGTTGTGATCCAACTGCCCGGCTTTTTGCGCATGAGCAGTTGCGGGGTGACGGCAGTGCCCTTGGATTGACTCGTGTACAGCGCTGCGAACACTGCGTCGCGACGCGCCCCGCCGGCTCCATGATCCGGCGTCCGCGCCGCGTCTCTGCAGCCGGCGCTGCGTCTCTGCAGCCGGTGCTGCGTCTCTGCAGCCGGTGCCGCGTCTCTGCAGCCGGCGCTGCGTCTCTGCAACCGGCACCGCATCTCTGCAACCGGCGCTGCGTCTCTGCAGCCGGCGCCGCGTCTACCGCTGCAGCCGGCGCTGTCCACGTGTATTCACGGCAGCGCGTCACCTGCAGCGACCGCGCATGCGCAGTCATGAGCATGCGCAGAACGGCTCCAAGCGCGAAACACATAAATGTCTGTTTCGCCCACAGAAACTCGCGGGTTTTGCCGTGTTTTTTCTCGATCTCACACGCACAACGCCAAGTAGCCGTCATGAAATTTTGAGGACGGGGACAAAGTAAAAATTTGACTTCAATATCTTATTTTCTGTGTGAATAGAAATCGTCACCAACTTCAATGAGAGTCGTGCGTCTGTCTGTCGTGACCCGCGTGCTTTGCGCACACGTCATCGCGTCGCGTTCCCTTGACCCAATTTTTCGCACGTAGCCCGGTCTGGGCGCGGCAGCAGCGGCGGCGGCGACGGGCGCGGCTATGTTTAGATCACGACGGGCATCGCGCGTGTGGCGACCGCTTCAGGCCAAGTTCACAGCGGTTGCGCGCGACACACGTTGAGTCCAAGAGCAGCTGCGTCAGCCGTGTTCACACGGGGCACGTCAAGCGGTTTTGGTGACGGCGGCAACTTTTTTTACGTCAAAGAATGGTCTGGATCTTTGACGCCCACCGATTGGGTGTCAGGTCAAATGTTGACGTTGACGTCAAAAAAGTGGACGTCAAAAAATATGACGCCATCACCAACGTGAAAGCCCCTTCAGCAGCGTCAATGTGTGCAAGCCCTGTACGTCACCCGCAACCCAGCGGCTGTTTGCTGCCAGTGACGCGTGACGCATGCAGCGTGACCCCGCCCCACCCACAGCGAGCCGGCTCCACCTTGAATGCGCGGGGTTGGCGCGTCGGTCGATACTGCGGCGCGCCGCGCCTCGACGCTGCCGGCGGCCGGACAGCTGACGCCGCGGCGTCGAGAGCCGCCGCGCCCCGCGGAAGGGGGGGGGGGAGACGACGCGACGTCGATAACGCGACGCGACGCGACGCGACGCGACGCGACGCTACCGGCCGGCCGGGGGCGCGTGGAGGGCGGCGCCCACAGGAAACGCCGCCGCTCAGCGGACCCAGGGGTCGAAATCCTGGCGGGCGGGGGAGGGGCACACAAGGGAAGTTTGGTTGCTTCCCGTGCCACGTACGACCTGGCATTTTACCCTGAAAAATCAGCACCAATTTTTGCTCTTTCTGCGGTTATTCACATACAGCGGTTGAAAATTAAATTTACTTGTTTACTAGTCTAAACTTGCACCAGTAAGTTAATCATTTTTCTTTCGTGTCATGCAGAATTTAAAAATTTAGCTCTGCCCATAATGGGCAATCTTTTGATCTTTGACTAGTAAATTTAATTTTCAACTTTTCTGTCTTGGCTGAGTTTCCAAAGAGGACCATCTAGGTTTGTAATGAAAGTTAAATTACCTCGCATGAGACTGGTACACCATGAGTGCACCACAAAAATATTATTGGACTCAAGAAATTAGTAAATGTCATTACAAACTATCTTTGAGCATAAAATTAGTCTGCACTATTGAACTAATATTGAAACTTGGTGAATTGAATCCTGATAAAGCAAGAAACCTTCATGATGTTCAAAGTTCAGAAAAAAATATCCAGTAGGTGTGTATTTTTATTGCTAAATTGAATTATTTCTGACAACTTTATGATCCATGTATCAAATATAGGAGAAGATGTTAATATGGATCCATTTCATTGAATTAAACTCATGTCTCATTGTAAGTTTGAGCTTTCGAAAAGTCTCAAGCAGTTTGCCTGGAAAGGGATTTGCGCCAGACCTAACTGATAATGACAAAGTATTTCTCTTAATTTGTGGAAGATGTCTTCTTTCGTAATCTTTCAAATCATTGTATTTTCAGTGTTCAGAATTTTCAGCATTTGGTTAAAATATGTTTCTTTGAACGAGCTTTGAGAAATCCACCTTTCTTTCGTGGCATAAAATTATTGTGTTATTTCATGTTTTTCAGATGAAAGATGGAACACTTTTCAATATCAGAATCAAAGGGAAGAGAACAGAAAGAAACAGCTGTAAGCAGATGATATTCATGAAGTGTTTTATATTAGTTTTGTACATGACTTTCATTAAATTTACCATTTCTGAAGAAATATTATTGCCACCTGACTTGCTGGAGCAAAATGTGTTCAATTCTGCACCTAAAATATGGCTCAAATATATTCAGAAATTCCAACATAAATTCCTTTCAATGTTATTCAGCAGGGACAGGCAAATTTTTAGCTTGCACCAAACTATACAATTGTTCCATCATGAGGCAAAAATATTTTATCACAGAAAGACTGTTACTAAAACTGTTAAAAAACAAAAGACTGTCACTAAAACTGTTAAAAAACACAGAGATCACGACAACGAATATCAATGTTCATTAGAGTGTGTTACATTATTTAGTCCTTTGGGAACTTCTTTTAGGAAGGGATTTCATGTTGAACTTTTTTGTCTACTCATTACATGGCAATGGTATTTGCACAAGCATCTGAATTTAAACCTAACCATTCATTACATTTACTTTTCATCAGGTAGGCTTGACACCTGTCAGTTTGGATGTCTAAGGCTTGATTCCAAAACAAATACTGCTTGTGAGTATTGTGGGATTCACCCTACAATAATATATTATTCACCTTATCAGCATTCTTCAGGTTGTTTACATGTGATGAACCATGTAGCTTTTGCTATGAATTTGACATATAGTGTCATTGATTCAAATAGAACTTTCAGCCTGAAACCAAAGAGTCATGAGTTATTCAAGTCAGATTTGACAGTACATTTTATAAAGACAAAGAAAAGATTTTCTCACTTATTGGTACAAATTGAGAAGTTCAAAATGATAAAAATTAAAGTGAGGGAAAAAACTCTAAATCAGATGAGAATATATGATGGACCAGGAATATTATCTGGCTTGTTGAATCCCACCTATTATCAGCAAAATGAAGCCTTTTATGAGACATCACTTTTTCAGTGCACAATTTACTTGTTTTTACCAGTTGATATGCTATTTTTGCCCAAAAATATATTTCATTATTCAGGTAAAAGCAAATTATTTCACAATGTCACATTAAGTGATGATTTCCTGGTTGTCAATTATCCTGAAAACCAAAATTGTAAGAACAAAACAATATGTATTCTTAGAATTCACACACAAGTTGGCTTCTTCATCAAAATAGAAATCCTGGAGATGACTTATATTGGAAGTAATAGTACACAGTGCAGATATGCAGTCCTGTCAGTGTATGACACAAAAAACTCAAATACAGAATTATCAGATGTCTGTAGAAGTCAGGATGATGAATACATTCACAGGTATATATACTCAACTTCAAATTCAGTTTTAGCTATCTTTTACATGAGTGCCAAATTTGTAACATCATTTAGTTTAAAATGTTCCATATCAAGAACAATATGCAAGGCAGTGACAATAAATGCTTGTAAATTGAACACCTATTATGTTAATGATGGAGAATGTCAGATTGTTCAATTGACCTACAGTGGAGATTTTACTTGTAAAATAACAATAGGAGCATGGGACATGAAACTGCAGGGCAAGCACATTCATTACAATGTTACAGGATTTTTGAGAAGATTATATCACCTTTCACAACAACACAAAGCTTTTCAAATATGTATGCTCTTTCTAAGACTTTTATTCATCATTTGATTGACACTCTCTTGATTGATCATTATAATGTGGCTCCACACTGAGTAACCTGCTCATTGTGCAGAAAAACTCAATGTGTTTACACTGCCCATATGTGAAGGAGGATTGCTACTTTACCAATAAATTTAAGATGTGAATTTCAGTTTCTTCAGTTTAATCATTCACCCTGTATTTATTTCAGATGATTCTGTTAGAATGCTGGGGAAAGTACCACACATATTCTGTTACCAGGAAAGGACTCTGAACACAACATTTGACAATTGCAAGAAGGATGATACCACCTGCAACTATTTATTGGATTTAGCACATGCTGGTTTCTCCTATTTGTACTTCTACTGTATAAAGAGTCATGAATCAAGGAAATTGTTTTCTTTTACTGCTTCTTCATTCACATCAGCTCATGACTGGACACCATTGGTGGAGACTATATTTGTTGGAGAGGAACATGGAAGCTGGGTGGATATCACTTTGCAGTTTTGGAAGACAAATAGTTCTTCACCATATACAGCTGGTGAATTAATTCCTATTGGAGGATACAGAATAAAGAGATTGGAAATTCATCACATGGTTATATTGGCAACAAGCAATACAAAGCCTAAAAATATTTCAATTACAATTGTATCAACTGTGATACTTGATTGGAATAAAAAGAGAGAAATAAAATGGAATTATGGAAAAATTTGGCTGAATGCAAAGATAAATAGTATTGACTCTGAAGTAAGTGTTTCAGAGAACAAGACTTTAAAGTTATCTATCAAAGATATGTTTTACCCAGTATCTTCACAGGGACTATCACATTATATTCATGTCAGTCATAAAGCAGTGAATCAGAGAATAACTCTTTGTTGGGTCTCTGAAATGTATGAAGCTTACAACAATTTTAAAAATATAATTCCAAAAATATGTCCTGAATTCAGGCCAACATTAGCTGTATATGATGTTCCATATGAGTATTGTTTCAATTTCACTTTGAAAAGCAATAGTTACTTGTTTTACTTTGGTGAATTTCTTTGGGAAGCTTTAAATTTACAGACATTACAGTCATGGCAAGGAGCCTCTGAAATATGCCAATCTGTTAACAGTACTCTACCAATTATTAGAAGCAGAAATGAATTAGATGACTTCATTACTCTTGTCAAACACTCACCTTATGTTCCCCCCATGACAGCTATATTTATTGGCCTCTCCTTTGTAAACAGATCAAAGGTGAGAATATTGAGTTCATTTGAGGAACCAATCCTCTTGAACAGTTGTTTTTGTCAATATTTATACCAGAATGTGACTCACTACAACAATTAAAATGGAGAACTTCATTCAGCAATCAAAACTATTGAATCTAATCACCTCTTTCTATAACCCAACCCATGTCACATGCTGGTAATCTACATGTAATTGTATTCTCCCCAAAATGTGAAGTGTTTTCTATTCAGCCCACATAACACCAGGCAGTTTGTGATACAGTGTTCACATTTTAGGGGATTCAAAACAACTTCAAATGTTGTCTATTGCAGTTACTTCTCTTAGTTGAACACTAAAGAACATATGCTTTCATGAATTGTCTCAGTTGGTGTTGGAGTCATTGGCAATATGTGAACAGTTCTTATGACTCCATGACTGATACTCAGCTTTTATCTTTTATCTGGTATTCTCATTGGGGTGCAATTAAAACATTAATATCCTGTGTAATTTGATGTTTTATGTCAATGCTGATGATGTCTTTCAAAACAGTAGCTTCAACAGAAGTATCAGCCTGAAATATAAAAGCTCAGATAATCTGGGAGATATTCTGACCATTTTAACATTTGTTTTTGAAAGCTTTGTTTTCCTTTCAAGTATAGAATTTACAACAAAGGCACATATTTATTTTGCAGGAACTGTATGTTTGGGAAACTGGTGGTCAAGTTTCCTACCAAATTTGGATGTCAGATCTTATAGAGACTCATTCTGTCTGGAAATCTTTGTCTGCTTATTTTAACAAAAGATACAATGAACAGCAAGGTCTACAAAAACATTCAATTCTTTGTGGAATGCACCATCCCTACAAAAAGAGTAATTTTAACTGTACAGTGATGTTATTAAGTAATCTGGCGAAACCACAATGGATCTCTGTTCATTGTCAAATACCTCTTATACACAATGTAGTTTGTCACACATCAAAGAAAAATGAAACAATTGAGAGTTACAGCGCAACACAAAAATCATGCTGCAATGGTCACACAGTGATTTTGAATATTTGTTATTCATTTACACAGAACATGGCCAGAGACACAAAACATAAATGTTGGCAAAAACATAGACATGACATAAAGATATTCAAATATTTAATTTCTGCAGCAAGTTCAACTTTTCCACCTCTTTTCTCATGTAACTTTACAAATTTAATTCAGTACAACAAGATTTGGGGCAATTATTCCATCACAATTTTACACCATAATTCACAAAAAGGGCTAGCAATTTATTTCTATGACACGTTTAAGTTTTTGAAAAGTGGTAATTTATTTGAATGCAATAAGAACTATTACATTTCATATATGTATGTTTGTGATGGAAATACTGATTGTAATGAGGACTCCTTGGATGAACTGGAATGTCACCACAACTATACAAAGAGTGAATCCTGTGCTGTGCTGCACCATCTGAATGCAAGTGGAAATTGTAACCTCTACTTATTTCTGATGGGGCATGAAATGACTAAACAAGAACTACTTCCTTCAAATTATAAACAATATAACCTTGATGCCAAAACAATATCAACAAAGGAAAATGTCTTAATTTATGATCAATTTCATATTCCTTGTGCAGAAAAGTTGCATAATCATGATCGAAAATGCAATGAAAATGGTCTCTTGGTATGTACACGTGCAGACTTTAACTGTTATAACATTTCAGATGTATGTACATACACACTAGATACTTTTAGCAGACTATTACCATGTAGATTTGGAGAACACCTTGAAGATTGTGTAAAATTTGAATGCAACATCATGTTAAAATGCCCAGATTATTACTGTATCTCTTGGGCTTATGTGTGTGATGGTAAATGGGACTGTCCTGGAGGGCTAGATGAATCATCTGCTTGGAATTGTGGACCCAAACAAGTATGTAAAAACCTGTTCAAATGTAAGGGTTCTCAAAGGTGCATCCATTTAGGTGATGTGTGTGATGATACCATAGACTGCCCTGCTGGAGATGATGAACTACTTTGTTCTCTTTGGGATGTAAAAAACAGGAAATGTCCAGTATCATGTTCATGTTTAGTGCTAGCTATAAAATGTGTCAATGTAACAAGCTATTTGTTCCAAAGAAAACTGCCATACCAAGCCATTTACATCAAAGAATCCACTCATGCTTTCCTTACTGTATTTACAAGAGCTATAATTTTCACCCATGTTTACTCTGGATTGGTAGAAATATGTGATGGTCTAAATTTCATGACTTCTTTGATTCATTTTAATGCTAGTTTTAATAGGATACAAGTTTTATATGATAACTGCTTTGATACATCTTTGGAATTAAAATCAATTATTCTCAAAGACAATTTTCTTTCCAACATACACAGGAAGGCATTCTCAGGTTTGACAGAGCTATTAGTTTTAGATATTTCAAATAACTACTTAAAAAATTTTTCAGGCCATGGTCTGTCAGACTCAAAAGAACTGAATATTCTGTCAATTTTTAACAACAGTCTCATTGACCTAACCAAAGATTCCTTTGATAAAATGAATTTTAAGACTCTCCAAACAGATGATTATAGACTTTGCTGCATAGTAAGCTCTGGAACTAAATGTACTGCTGATATACCATGGTATATCTCTTGCACTAATCTCTTACCAAACACTGCTGTCAAAGTAACATTTTACTGCTTTTCAGGTTTGATTTTCATTTCCAGTACTGTCTCTCTTATTTTACAAGTTGTGTCCTACAAGAAAAGGGTTGACAAAACTGCAGCATTTGCAACTGTTGTAGCTTCAATTAATATTGCTGATATCATCTGTGCTCTACCATTGGTTATCTTATGGGTGACTGATTTGATACATGGAGGTGAATTTAGCCTTCAAGAATTGAGATGGAGAACTAATCCTATGTGTTTCATTATATTTGGCTTGTTTTTATATTTTAATTTACTTTCACCATTACTACTTTGTTTCTTAGCTTTTACCAGATTCATGGTTGTTATTCATCCTATTGACTCAGACTTTAGAGATACCAAATTTGTTATGAGGCACATTATTTCTTTGATCCTTCTTGCTTTAGTTGTGGCAGCCATTTTGACTTTTATATCATGGATAGTTTATGAAAATATACCAACTCCATTGTGTTCACCATTTCTTGATCCAACTGACATTATGGTTACAACAAAGATATTCACATGGATTGTTATAATTGTACAGGTTGCTTCTATTGTATTTATTATTATAATCTATATTAATTTGGTAAAAGCATTAAAAAAATCTGAGAATAATTTACAGGGTTCAACTTCTAAACAAAGATCCAACACTACAATTATTATTCAGATATTGGTTGTTACTGTTTCTAACATAATATGTTGGATCCCTAGTGGTGTCATCTATCTTGTTTCTATGTTCATGGAAAGATACCCCATTGAAATGTTAGTTTGGACAACAGTGGTTGTTGTTCCTGTAAACTCTGTTATTAATCCTGTTGTTTTCATTATAACCACATCAAAGAAAATGCTTTGCTGAATTATATTTTGGAATGTCATGTCTGATTCATTCAAAGACTTTCATAATGAATTTCACATATTTATAATGAAAACTGATAGCGCCTTTGTAAAAAGAGAAACCCATGATGAACCCTCCTATAAAAACCATTTACATATGGTACATGAAAAAAAATATAGAAATGGCCTGTCTGGTGGATACGGTGAAACTCGACGACAAATAATGGCTGCAAAATTTGGCCACCTCTCAAAAATCCTGAGGGCTGGATCATTTAGAAATACAGATTGCTGACGCCGCGTATAACATTTTGACGCAACAGCAGAAATGGACTGGACCATATTTTTGAAGCTGTCCATTTGACTGCGTCACGCGTTGCGTCCCTGGAAGTCGATGGGCGCTTTGCGTTATCGCGCCCGGGCAGCGTCTTTTGACCTGAGGGACGCAACGTCGCGACGCGTGGGAAGCAGGACGCGACACGACGCGCCGGACGGATCAATGGGCGCGGCGCCCGGCAGCAGCCGCCCCTTCCGAGGTGCCTGGAGCAGCGACCGAACAGGGTCCGTCCCCAGAACTCCCTCCCTCCCACATCCCTCCCTCCCACATCCCTCCCTCCCACATCCCTCCCTCCCACATCCCTCCCTCATCTCTCTATCTCTCTCTCTCTCTCTCTCTCTCTCTC
>JAAUXT010119527.1_pt1 | contig 12413 bp, 15 predicted proteins | sample 7278171 | NCBI WGS metagenome assembly JAAUXT01 (sample SAMN14350112, study PRJNA611818) | marine sediment metagenome | isolation source: surface marine sediment (1.8m) | place: French Polynesia: Moorea | collected 2018-08
CTTGTGCGTCCCACTCCCTGTGTCAGAAAGTGGGAGGGACCATTCTTAGAGTTGAAAATTGGAGCCCCCCCCCCCCCCACCTCATAGTTGGCCGCGTCAGGCCTCTGGAAAAGACTGTTTGGTTCTCCCCCCGCCCCAACCGATCACTTGCTGCTTGGATTCTGGAGAGTTAAACATCCGTGTTCAGTGAAGGCCGTTTTGTCGGCTCAGTTCTTGTCTTCAACCAAACTGTTAGGGTCTGGTTGTCGGCCGCGAGCGCTGACATCGTTTCACCCACCGCGTATCCGTGTCTGTGGCTGTTGTCTGTGGACAGTTGTTTCCGGGGGTGGGGGGGTGGGTAAAGCAACCTGTGTTGCTTTTCCCGTGGTAAAAGACAGCAGGCTCAAACCAACTTCAACTTGAAATTTTTTCACATTGAGGTTGCTTTCTCCTTTGCTTTCCTCTATGTTGCTGGTGACGCCAAGGTTGCTTTATCCCAAGCTGCTTTCCTATGGTGGGGGGGGAACCAACCTGGATTGGCTTGAGCCTAGAATCTTTCAGCCCCCCTTGCCCGGCAAAGAAACTTGGGGTGAAACAAGTATAAGTTGGGCACGCGGCTGATGTGTTTTCTTGCTGCAGGTTCAGTTGAAACCAAAGCATGAGCGAGCGAACACTTTTGGGAAAGCCATTAGCTCTCGCTCGATCTTTTCCCAAAAGATAGAAGTTTTTGAAATTTTATTTTTTTGAACAAATGCCTGCACACCAATTGTGGACATTGTCACGACGTGCGTTTCAGTGACTGGATATTTGTACTGAAACAACGTGTCATTCTGCCCGAAGAGCTGGATGGGTTCAGAGATGCGGAGTTTAGGGATCGGTGACACAAGCAAGCTGATCGTTTGTTTGTTTCAAGGAATCTGTTTTCACTCGATCGTTATATTTTCGATCGTTATATTTTCGAGCACTCGTGACCCGCACATGTGTCTGTCTGTGCACATTGGCGTGGGGAAAACAGCAGTATCAACATCGGCTGTTGGTTCCCACCTGGGACATGGTGGTGCTGTCTGGCCCCCACCCCACATGCAGGTCAGGTCCCAGTTGAAACTTCGTGCTGTTGCTGCCCAGCCCGCTACATGCAGCGGTGGTGCCACATAACTCCCATATGCAGGTAAGGTCCCACCTGGGGTCTGGTGGTGAAGCCTGACAACCCCCCCCCCCCCGCCAATTCAGAATTTGGGTGAAATCTACAAGTTTCCTCTTTGCTAAGTTGGCTTGGTAGAACTGCGGGCTTTCTCAGCATAGCCTTACTGTTCTTTGCCCAGAATTTCATGCCATTCATCACACAATGAAATAGTGTGAAAAGAAATCAATGCAGATGATCAGCAACAAATTCTGAGCATGAAACAATTTTGGCCACATGACTAAGGTCTCAGTTTGTGAGATTGCTTTGTGCACGAATCGCACAACAGATGGGTTGTTCGTAGTGATTCCCTGGTCCCCTTTGTGGTCGATGGCACATGCAGTTTGCTGGGTGCTTTTGAAGTAAAGGTATCATGTACTTCAGCAGGAAGTTGATGTGCAAATCAGACCCTGAATGAGTTCTCCGGCGATGACCAAAGGGCCAGTGCAAGTTTTGAAATTCAGATCCAGCTCTGACAAAAGACGCGAACTTTTGAACAAGTTTCCTTCTTTTCTGGGCCTCAAAGGTTCTTTTTCAATCTCAGACACATTTCTGGTTGTGAGTTGGGATGTTTACACACAGGGATTTGCACATGTTGCTGCTTCCGGTACTTTTTCAGCCTTCAAAATGCAGTGTTGGACAAACTGAGCTGTTTGCTTGCCAAACGCACGAGTGTAAATTTGAAAGCTTTTGAGATGCATAACAATATGGCGAGTGGAAATTGTTGGTATTTCGTTTCGCATTTCCTGGGCAGGTCTTTGATTGGACCGGCCAGCTGTGTCTGACAGGCTTTTCCACTTTTGTTTGGCAGGTAACGAATTATAGGTTTGCACTGCATAATTATTCTTTTGTGGCAACTTCCTGTCGCCCTATTGAGACCTCAGCGCACCACAGCAGCGACCCAAACCTCTCACAGGGCACTCACAGATAGGGAATAATGGGCCTTGGGGTGAATAGGATATTGTTGTGTTCTAATGAGGTATGCGCAGTTTTCAATCGGTTGCTGTGGCGGTGGTGTCAAGGTGGTTGAACATCCTGGCGACCGCAACAGATGACACTTGATGGTGGAGATTGTGGCATCCTTCCTGCAACCGCTGACAAATTGCGGACAGATTTCTCAGGTACCGCATCACCTGACAGTGTTACAACTTCGTGAAAAAGGTCAGCGAATGGGCACATGTACGATTGAAGGCTTTGTGCTCGTTTGATACGGCAGGAACACGTCGAGTTTTCACATTGCGAAACAACCTGAAACTCATTTCGGATTCGTATTCGTGATGCTTGCATAACCCGCACGGATGCACTTGGTTCCGTGGTGTGATGTTTCCTCGTTAGTGGAGACGAGGTGCTATTAATTTGTAGCGTACATGTGTTTCCTGTGTTGGGTTCCCTCGAGGACGAGACGTTGAACACACACCAGCGCGACATCCTGTTGATACAGCGTGCAGAGGTGTGCGAGGCGGGATGGTGTGAGCGAGAATTGATTGCTGGAGCTCTGTTTGGACAACCATTCACTCGGCGTTTTCATAGTTCAGTGTTGATTACCAATGATATGAGTACAGGAACAGACGTCTACATATGACTTGTGTGGATACAGGAAATGTTGCTGCGCACATGCACAGGCACAGAGAAGGGAAATGAGTTTGTGGACGATACACACATGGCGCTGCCAGCCCACACACACACGTTCTGAAGTCGGCAACAGTCAACATCTAGTTGTGAACCAGTGATTGTGTTCAACACACATGGACTGATGTGAACAACAACTCGGTCATCAAAGTGTCCAGAAAGAACATCTTGCATTGGACCTCCGTGTTCACGGTCTCACAAAATCATGTAAGCTCGCCCTTTGCATGACGAGAAGGTGCAGGCTCAGAAGTGTTCAACGACCAGCACCAGTTGCTTGTGCTGGCAGGCTGAAGGCTTTGCATTCATTCATAAACTGAAGAAAAGATGGTCACTAATTTTCGCAAGACCTCATGTCAACATTTTGGACAACTGTTCTGTTGGATCCAGTCAGCTTGCTGGTCAGTATGGTAATATTTGCGTCGAACAGCAGAACAAGAAGACTGAGGATTCCGTTCAGGAAGAAATGGACTTTAGAACACTTGGTAAGTTCCGGACACTTTCTCTTTTGTGTGTTGCTGTCGAAAAGCTGCGTTTGTCCACTGGCGAGTGTCAGGTGAGTACGTACGACCAAACGTGGATTGGATCGTTAGTGTCTTTGCGAGTGTGTGGTCACAAGGTCCGATTGTTGCAAAAGAGACGATCCCAACGACAGAAAATGTTTCATTATGAGTTTGCCGTTTGCGAACACATCTGAGATCAGTACACTTGGTCCTCCGGAATTCGGACGCTAGTTTTCGAGTGAAATTTTGAGTTCGAGGACAGGTAGAATTCTGCCGACATCAAACTCGTACGAAAGGATCTGAGGTCCGTGTAGAAAAGCTAACTGTTTGAAAACCCGAAGATTCCGAATTCGTCGAATTGGGTGGGGCCATTTTCTTCAGAAACCACAAGTGAACTATTTTCCCCACAACCAGCTCCCGAAAGATCTTCAGTGACCGTACAAAACTTCAGTGACTGCAGAAGAGTCACAAATAGGAGCGTCCATATTGTTTTGGTTTCTTTTCTTGGACGTTCGTGTTGAACCAACTGCCACATTCAAAAGCAGAATGATACGAAAACGCAAAATCCCGAGACAATCGTGTCACACTGGTGAACCGGAAGTGGGGTCGTGTGCACACCTTTTGTGTGTTCACAAGTTCGACGCGAACCCAATTGAATTCGGTAATTCGCTTTTCAGAAAAGTTTCAACCCCATTTTATTTCGTGATGTCGGACGAATGGTAACCATATTCATCAGGAAATTATGTTTTAATTGTTCTTGTTGTTTGCTTTTTGACAGTTTTCAGTTAAGTTTTTGTTCGTTTTCACACAAACTCGACTAAAAAATATTGTGCTGGGCTAAAATTCACAATCAGTGTTGACGGACACGGTGATCTATGGAGGGAATTTGACGAAACTTCAGATTCACTTTGTTTTGCGCATTCTTCCGTTGTGGTTTCACGCATCAAATGAGGCGTCAGAAAGCAAATTCCCGTGGCTGTTTGTTTGTATTGTTCAGATCTGCTTCACAATTTAACCGCGGTTCTGCCTATCTCCCATTGAACATTATTTCTTTCTTTGTGGTCACAAGTTTCTCCCTTTTGTTACAGCCCGTGTACGACAAGCGAAAAGTCATGGCCATTCTGCCATACAATCAGATTCCGGAGACTGACGAGCTCAGGTGAGTTGTTTCAAAGCAAGGCAACAACATACAGAAACAAAATCGAAAACAAAGCCCCCCTGGATTGCTTTGCACGTTTCGCTGTTTGCTTTCCAGTTTTGACAAAGGCGAGATTTTCGTTGTGCACAACGACATGGGCGACGGCTGGTTGTGGGTGACATCGCAGTCCACAGGACTGAGCGGAATCGTCAACCAGGAGCTTGTGCAAGAGCTGGTGAGTGACCATCGTGTCACACACACACACACACACGCACACACACACACACACACACACACACACACCTTGTCGTTTTCCCTCAGAATATGAAGAGTTCTGACGCACGTTTGGACATGTGTGAATTGTTTGTGAGCGGGTTTGCATTTTGTGCTTGCCTGAAAACACTTGATGTGCATTTGGCGTTTGCGTACAGATGATTTCCGAGGGTTTGAAAACACGAAACTGCGTGTCGTTAATATATAGAGGAGTGGGTTGGTTCTGATCTCTTCGTGACGGCAGTCCGACCACCCACCCAACAAGGGACCCTCATCAAAGCGTCCATCAAGTTGGACTCGGAACTTTTCGCAAACTGGTCTGAAAGGGGATGTTGACCTCTTTCTCGTCACAACTGTATTGTGTGCACTCCACTCGCGCCAACCAAAATGACTTCTCTGCGGTATAATCTGCAGAAGAAGACATAGATCTACCACCAAAGAACGCTGCAGAAGTAGACGTACCACCAAAGAACGCTACTTCTAATATCCCCCACCCCTACGAACGAAACTATATGAAGCACAAACCACTTTTCAGAATGGAAACATTGACCCAGTCGAAAGCAATGAATGGTTCCACGGAGACATCACCAAAGATGAGGCAGCTGAGAGACTAGCTTCAGGTATGTGAACGTTGCGACTGTTCCTCGTGCGTAAAGACAGCTGCTGTGCAGACGCTGAACGCGCGACAGCGTTGTACGTCAGGGTTATTGAACGCCAATGAAACAAATTCACAATTTTAATGCACGAAAGCCACGAGCTTTAATACACGAGGTATAAGTGCATTTTGGGAGTGCTTGAGTACATTTTATTGTGTATTTGTTGAGTTGAGTTTCCATAACCCATATATGACTAAGATTTGTTCTTAAACATTTATCTGAAGACTACAAAATGTATTGTTTCTTTCTTTCATTTTGTTCATGCCTCATTAACTTTTGGATTTCTCTCTTTCATGCCTCATTAACCCACATATAACCAGGATTTGTAATGAATACTTATTGAAGACTGACAAAGTTAATAAGGCATGAAAGAGAGAAATCCAAAAGTTAATGAGGCATGAACAAAATGAAGGAAAGAAACAATACATTTTGTAGTCTTCAGACAAATATTTAAGAACAAATCCTGGTCATATATGGGTTATTGAAACTCAACTCAACAAATACACAATAAAATGCACTCAAGTACTCTCAAAATGCACTCGTACCTTATGTATTAAAGCTCGTGGCTTTCGTGCATTAAAATTGTGAATTTGTTTCATTGGCGTTCAATAACCCTGACGTAATGGGTCTCGAGAACAATGGTTGTGACGTTCAAGAACAAATCCTTGTGTTATATCATTGTCTACGTTGCGCCAGCACGGGAAAAATACATCACACACATCGTGATAATCACCAGTTTCTCAGTGACTGTCATTCTTGCAGCGGGTCCTGGGAGTTGGTTGGTTCGACCCAGTGACACCGTGCAAGGCGACTATTCTTTGTACTTTTACGGAGGAAAGAACATTCAGCGCTTCAAGATTCAGAAGCACGGGAAACAGTACCACATGGGTGGACGACACTACGACAGGTAGGATTTACTTTTGTTTGTGACACACCTTGGTTCTCATTTCGCATTTTGTGAAACCTGGATCAAGTGCTGCTTTGTTTCTGCAGCATAGCGACAATTGTGGACAGATACAAAATCGAGCAGATTGTGGAGGGATTTCTTCTGGGGCAGCCCGTGGTGAAGGTGAGTGACTGCACAAATTTAGAGTGTCTCTTCATGAACACCAATGCGAAATTGTCCCAACTTCCACGTGGCAAGGAATGATGAATGATGGTGATGAATGATGGATGTTGCCTCGTTTTGTTTCCAGGCGAGAGGGACAGTCAATTCATCCATGGATAATCTCAGTTCCAACGGCATCTACTCAACAATGCGTCAGTCAAGCGGATCCAATTTCTTCTTGAACAGGAAGGTTAGGGTTAATGCTTTGATCCTTTTTGCACCTGGTCACCTGGATCAGTTAGTAATTTCGTGACAATGTCTGCAATGTGGCACACTGTTGCAGGATCACATAGTCATCAAGGGGTACTTGAACAAGAAAAGCCAAAGAACAAAGAAGTGGAAGTACATGTTCTTTGTGCTGAATGGAACGGAACAACAGCTTTACTACTTTGAAAATCAAAAGGTAAGAAAGAACTTGTCCTTTTTTTCGCGTACTTTACTTGGAATTTTTGAGTTGTTTGTGGTCTTGATATCTGTTTGTTTTGGGTTTTGTTTGCAGAGGTCGAAGCCAAAGGGTTTGATAGATCTCAGCTACAGCTCGCTGTACCCGGTGCATGACAGTTTCTTCGGGAGACCCAACTGCTTCCAGCTGGTGGTGCGCGCCCTCAATCACGTGTCCGTCTACTACATCTGCGCAGACAACTCCGATCAGGCCCAGGTCGGCTGCTTTCCACGACACGCGTGATCATCGAAGTGATTGTTGTTGAAACTTTTCGTTCAGTGACATTATGTTTTGCAGGAATGGACACAAGCGCTGAAGCCTTATTGTACAAACACACAACCCAAGAAAATACCAAAAATGCTCTTTGCCACTATCACTGAGCTGCGGAGTTTACACCTGAAAATCTTCGATGCTCGAAACCTCTCCATCAAGCACCTGCCTCACGCGTACTGCATCATCTCCGTCAACGAGGTGAAGGTGTGTCGGACGCAGGTGAAGAACCGGAGCGAGGAGTCGCCCGATCCGTGCTGGGACGAAGAGTTTATTCTCGAGTGAGTGGAGTGCGCTGCATCGGTTGGTGCCACAGGCTGGTCTCTCAACTTTCTGGTGAACTTCGCTGTCATTGGACACATAGTTTTATTCCCCTTTCCGTTTCCAGCGACATACCACCAGACATTGACAGCTACACTATATCTATTTACAACAAAGGAAAAAGGTCCAAAGACACGGAAGTAGGTGAGTGTTGTTTTGTATGCCGGCGGCATTCCAGGCACAGTGCAATCGCGATGGTGGTGTTCTGTGTAATGTACGTGTGCGAACCTTTTGCTTTTTGCTGGGGGATAAGTTTGTTGCTGTGAACTTTGTTGTCAATGTTGCTGTTCCCCGAACCTTCTTTTGGTTTGCTTTTCCCCATTGACAAGAAAGTGCAAGCGAACAGGGCAGTCTGCTTGCCATGAAATATTGCTCTTCCAACCCCAACGCCCTATCTGTCAGGTGAACCGTTTGTTTTGGCAAAGGAATGGTTCATGCCAGGCAAGCAGCCATGGCCTGTTGACTGGAACAAAGTATGTTGTGAGCACAATTGCTGTTGTACCTGCCGCGGTCTCATTGACCTTTGATCTCTTGTTGAAAGCCAACAGGTGAACCAGGATGTGAAGATGCTCCAGAGTCGAGAGGTCTTCGAATGACGGTGACCTCCAGTTCAGCTGCAAAAATGTTCTTTGTCGATTGCAGTGAGCATGATGGTGAACCTGGACACGATCCAGCCGGGCGAGTCGGTTGACGAATGGCACAATCTGATCCCGGTCAACCTGACCTTCAAGGGCGACGTCGGCTCGGTCCGGGTGAAGGCGCGATATCTGCACGAAGTGATCATGCCACTCAAGGAGTACACCAGCCTCAAAGAGGTACAGAACGGCAGAGCCCACAGTCGCTTGAGTGGGACAGAAATGCGTCCTGAGTACAAAACCAAGTCGTTGTCTTGCCCCTTTCATCAGTTACTGTGATGATGCTGTATTCAACATGTGAACTCATATTTCAGTTGGTACTCGCGAAGGATTTGGAGAGTGTGTTGGCACTCTCTAACGTGTGCACGAACAGCAATGACCGCATTCCACTGGCCAACGCTTTGCTGCAAATCTTCCGGCACGAGCGGCACGAAGCGCACCTGCTGAAAACGATGACGGACCTGGAGGTTGACCGAGAAGGTCAGCAATTGCCCAACTGATATTGACCTTTTGTTGTGCTGTGTTAAGGCGTCAGTTGCAAGACTTTTTTTGTGCTTTACGTGCAGAAAACGCGTCAACCCTCTTCAGAGGTTCCACAATGGCGACTACTCTGATGGACCAGTACATGAAGATGACTGGGACCGCTTTTGTTCATACTGCAGTTGAGGGTGTCATCACAAAGATTGTTGAAATGAAGCAATCGTGTGAAGTGAGTACTCCACACGATTTGTGTCAATTTGACAGCGTTTGAAAACACGAGAAAGAACTAGAGTTGTGCTGTTGTTATCTCTAGTCTGTTTGACCAAAAGCGAAGTTTGTTTTCAGATCAACCCCGCGTGTTTGGAAAATCCTGCAGATGTTGAAGTGAATGTGAAACATTTGATCAACATATTGAACGAGACGCTCAATGCAATCTTCAAATCAATAGAGGCGTGTCCACCGTAAGTCACCTGCAGCAGCCACTAGACGTTGAACATCGCCGGCAGTGAAAGAGGCTGTTCGAGTGATATTTTTGTGTTCTTGTCTTGCAGTGTGCTGCGGTACATCTGTGGGTGTTTGCAGAAGAGAGCGAAAAGCAGATGGCATGACGATCCGTTGGTGAAAACGAGAGTCGTGAGGTAGACTCGTCTTTCCTGCAGGAGGAAAACAATTTCAAGGCGAAAGTTCGACGAATTTTTTGGTAAAACAACGGGATTTTCTGTGCATTCGCGCAATCACGAAAAGTTGTTTTGCTTTCAGTGGATTCATATTCCTGAGGTTTCTGTGTGTTGCCATCCTGAACCCAAAGAGCTTCAACTTGGTGACTGAAGCACCCAGTCAGATGGCAGCCAGAACCTTGAAACTAGTCGCAAACTGCCTGATAAAACTGGCCAACCTTGTTGAAGCAAAGGTAAAATTTTAGGTGTCATTTTCTTTTGCTCATTTCGTGACGGGTGCTGTGTGACGATCAGTGGCGTTATATCTCGCGCGTCTGACTTCTGTCTTTCAGGAATCTTTCATGGATCTGATAAACCAGTTTATCAGAGACAATCAGCAGAGGATGGTCATGTTTCTCGACGAACTTTCAGTGTGTATCTTTGTTTTCTTTTTGGTTTGCCGCCCGTAAACGAAAGTGATCCGCGGGCTTGGCCACATCAGAATTGTCTGTGCAGGGGGACGGGTGGTCCTGTCCTACCTGGGAGCTTCTGGTCAGTTACTATTCTCCGGCCCTGTCCCAATGTAGGACGGCAGCATCAGACTAGGTGTTGGTCGTTCACCGTAAAACGGCGGGCTTTATGAGAAAACTTTGCTTTCTAGTTCTCACATGGGCCTGGTTGGAAATTGTTTCGTTGTCTGTGAACGGAAGTTCGACAGCGCAGTGGAACACTTCTGGGTTGTGAACTATTTCGAAACAACCAGTCTTTTCTTCGTTGCAGAACATTCCAGAAGTGCCAACAATACAGGATTCTCCAGCAACGGACCTTGCGCGCTCCCTTGCGACCATTCATCAGATCTGCGTCACTCACCGGGAGGACCTGATCACCCTGTCTCAAGTCAAAGTACGTTGTCTGCACCTGCCACGAAAATGCAGTCAAAATAAGACTGGATCAAGGAGAGAGTTGAGATTGTCTGCAACTGTTGCACCACTTGCTTCCAGCCCTACATCAAGAAGGTGGTGACGGTGACTGACATGCTGACAAACCACAAGAAGCACTACATGGGTAACGCATGACAGGAAGGTGAAAGTGGAGCTCGCTATACGTCGCCGATGGCGGGTGGTACGACAGGCACAGGTGGAGCAGCGGGAGCGAGTTCATCCGCGAGCAGCACGCCCGCAAGGCCACCGGCGCAGGAGGAGCCGCAGGGGGCGGGTGCAACGGGTACGACGTCGTCAGGGGGTACTGTCAGTGGGGCAAGCTGCAGCACTGGGACAGGCGGTGGAATATACCGAGCTGTACTTTCAGCATCCAATTCCCTCGAGTTTTCTTGTTCGTCCACAAACTGTTGTCACCCCTTTATTGAGCACTGTGTCAATCATATGACCCAGCAGTACAAATAGACTGGCCGGAAAAAGTGCCGATTCCTGGCATCCTGCAGGACATCATCAGTGTTGCTGGACATTGATTGGCAAACGGTTGGGAGCAAAAACAGACAACTGCTGAGGTGTGGAGTGTTCTGTTCTGTCAGAGCCGACATCATAGCATTACAACTGTGACACAGTTGTGTTGATGGTTAGGTTTTTGTTTGACGACATCTTTGTCATACTCAGTGCTTACTCTACTCCCCTTTCGTGACGCACACTGGTGTGCTGTCTGTGTGGCTTTGTCACGCCCTTTGTGTACATACAACGCAAGCTGACATTAATTAAGCTGTTAATCGCCTTCGCTGTGGCTAAGGAATGCGTGTACAGATATTTCCACAAAGTGTTCAGACAAGATGGGTTTGAAATGATCATTGAGGGAAACAGTGTTGCAACAGCGAGCCAGTGAAACCACCGAGAAGTGTCGGGTTGTGTCTTGTTGACGGTTGATTCTTGTGTACAATGTCGTCTCTCATCTTGGCGAGCATTCTTTCTTGCTAGAGACCTTAGTATTGTGCCACACGTGTTGAACGTGCAAGTGCTTTGCTGCGTATTGCGAACGGTTTTCAGTGCTGTGTTATTTCCGGTGTCGTTGAGCTTTGTGCTCTTGTGTAGAATTGATGACGTTTGTGTGGATGTTCGGAACTGTTTGCAAAACTTCATGAAAAGAAAAACATTCTAGGTTTCCTGTTTGTGCGTTGCATTTATTTATTCACCAGCACATCTTGAGCTTGGTGTTTATTCTCCAATGTTCTTCACTCAGCACTGACTTGAAAACGTGGAACAATATTCCAGGTTTCTTTTGTGTCTGCATCGTTTTTCGTGAAGCTCATTCTTTCGACAACAGAACAATGCGCATTTCTGTCATTCCAACAATACTGATCGGGAAAAATACATTGGTGCTACATTGAAAATAAAGTGATTTGTCGCAAGTCGACAAATTGACCACATATTCTTGTACATTTATAAATATATACCAGAAATACTAGCTTACGAAAATAATACAAATGCATGTCGTCTGTCGAACGTTTTGTTGAATCTTTTCTTGGAAAACGTACCTCGTCGATACGTGATTTCACAAAATAAAACTTTACACAAAATCCTGCGGTTCGAGTGTTCAGTCTTCGACTTTGCTCAGTTTTCAAGATGTCCCGTGACGCAGCTTCACGAGTTTATGAGAAACCCCAAGCCAGACCTCGAGCTAGAGTGCAGATCAGTCTCCTTTCGCTTTGCCAAACAGGGCGACGCATTTTGGTGCGAAGTGTTTCAACTCACACGTGGCAAAACTGGCCAAACACCCAAGTTCTTCAAATTTTTCTGCTTTGTGAAACTGGGAGACATTTCAGCCTCCGTGAGTGAATCGCCCATGTAAAATTTTCAAAGGCAGCAAACCAGATGAAAGAGGCAGAGGGACGCAAGCAGACATGGACTGACCGGCTCAGGGTGCAGTTGTTGGCAGCCCACCCTTGGCTTCACAGCTTCAGAATGGTAGGTTCTGTACAATTGGTCTTTTCGGGTGCACCTAGACCCGAGCCACATTAGATTACGCTGGCAGTGAGAAAGTGCCTGAAAGCATGCAACGTTTCCAGCAGGCTCAGATCGCTGATGTCCGATGTTGTATATATGAGTGAAGCCCCAGTAGTGATGTTGTAGTATAGTTTATTGTAGAGTATGAGTTGGAGCTCAGTGGTTTAGGCTACCTTCCTCTATGGTGTCACAAGC
>JAAUXT010110657.1_pt1 | contig 12412 bp, 15 predicted proteins | sample 7278171 | NCBI WGS metagenome assembly JAAUXT01 (sample SAMN14350112, study PRJNA611818) | marine sediment metagenome | isolation source: surface marine sediment (1.8m) | place: French Polynesia: Moorea | collected 2018-08
GAGGCTGCCTATAGGTGCTTCGATTTGGCTCGCACCGATTTGGCTCATCAGCCCAAATCGTGCAACCCAACTCAAATCACCTAAAAACACGTACTGAACGCAAGGTTGCCACTGGCTTCATCTTGGATGGAATGCCACAAATAGACGCACGGAACGATGTGTGCGAACAGACCGGAGATGGTGCGCGCAGCCTCCGTGCGACGCGCTCCACATGCAAAGCGGGCGGGCAGGCAGAAACGATTTCCGAAACGGTGTCAAATCCGATGTCAGAAATATCCACACCTTTTTTGTCTTACTTTTGTCTGATCTGGAGGACGGTCAGAGGGGGGGGGGTTCAGAGTCATCAGCCGGCATCAGCGGAGCAAGTGGAAATGAACATTTTGCAGCATGAAAGGAAAGAAATTGCGAGTAATCGAAACGGACCCGGGTCTGAGAGGAACCTGCCCTCGGGGAGCAGCCGAATCCACAAGGCTCCTGCAGTCTGCAAGGAGCAACTCATACGGAGTCGTTGTCTGCCTTCAAGCTAACGTGTGAACGACAAGCCGTGAACAAATCTCTCTCTCTTCTCTCTCTCTTCTCTCTCTCTCTCTCTGGGCATGGGGCATGACCCTGGGTGAGCACTCTCTCTCTCTCTCTCTCTCTCTCTCTCCCCCTCTCTTTCTCTCTTTCACTCTTTCTTTCTTTCTCTCTCTCTCTCTCTCTCTGGGCATGGGGCATGACCCTGGGTGAGCTCTCTCTCTCTCTCTGTCTCTCTGTCTCTCTGTCTCTCTCTCTCCCTCTCTCTCTGTCTGTGCGCGTGTGTATGTGTTTGGGCACGTGCGACATGGGAATACTCATACTTACAATCATAGAAGTGGGCGGACGGACAGACAGACAGACAGACACACACACACAACACACACGCACGCACACACACAGAGTGATGCGCGGGGCTCGCAGGTTCTTGACCGGCACAGAAACATGTGTGTGTACACTCGTGTGTGTGTGTGTGTGTGTGTGTGCATGCTGTGTCTGCGCATGCGTCCTCACTCACCCATGTGACCGCACCACGCGCCCAGGCAGTACCACGCCCCCTTGTGGTGCACGAGAACGAGGTCGTCGCTCTTGCCCGACTCAGCGAACACGTGTTTGCAGACGGAGCGCTTGCCGCTCGTCAGTTCGCTCGCCTCGCCCAGGCACCTCCACTCCATCCGCCCAGTACCTGCAGCAAAAACAACACGTTACTCACACGTGTTTCACACTGTACGCGTGTTGATGTGCGCTGCGTCCCTGTGACCTCGTTATACGCGTACTGCGTCAGTATTCCTGAAGAAGTTGCCGCAATTGCAACAGCGTGACGTCGCGTCCATCACTGCGACGCCACATGGGCGCAGCGTGGCGATGTCAAACGCCGTGCTTAATCTCCATTGCAAGAAAACACTGATTACAAAACCACAACGCGCTGTTCACACTGGTTCCGTGTGCGTGACACAACCACCGTGCGCAAATTGTGCGTGAAATGGTGCACGCATATTTTCAAATGGTTCTGTTCACAATGGTTCCGTGAACCCAAGGACAGGTTGTGGCTCCGAGAGGCAATTTTTTACCTTCTATCACGGACTCAATTACGCATCGCGGAACCAGTGTGAACCGCGTGTGAGGGACGCAACGCGTGCCGCACCCTGTGTGAACCAGGCCCCAGCTTCGCCTGCAGTAAACTGATTAATCTCATAAAGTTATTTGTGTCTCCGCCTCCCCAATGACGACGTCCTCACCAACAACAGGTAGAACGGCTCACGTGACTTCAGGTCGCTTCCCACGGATCCAGAGACGGGACACGCTGCCTCCCCCCCACCCCCCCCCCCATCAAATTGCCCCGTCTTGTAGGACGCATTGAAGCCGCCTGCAGCAGGTTTTTTTTTCGTCATGGAGACCACACTAGGGGCACCAGGGGAGGAACTTGGGATGGGGTACACACCCGTACTAAAATACACGGACCACATCAAACTTGCAAATTGGAACCCCTGGGAGTTGAGCCACTGGATCGTGGACTGGCGTCGCAGTTACATTCAAGATTCTTGAGTTGTTGGAAAAACACTGCTCCTTTTGTGAAAAGAAAAGCACATTTGGCTTTTGATTTCAAGCAAGGCACGGTCAACTGTTCCAGAGACAGTTCGAGTCTACCTGTACAGACTTTGACCATGTTGATTGCGTTGACTCCTGCTGCTGGTCTTCAAGGCACAGAAAACCTGAACCTGTTATGCGCGTGTCTTAATCAAGTCGAGATCATCTCAGCATCCCTGAAGCCACAAACACCGACAACTTCTGCCGCAGACAAACGAGCGTGACATACTGACGTCTACTTCCAGCGGCGCGGTGCTCGTTAGGGAGATTACCCAAGCACGAGCCAAACTCATTAGCTCTTCACGTCGCTTTTCTCGCAACAGGTTTCGTGATCTTATTCGCGTCAACCTAAACGTGCTCAACAAAATGCCTCGTGAGTCAGAAACACGCTCATACCTGTTCCAAGTGAGAATGGCCCCCCGCCTCTCCTCCAAAAGATCGCACCCACTCAGAACCGGCTTGGGCCCCGTACAATTCTGGGCCCGTTGGAGTGCACCGTCTGTAGCGCACTGTCTCGTGGGAAAGGCGCACCTTTTTGCCCCAAAATGTAACGTCCAAAGAAGGGGTGCGTCTTACACATGAGTATGAAGTTTCATTGTTTGGACGTTTGGTTCCAGAAAATAAGGGCCAAAATTTCGGGTGGTCTTGTACATGAGGGCGTCTTTTACACGAGACGGTACGGTAGTATCCGGTTCGACCGTAGCTGTGGCACAGGTGGACGCGTGTTGTTTGTGGCAAGGAGTCGTGGTTGCACTGAAGGTCGCGCGCAGTCTGTGACAAGGCCGCTTCTGACGCATCATAGGAAAACAAGCAGCGACCACACAGAACAAACGAGCCCTGCATGTACCGACCTCTCACAGATTCAGGATCAGGCCAGGGGGGCTAAACTCGGCCTTCGCTGCAAACCAACCATCAAAAGCTGAGGGAGGGGAAATTTCGGGGGTGGGGGCCTGACTTACACACACACACACACACACACACACACACACACACACACACACACACACACAAAGAAAAACAACTCCAATCTGCTCAGAAGGCAGAATATTGGGGTAAACTTGGGGATCGTGGGGTGGGCGGATCGGACACATCACAGATCTATGGCAAAGGCAACGCTACTCAAAGAAGCGGCACCACGACGTCATACAACCGTCGCCACAACCGCGGTGGAATGACGAGACACTGAGTTTTCGAGAAGCAAGCCTTTCATGGCCAGGTCATTTCGAGTTGAATTCGCCTGCACCGGTCGAGCTGTATCTCAAGGTTCCAGGTCCAGCCTGAAACGATCCACAATACTGCTTGATGAAACTTTTGCCTTTTTAGTCGACCTGAAATTTGACCACAAGCACCCGAGGGTTCAGGCTGAGCAAGTCTGGGCATTTCATGACAAAGACGCCAAGAAGACCCTGGACTTCGTTCCCAGGCAACCGATTTCAATGAACATCACATTTCAACATTCTGTGAATGAAGAAAAACGAGTACGATCGAAAGCTGTTGTTCTCGGAGCGCGAAACCCGAGCGTCGCGTGACGTCACGTGATCGCTCGTGTCCTTCGGAATCACCGGGGTGCGTGCGCATCTGTTACTGCGTTGGGGAATCGCTGCGTCAAACAGAGCTGAGCAGCGCGGGAAGAAAAAAAAACGCGGCAACGAACCGTCGCTTTCACAGTGCGCCACGCGTGCACACGCAAAATCCAACTCCCATTCACTGCTGCTGTCAAGATTTTCTTTGAGTGTGAACGATATGCTGTGCATTGACATGTGCCCTGTGTTCATCTGCCAGCTTCACTATGTGAGTGAAGGCCTTCAATGTTGATTCAGAATACGCGAGCGTTTCTCAAGTTCCCTCGCCTTACGACACAGCTTCCACCGACTCGCAGAGTGACCGTCGCAAGACGCACCCAGTGTGTGAAACACACTGCAGCAACTTTTGCCCAGAGTCGTTTGTGCCACTGATCAAAGCTTTTCTGTTTGCACGCATCTGCAGATCCAAGAATTATGAAATCTCGGACTTCCAAGAGAACAAAGAGAATACCATAACCCGTGAAAATGCCTCAGAATCTGTTCGCTTGGGAATCTCAGATTCTCGGCTGGTAGACCCAAAAATGTGACACAAGAGAAATTCCCCAACCACGAATCACGTTCTTGTGTTTCGTTCAACGCGTCCCAGAATGAGCTGACGAATCCTGCACCATGCGCCACAGCAGAGAACCAATGAGAGTTGATGCCGTCACGTGGGCAGTCCCAGACCGAGGCTGCAGCGTCGTGACCCCCGTCGGAACGTTGTGATACGCGTCATAGTTATTGGACTCTTACCTGAGAATCACAGTTGATATCTGGCTCACTGAGCAGGGCGCACGTTTCCTGTCTCTAAGTGCATCAAGTTCCGATCAACAGACACCGCAGACTCTTCGCGAAGCAGTGAAAACCACAAGCGACGCAAAGAAATGTCCGACGTTCACGCTTTCATTGGGAATGGCGCCAGTGCGCTTGCGAGCGGCGTGCAGGAATGTGACGGGAGGACGGATGGGCGGGTGATGGTGGCCCTGGTCCCCCCGCGCGCGAAGCTGCCGAGCGCTCCGGCACCCGTGCAGAGATCAATGGCGAAGCCGCATGCATGGCAACCAATACGTCACCATGGCAACTGGCCGCGCTTCTGCTCCACTAACTTCCGGAGGCTACAGAGTCCTTTTCTTTTCGCTCAGGACGGGTTCACACTGTGTGAGATGCGTCACGTGTTTGTCCCTGCACACGTGGGCAGACGCGTTGTGAGTTTCGACGCGACACGACGCCAACTGACACAGAAATCGGCAGGGAAGTTACGCGGGCTGCGTCCGATGTGAAACACCAAACAAGCCAACAAGACCTTTGTTCATCGTAGATCTACTCGTGGAACGCAACGAAGCAGAAACAGTTACCAATCCGAACAAATGAAGAGGAATGGGGAAGATGCGGAAAACACTCCGTGGCAACCGGATTATGTTCACAAACGCAGCACAACAGATAAAAACCTATGTTTTGTAACCCTCTCTTGTTGCACACATCAAACGAACCAATTTTACGTGGATCTGACGACCGACGGAACTCATCCTCAGAACTATGAAAAATATCTGCGTTTGGGCTCGACAGATTCAGATCGACGAATTGGAGGCAACTCTCCCATTGATCCAGATCGAACCACGTGCGTCAAAATGTCGGCTTCGTCAGATGCACGCAAAATATGAACGAAAGCTGAGCGACCTCAAGATATTTTACACTTGGATGCATCACGCGTTGTGTCTCAGCGGCATCAGCACGCGCCATGTCAAATTTGCCGCGCAGTGCCAGTTCCATTTTGGACAGCACACGAACTATCTGCTGCATAAAAAGTTTGGAAGTTTTCTCATCCCCACCCTCCCGTCTGTACTGTCGCCATGAGGTCAAACCAGAAACACGACTCACCTCAGGTCGAGGCCTCCCGTCGCGGGGCGCCACTGCGAAATCCTTTCTGTTGTCATGACAACGCGTCGTTGAGCACTCGCGCTGCTATCCAGTGACACACTCGGTATCCAAGGTGCTCAAGACAATCCATGTCAGCACAAAACACAACAGTTTCTAATTTCCGCAGGGTGAGTCTTCAAATTCACTCGAATCCATTCAAAATGAGTGGGGACAAAAGCAGATTGGCCTGTTTCACACGGGAATGTGCGATAGCCTGTGCGTCCAATGATACGGGTCCTATACAAGATCAATGGGCGCTGTGTTGCTGAGTGACCCAGTGTCCGACAGGCCTCACTCCAATCCTCCAATCCACATTCAGTCTCCGACACGCAAGTGCAAAGTTTGCGCAACGTCAAAGTTTCAGGAACAGCCCACAACACTTGCACTTCATAACTTTCAGGTCTGGTCCGTGAACGCTTGGGTTGAGGTGTGAGTTTTACACAATCCGTTTTCCACCATGGAATCCAAGTTAATGTGAACACCTTGTCCCTTTAGAATCCACAAGCACAATCTCGCATCCAAAAGATTTCTGAAAAAGAATTCCGTTTCCGATGGTTGACACTGGAGGCTTGAGTGGAATCAAGAATCGAATCGGATCAGGAATCGACTCGGATCAGGAGTCGAGCTGCTCCAGTATGAGTTGCACTGCGGAGGGAAAGTCAGCGCACACCGCCGTGGGCCCGGGTTCGATCTTCTTCTCGTCCCCCTGTCGGTACTTCCCTGCAAAACCACGTGACGGATCAAGTGCGCGCGACACGACGTGTAGACCGGGTTCACCCTGGGGATGACACGTGTCGCGTACGTACTCCACGGGAAATCCGCAGACTCGTTCAGCATACACACACACACACACACACACACACACACACACACACACACACACACACACACCATCCTCACCCTTGAAGACACGCTTTTATGATGTCGTTGAGCATCCATCTGAAGAACCGCGTGTTGTACGTGAGCAAGTAAAATGTTGTCGTGTGTTGGGTTTTTGTCAAGTGGGTGCGTGTCAGTACGACTCATGCTCAGCTTCTTTTGGGTGTGTACGGTGCAAGAGCACGCTTGTCGCCTCGATGAACAGTGAGCAACCGGACCGCACCTGTCTGAACGAGGATGCCCTGCATCCCGGCCTGCATTGCGCCGCCCACGTCATCACGCGCGTCCTGCAGAGCAAGTACACCACTCGTGAGAACTCTCCAGTACACCAAGAGTACTCTCCAGTTCACCACTCATGAGTACTCTCAAGTACACCACGTGTACTCTCCAGTACACCACTCATGAGTACTCTCAAGTACACCACGTGTACTCTCCAGTACACCACGCCTACTCTCCAGAAGACCAAGGTCTGGGGAGACGAGCGGCAGGGATCCGACCCTTTCATCCAGGGAGCTGCGTCCACAGGGGAAAGGGGCGGTCTTACATTTGATGAAATGAGCATGACAAGAAAGAAGATTTTGCACCGCGTGGCCAGTTGTGAACTGTTAGCGACGAATGTCAGTACGATCCAAGAAGGGCGCAGCCCAGAGGGGCGTTGCCCGAGGTCATTGAGACCCCAAGAGATACCACCCAGGAGAGCAACCTCTCGCTGGGAGGGTGATTCGAGAGAACATGGTCACGCAGAGCAAGACCCTGAGAGCGTGTGAACCCAGGAGGGCATGACCTCCCCCCTTCTCTGGGTGACCTGAGGGGCAGGACTCCTCCCTCCCTGGGGTGACCTTGGGGGCATCACTCCCCCCTGGAGTGACCTTGAAAGGGGAGAATGACCCCTCCCTCCCTGCGGTGACCTTGGCAGGGCATCCCTCCCTCCCTCCCTGGAATAACCTTGAAAGGGGAGAATGACCCCTCCCTCCCTGGGGTGACCTTGGCAGGGCATCACTCCCCCCTGGGGCAACCTTGAAAGGGGAAAATGACCCCTCCCTCCCAGGGGTGACCTTGGCAGGGCATCCCTTCCTCCCTGTGGTGACCTGGGGACGTGACCCCTCCCCTTCCCTCTCTGACCCTGTGGCGGGGGGTGTGACTCTGGGAGAGGGCGTTGCCTCACGTCTCCGATCATGACGATCTCCCGCGGTTCGCAGCTGAATCCTCGCATCGCCTCAGCGAAGAAGGTCCGCTCGGGCTTCCCGACGGCGACGGCCGCGCGGTCCGTAGCGTACTCCAGCGCCACCACGAATGGGCCTGAAAACACGGTGCGTGCGTGTGACGGGGAACCGACCAACAGCGCGCATGTGCATGACAGACCCAAAGGCGGGTCCCAGGCACCTCGTGACCCCGCTCTCAAAACAAAAACCCACCCTACTTTGTTGTTGCACCACAGGTGCAAATGTTTTCTTGTCGCGTCCCTGAGTGGTTGAGCTTCCTCCAGACGAGATCCAAAAGAACCGCCATTGTAGCTCAACCTTTTCATCCTGAGCCACCAAACGAGTCCGAACATCATTCCAAGAGCGAGAACTCGTCAAGCGCCAAACTTCTATGTTTTCGTCGGCTGGTGGTGCTACCTTCGAAAAATGGCACAAACTGGCGGCCCTGCTCTGTGGCGTTCCTACTCACCCGGTCCGAGATAGAGCCCGTCTTTCTTCTTGAAGTAGCGCGCCCTGTGGATCGCGATCAGCTGACCCCCGTCCAGCAGCAACCTGCGCACGCACACGGAACAAAGCACGTGATTGGGCGATATGTCGTGCGCTGCGCACCAACAGACGTCACCAGGCGCCGCACCAACAACTCACTGGCTCCAGACTGGGTTGGAGACAGCCACACAAACAACCCCTTTTTGACCCCAGACCCTGTTTTCACAGTAAAAGTTTGAAATTTTGGTTGGAGCCACCCTTTGACCACCCACCCCTCAAATTTACTTTGCGGCCACACCCGGACCGAGATAGAGGTCGACCCCCCTGGATCCACCCGAGCCTTGATGAATCCAGTGTGAAACAGGCCCGAGGCTTCACCCATCCCTCTGCCGGCAGGTCGGAAAAACAACGACATCGCCGGCCGGTTTCGCACTGGAAACGTTGTGCGCTGCATCCATACATGTGCACGAGTCAACAGGCACTGTGTCTCTCGCTACTCGTATAAGCGCTCACTCGAACGTGGCAAGGGCGCTGAACACCACATCTGGTGCTGAGGTGGCCAACAGGAAGTCACGTGACGCACCTGAAGGCGTCGTTCATCGGGGCGTAGTTGAAGCACTCCGGCGCCAGCCCGACCACGACGGCGTTCGGATTCTCCTGCGGAATCCCTGAGGATGTCGAAAAGTGCAGTGAGAACCGACATTTCTTCGTAAATCCCTCCCGAATCTACTCGTGTGAAGCGCACCCATCTGTTGGATCTATTGACAGGTACCACGATCCCACAGAAACAATGATAAAGTCACACCCAGTGTGAGACGCATCCCTTCTCACGCAGTTTTGGGGCAGAAAGGTGCGTCTTGTGTGCACGGGTAAGTACTCAGCGCCCATGGACGTGTACAGACGCTCAACTATTGACGTCCTGTAGAACAAGCGGGTGAAAACCACGCGACACTATGTACTGACCTGCAAAATCTTCCTTGGCGCTTTCCTCGAGCATGAGGAGAGGCCTGACGCCGCTTTCCTCCACCAGGCGTCGCGCCGCAGTCAGTGACGTAAACACCTCGCTCTGGGCGACGACGAATCCCAGCGTCTCGAGCCGGGCGTGCAGCAGACGCAGAGGCTCCTTCGTTGTGTTGGTGACGAACTTCAGCTCAAGACCCGCGTCCCGCAACCTGCGCAACGAAATCGAGCAGCCCTGATGACAGAGAAGAACAGAAGCCCACAGGCGAAAAGCTGCGGTTGATGGATGTGATACGGTCCAGCAGACCTCGGCCCCTTCGCCAACACCTGACGGTGCAAAAAATGCAGTTTTCACACGCTTTTCAGGACCGTTCAGTCCGTATTTATCTTCACACAAGTTTTGTTTGTTTTCACTCGCACTTCACGCGACCAATGCAATGAGGGTTGATATGTTGTTGTTCTTGTTGTTCCCCCCGTAGAACATGCTACGTGACACACCCCCCCCCTCTCTCTCTCTCTCTGCTCACACAACATCTACTCCCAAGTTGGCCATCTCAGAGTGAATATTGTGTGAGAAGAATTTGAGATGCTGCATGACCCTCCCCCTGTCTCACACAACATCTACTCTCGAGTTGGACCTGGAGAACTCACAGCGCGACTCAATGCCCGTGGCATTCGCGTTTCTGTCAGTTCAGCAGGTTATTGTTTACACTCAGTAAGAATTTCAGATCCGCCTCTCTCCCCCTCCTCCTATGACCGAGAGCCACCACAGTGTTTTCCTTGTGGCTCCAGTGGTGGGTCCAAGATTTCGTCGGAGGGACTTGATGTTCCTGCTCTTCCAGGATCCAGGTGCCCCACCCACCCCTGCGCCCCCAGGGTTCAGGTGCCCCACCCACCTCTGCAGCCTTGCTTTCCCCCCCCCCCCCAGGGTCTTGGTACCCCACCTACGCTTGCACACCCAGGGTCTTGGTACCCCACCCACCCCCAGGGTTCAGGTGCCCCACCCACCTCTGCAGACCTCCCAGGGTTCAGGTGCCCCACCCACCCCTGCACCCCCAGGGTTCAGGCGCCCCACCCACCTCTGCAGCGCGTCCTGGGCGCCTGGAATCGCCGTGTCCTCGATGTGCAGAGTCCCGCTCAGATCCACCATCGCCGCCTTGATTCGCCCCACGGACGACGCCATGGTCCCTGCGCTGCGGAGTCTGGAGCCGCCGACAGCGCGCAGAAGCATCAATCTGCCGAGAGCAGAGGGTGTGAATTGATCTACGTGAGCGAATCAACTTGATTTGTTGAAATTCAGCAGCGTGTGGACTTGCAGCTGCTGTCTGCTATCTCTCTGGTTTCTTCGTTTCTTCGCGGTCGGTGGCACTCACCGGCTGTTTTGGAGGCCTGCAACAAACTTCTTTCTCCAAATTCTTACAACCAATAGATTAATTGCATATAAATTGGTAGTCACTTTGGTGCGTAACAGGTCTACCTAAATGGCATGCTGCCCGACGTATTTCATTCAATATTATTTGATTGTCACCAGAGGTATGGTTCATCCGGGGCGATTCGAGCCAACCGATCCATTGCACACGTGGGAGTGGGAGTGGTGTAACCCTTTCTCCTGGACTACTGCTGGAGACAAGTCACCCAAAAGGGCTTCTTACAAGATTACAGGTACGTCAGGATATTGAATGTTTGGGAGATACTCACCCTGGAGGTGGATGAAGCGGTAGGGACGGGTTCTTTTGTTCTGGTTCCTCAATTATCGCTCATCGTGAAAGAACGTTGATGTTCATGCATTCGAGATCACTGCAATTCAGACATTCCGCATCGCGATTCGAGTCATTGTACGACGTTATTTGCAAGTAAACGAGATCACTGGACTCACAATGGCACCCTCAATTTACCGCCTCAAGTTTTGACATTTTCGTGTTTCAGGTTTGGTGGGGATCACCAGGGGAAACATGGCTTCGTCCGCCGGGCTGTTTCTGCTCGTGGACGACGACTGCTCCGAGGAAGAAATGAGGAAAATCGTGAAGAAACTGAAGCGCAAATTCAACAATTGCCACGTGACGAGCGATGAGGCGGAAAACGCTTCGAGCAAACGACAGAAAAGGTCTCACAACACGGAACATTCCAGTTCAGAAGACGCAGACATTCCTACCTCGGACGCAGCTAAAACCACAGGGAAATGTGCGAAAAACAGCTGCGAAAGTGGAAATGATACCAGCTGCGAACTGTGTGTGCCAAAGAAACGAGGGAAAAAGGAAAAGTCTGCGAAGTCAAAGAAACTGACTTCAAGACTGAAAAGGATTATGAAACACAAAACTGGGAACAACCAAATGCAAGTTGACCAAACAGACAGTTACGACACGGATTCCACCTCCTCAGTTGATTCCGGAATTCACTGTGACGGTGCCAGTGCCGGTTCTGCAGCTGTACTCGCGAGAGACAAATCGAACATCGTTGCGCTCGACTGTGAGTTCGTCGGAGTCGGACCCACACGGAAAAGCGCATTGGGTAAATTTTGTTCACCTCACTCTGTGTGTGCGTGTGTGTGTGTGTGTGCAGGGAATCGCTGTGCGTGTACGTGCACCTTGGGGTTGGGAATTGCTCTGTGTATGTGTGCTTGCGTTGAGAATCCCTGTTGGACTGTCGGCCTGCAGATACGAGAACACATTCGGCCCGATGGTACCAACGTCACCGGTGTGTATTCGTCATCGGTGCACACGTGTTCCCTCTCCCTGCAGGTCGCTGCAGTGTGGTGGACTACTGGGGGCGGACGCTGTGTGACATCTACTCTCGGCCGGACGAGCCAATCACGGACTACCGCACGCGCTGGAGCGGACTGCGCAAGCGCGACCTGCTGCGCGCCGTGCCCTTCGAAACTGCGCAGAACTCCGTCAGACGATTGCTGCAGGTGGGGAGTAGTACTGAGGTGTTGCTGGAGATGCCCTGTTCTCAAGGAGATTGGCTGTTATGACAAGCTGAACAAGGTGCAGGGCGGGGGTGGAGGGCCCCTGGACAGCTGCCCTGGTGTTTACACCACAAAGCGGCAAATTGGGGCTCAGCCATTTTTTTGTCTTGGGACAGTTGAAATCAATTCGTGCTTGAACTGTTCCAAAAAATTGGAAATACAACATGGTTACATGGCGACAAATTTCAAAACTTTTCGGACAAGCAGAGTTGAGGTGAACAACATTCTGTCCTGGTGAGCGGGGGGGCGCCCCCCCCCCCCCCCCCCCAAAGAACAAACACAACCACCACAACACCTCGAGCGCCCTCAACAAACAACCCCCACACAAAAAAAAGCGC
>JAAUXT010112267.1_pt1 | contig 12410 bp, 10 predicted proteins | sample 7278171 | NCBI WGS metagenome assembly JAAUXT01 (sample SAMN14350112, study PRJNA611818) | marine sediment metagenome | isolation source: surface marine sediment (1.8m) | place: French Polynesia: Moorea | collected 2018-08
CCCTCCGCCAGACCCCCCCCCCTGCGGAGAAGACAAGGAGGACAAGGAAGAATCAATGACATTACCGGCAAGGGACTTCGCACTGCAGTTGCCTTGAGCACTGCTTCTTGTTTGAGAACTCTTGGTGGGTGGGTGTGAAGATCTCGAGGCTGATCCGCCCCGGGTGACGCCCAGACTCGGCTGCCGGCTGATGTGGGAGGAGAGCGGCGGCGGCGGCGCCACCGGGGCCGCGGCCTCCCTCTTCAGGAAAGCTGCGTCCGTCCAGAGTTCCCGACTCCCTTTGGAGTTGCGCCAGTCAGAAATAAAGTTTGACAATCCTGTTTGTTGGAAGAGCAATCAGACACACATAGGTGTCCTCACCGTTGGACCCAGCCCGGCAGAAGGGACTCCATTGCATCGCAGGGACCCCTGACAGTCACCCCTGCAGGACCCGTCATGACAGGACCCCTCACTATGGGACCTCTCATGGGCAGGACCCCGCCGCAGTACCCGTCTGTTGTACACTGCAGACCCCTCATCACGGGACCTCTCGCCATTGGACCCTTCATAGTTGAACCCTCACCGCAACCTGACGAGTTAGCCCCATGGCATTTTAACAGACCAATTATTCTCCGTATGAAAGCGCAAATTTGTTAAAAGTGCGTCAGTCTTGATTCCAGGGGCGGTGCCCAGGGTTGGAGGTCTGCCTGGGGCACGGGATACCTGACCCAAGGCTGACTCAAATTGAGTTTGGGGCTCCCCTTGCATGGGGCTTGGGAACCCCCAGTTTGGAACAAGGCTCTTTGCCCAAGGGGCCCAGCTCATTGTCCTGTGACCCAGGAATGGAGTCAGACAGCCCCAAGTCCCACGGGGACATGACCAGGGGACCCTGCCTGAGGGGTGGGGCCCTGCTGGAATGATCAACTTCACACGGTAGATTTTCATTCTCATGCACAAAAGGTCAGAACAGGCGCAGGAGACCAAAATTCTCTTGCGCAGTTTTCGTGTTTGTCAGTCGTGGCGTCCTTGTGCAAACGTGACCTTTGAGCATTATTTCTGCAGACTTGAGATTTCTGGTTTGTTGAGGTGGAACTGGGTCGGACAAGGTTGGCACCTGGATGCGTCTCGATCAAGGGTGGGGCACTGGTTGAGGATGACGTTGTGAAGAAGTTTGTCACATTCAGTTTCAGTGTAGTCTCACCTCACAAAAATATCCCACTGAGCAAGTGTTCAAATTCTGCCGTCGCAAACACCTCATCATGCACCACTTTATTTCACGTGTGTTTCTTCCAATGGTCTCATCACTGTTGCTTTGGGAAGCTGTACGTTGAAAGACCTTCGTGATACACAGTGCGCAACTCGTGTGCAACTTGAGTCGGGAATCACACTGGATGCGTCCCCAGGCAAGTCGCAACTACCGTTGACGCGCTTCACACAGGATGCGACGCCTGAGTCAAATGCGTTTGCATCGCGCAGATCAGAGACTGACGTCTTTGGTGTGACTTGCAGACCTGAGGGTCAGACCAACCTGACCCACGGCTGAGCATTGGAGCATGGGCCAGTGTCTGATTTATGGGGGGGGGGTGTCTGGTCATTTCAGCCCCAAAGTTAATTGCGGAGGTACCTGCCTGGTCATTTCGGGCTCAAACCCGAAATGGGCCGACACCCTGTCCAAAATTTGGGGTCTCGCCATTTCGTTCCACTGGGAGCAACTACAGCTGCAGACGTGTGAAAGAAAAACAATTGCACCTGTACCAGGGCCTTCAGGACCCCTTGGCCCGTCACCGGTGTTTCCTTGCCAGGTATGTCAAAGTGTTTTCTGTGACGGATGGATGATTGAAGTCAGGGTGAGACCCAAATCTGGTGGCAAGCATTTTGTGCTTGCACTGAGCCTCACCAAGCTTGCAATGCGTGACACACGCCGTGAACCCAGACTCAAAGAAAGCTCACAACGTCATTTTGCCCGAAGTGAAACAAACTTCAGAAGAGCACCGCAATTCTGACTCCGGGGGAATTTGAGTGGCTTTGCAGTGCAGTTGCGTCCTTTTGTCACAAAGTCCCTGTGAAATGCTGGGGACGGAACCATAACTTCGTCAGGAGCCCGCATTTTGGGAGCTGATTCGAACCAAGAGAAATTTTCCTGTTTAATCAATGCCCTTGAGATTGCAAGGGAACGTCGGGTATCAGGGTGGGATCCTGGACCACAGTACTCTCCCTCCCTTCAATGCCACATTTTGAAACCAAGATTTTTGTCTCGGTCGGTGTGTGAGACTTGGCCGCACACAGACCAAGACAATGCGTTTTCTCTTTGGAGCTTTCCAAGAACTTCCAAAATAACTTTTTTGAGTTGTTGCTTCTTTCTGAAGCCAAGAGATGGATTCTGCTGTCAAGACAACAAATTGAAAACTTCTGCTTCTCCCTGTTCTTTTCCGTGCCCAAAATTGCAATGAAATTTGCATCTTTGGCTCAAATATCTTACTGCCTTTCCAAGTCTGCTGCTGGGCATTGCATTATTGCCATATTTGTGGCAAACTCAGAAAGGCTACACCAACTTACATTACTTCCAAGGAAGATGCACTGGGGTTTGAAGGTTCTTTGCTGAATGGAGATGAATTCAAGAATGAATTGTCTTGCATTGGGATGTTTGCTTGTTGTGTCGGTTGCCTGTGATCCTGTTGTTGATTGGCTGAAGTCAAGAATAGACATACACAAGGGATCATCGAAACTGTGGTACTCATATGTGAAAAGCTTCCTGTTCAGAGCTTTGACTGTCACAAATGACTCATGCAAAAGCTACAAAAGTCACCTGACTGAGATCTTGATTAAATCTGTGGATTTTGAAACCTATGATTCTGCATTAGAGCCATACAAACATTTGAAAGCTCAACTTGAGTACCAATTTTGGACAAAAGTGGACCCAAGCAGACAAAACTCTGATCTTGTGAGATCAGCTCAACTTGAGGCCAAAAATGCCTCTGGAGACATTGTGATTGATGAAAGTGTGCAGGCATGTCCTTATCATGATTTTGACATTCAATCTCATTGTGACACCTTTGTTTTCACTCACTTTGTTATGCATTTCAGTCTGGATGAAAGGTTGTCCTTGAATCTGACATTTTTGACTTTGGACTTCATTGGAGGCTCAGTCAATTATGCACATGGTTCCCTGCAATGTGATTTTGGAAGGGCTGTTGTCAAAAGTTCTTCCCAATATTTTCACACCTTTTGTGGACAACAGTCCATATTTGGTGTCTACTCATCATCACCAAATGTGTCACTTCACGTTTATGTTCATCCTGCAACTCAATTTCTGATTTGGAACAGATTCATGATTCAAGACTGTTGCTTCTTTGTCTCCACAAGGAAAATAACCTTGACCAATCCCCAGTTGTTTCTGCTTTCCTCATTTCGAAGTCAGAATAGCACTTCAATGATGTACAAAATTCAAGTAAGGAAGATACAAATACTGATACTCAATACAACAAACACTCAAGCAGAGGCTTTGTCAGTTGCTGATGGCCCAGGCTTCAGTTCAAATCACATTGAGGCACAACACAACATCTACACATTTTCCACATTTCAAGGTGTGGTTCTGGTGCTTTGCAAATTTGGTATGTGTGATAACAATTCATTTGTCTACACTGTGATTTCGTCACGTTACGTGACGCTGATTCTCTCAACCACACAGAAGTACTTTCTTCCAAAACCAAATTTGTGCAGCTATCAAAGCTGTTTGTTGGAAATAAAAGCAGAAAATATGTTGCAAATTAATGTTTCTGTGAAACAAATCTCATTCTCAGGGTATAATGAGGAAACTTGCATCTTTGGGGGTTTGACCTTTCTTAGGTTCAATGCACAGTTCTATGATGAAGGGCAAATCCTTTGCAAAAGCCAGAAGCATGGTTTCAAGATGAATAGAAGTTTCTACAGTTTTAACCATTCAATCTTTGTCTACATGTTTTGGTACAGTGGATTCAGCACCATAAGCACCTCTTTGGTTGCAGAGTTGACAGGGTGTAAGTCTGTTCAACTGTGTCCGTGTACTCTGATGTGGAACTTTCTTTCTGTGGGTGGAATTGGGAGAAGTATGGCATACATTCAGCACAAGCTCAGTGTGAAAAGACTTTTGTCCACTGTGATATTGTCCTGTATTGATTGTTCTGCAAGAGGAAGCGGAGTTGAAACTGCTGAATTGGATGTCACTTTGGAAGACACTTGCCTGATTCTGCAAATTGCCAGAAATAGAAGTTGTTCTCCAAAAATGTATGCCAGAAATGTGATAGGAAGCACCTCAAAAAGAGTCAGTGCTTTTTCCTTATTGATCTATGGCACAATTGTCTCGAGTCCTCAAACGGGGAAACACTCAGAGCTTGATGTTGAAGTGAGGGGCGTCTTGAGGGAAACTAACTCAAGGTACCAGTGCAGATTTGATTGCGGAGGAGCACTTCATCTGACATTTGGTTTCACAGATCAGTTTGTCCCTTTGGACGCTGTGAATGGGAGAGAAATATATTTGAAAGATCCAGGTGGTGGTGAGATGAAAGAAGGACCATACATACTGTACACTGAAGGTTTTCGTTCAATGACATGGCTTGAAATTAAAATGCAGTACACTTCTGTTGAGGGATTCTTCTTCAATCTCACCAGGACACTTTGGAATCAGGTATTTTGGCAGTGAAATATTTGTTCGACCTCTTGATTGGTCCTGAAGAAACTGATAACAGTTTGTTGTTTTTCTATTTCTGCAGGGTACTCCTTTGCTAAATTTGAAAAATCGGACATGATTGCAATCAAGTTTGTCGCAACAAAACTATTATCAGTTGAACAAAAGACAATGGGATTACGCTTTGCATGTCTGAACTATAAATCCGAGCAAACAAGTTGTGTCATAAGTATGTTGTTTCAGTGGCGAATCCTTTCAAGCCATGCAAGAATATTCAAACCCAAATGCCGCGTTTTTCATTTTCAAATGTGGCCTTGTAGCAGAAATTTGCCAAACACAACACTCGGGCTGATTGAATGGTCTTTTCTGGAAGATGAAAAGAGCAAAAATTACTCAGTGTGGGCTGAACAATGTTCTCTAAAAGTTGTCAAAACAGATGTCACATGCTACAACTACACCCCTGCATCCAATTCACACAAGTATCACTTCATTTTTCTCACAAAAGCACCAATAATCTCGCAGGCTTCCTGGACCTCAGCTTCAGAACAATGCTCCAGAATCAATGCTTCTTTACCAATAATAACACAAAGGGGCCACATGGAGGAACTTGTCAGACTGATCAGGATGGCCGACGATATTCCTCCCATTGTAGGACTCTTTATTGGCCTCCACAAAAAAGAGAAAGTGAGTGTCTCAGCTCTTTTGAATTAAACTTCAGAAGAACAAAAATAAAAATGCCAAAAACCTTGCAGGTTTGCTCAAGAAATGTTGACCTTCTTGAAGATAACTTTTTTCTATCTTTTTTTACCAGAATCTGCGATGGACAGACCAATCACCAGTCTCTTTCACAGCATTTTACAATCACCATTTTGGACAAAAATGTCAACTTCAGGAAGAAGCTTTTGAAAGAATTGCTTGTACTTGTTACAACACAGGAGAACCCTACCCCTGCGAGACTTCAGAAACACTCACAAAGGAGCCTCTATTATCGCTCTTTCCATCCCTCACCAAAAACTGCACCTTGATGTCCCTGATGAACATTGCTGAACCAGAATGGATAAGTGTGAGTTGCAAAGAGCAGTTGGTGAACCACGTGATCTGTGTGCAGCCAGTTCACCATGATCAAGACATGGCTGGAAATCAAACTGATCTTGAGAGGATTGAAACTTGCTCTGTCAGGGACCTCGTATTCCGAGGTGGCTGTTTTGCATTTCGCTGGGGTAGCCCAGCTTATTTCTCTGATATTGGTCGTCTGCAAAGCAGACTGATTGGAACTTATCGTGCCTCAAGGATAGTCCGCATTTTTGCTGCACTTCAAGCGAACCCTCCTCCTTTGTTCGCAGTGGGTAATGGGTCCCAGCTGCTCATTTTAAAAATTGAAAGACAAGAGATTCATTGCCAAACCTTCCTCAAAGCCTCTGGCCACAATGAAGGGTTTTATGTGATCCATTCAAGCAAGGCAAAAGTCAATTTGGGAGAAAATGTGTTTCTTTGTTCCCACGGAGGGTACATCGTGGCGTTTTCTCGATGCGACGGCACAGTTGATTGTGCCAATGATGCATCCGATGAAATTAACTGTTTTGAAACACACGACACAAGCCCATTTTTGGGAGGTTCCCTTTCTGGAAGCTCAAAGGGCAGAAGTTCCTGTGGCTTATTGCACCATGAGACGATCAGAGGAAAGTGTGTGAAATACGGCTTGGCATCCTTTCATGCAAGACCCAGTGCTTCCACAACAGAGAACATTCAGATTTGTTTCCACAACAAACCATCACAATCACAACTTGCCAATGATTTGATTGTGGATTGTTCAGTTGAGGAAGAAAACAACCTCATACAGCTGATTGCATATGATGTGCTTCTGATCTGCCAAAACCCCAATGAACTTCCTTGTAAGCAAGGACATTCAAAGTGTTTTAACATCACTGATATTTGTTCCTATTCTTTGAATCATTTCGGGCATTTGGAACCTTGTAGAAATGCAGGGCATATGGAAGACTGCTTCACTTTTGAATGCAATCATCAATTTAAATGTACAAAGTCCTACTGGTTCCCTTGGGGATATGTTTGTGATGGGAAGTGGGATTGTCCATCTGGAGAAGATGAGTCTTTCCATCCAGTTTGTGGCAATAAGACCACATGTGTGAACATGTTAAAATGCAAGCATCAATCAAACATGTGTGTGCATGTGCAAACAATTTGTAATGGAGAATTTGATTGTCCATTGAAAGATGATGAAGAGCTTTGTGTTTTGAGGAGGACAAACTGTCCCACAGGTTGCACTTGCTTGGCATTTGCCAAACACTGTCACAGTGGTTCTTTTGAGAAGAGGGTGTACCCCTTTTTGTTTGTCTTCATTCAATCTGTATCTTTCAACATAAAACTAATTTCTGTTTGTTACAACTCTGTCAGGTTTTTGCATTTGCACAACAATTCAATCTTTGATGTTTGTGTGCCTTTGCCAGAAAACTTGACCTTGTTTTCTGTCAGAATGAACAATTTTGCAGGAATGTATAAAAATTGTTTTGTATCGCACCCTTCCACAAAATTTGTTTCACTGGAGAACAACAACATTGAAAAGATTGATGAATTTGCGTTTGTGAATCTCACCTCCCTTGTTTACCTGTCTTTGGCTGGGAATTTGCTGACTGGTCTGAGGAGAGACTTTATTTCTGGGGTGCCAATAAAATACTTGTCATTTGCAAATCAAACATTCAAAGATCTGGATAAGGCTGCCCTTGACCATCAAACTTTAGTGGTTGTGGAAACTTCAGATTTTCAGATTTGCTGTGCTGCGCCCGTTGAATCCAGATGCACAGCTCTGAAGCTGTGGTACAGGTCGTGCGATGGTTCGCTGCCAAAAACGTCAATGAAAATAACTGTCGCAGTTTTGTCTTCTCTTGTTCTTGTGGTCAATGTGTGTTGCCTTGTGATACATGTTTTGATTCGCAAAAGTCAAAAGCTTTTTTGTTGGACTGTGATTTCTGTGAATGCAAGTGATTTTGTTTGCAGCGCCTATTTGGCTATTTTATGGATCAGTGATCAAGTTCTTCAGGGTGATGTGTCAGCCAGAGATGAAAGATGGAGATCAGGCATTGTGTGCTTTGTTCTTTTTGGAATGTCCTTGTGGTACAGTGTTCTATCTCAGTCAGTTTTGATATTTTTATCTCTTTCAAGGTTGATGGTCATTTTGGAACCAATTGACTCCATGTTCAAAAGGCCAAGTTTTGTTGGCAAATGCATTGCAGGCCTTTCCATATTTCCTCCAATGGTGCCTGTTTCCTTCACCCTTTCGATCAAATTGACTTCACACAAAATTCCTGTGACATTGTGTTCACCATTTGTTGATCCTACTTCCCAGGAAATTGTTGTTAGAATCTTAGTGTGGCTGATATTTTCTACTCAATTGCTTTCATTAACTTTGATCGTAGTCATGCACATCTGCCTGGTCCACAAAAATAACCAATCTCAACAGGCACTTCAACAAATGTCTTCAAAAAAGACAGGTTCTGAAGTTGCTATAGTGATTCAATTGTTCATCATATCAGGCTCAAATCTTGTTTGTTGGATGCCTCTCAATATTACTTTTGTTGCCATCACATTCCTCACACATTACCCACTGGAAATGACAACCTGGGCAACTGTCTGCTTCCTACCCATCAATGCTATTGTCAACCCAATTGTTTTTGCTGCTGTTGCAATCAGAAAGAAGATCAAAGAGAAAAAAAGGAAAAAGGCTTTGGCAAAGCACACTGCAGACGTAAACTGAAAAACTTGTAATGTTGGTGCCAGACAGTTCCTGAATGGTCCTGATTTGAAAGTCACAAACTTTCTTCATATCAGTTGTGTGTTTCTTCTCTTTTGTACACACTGTGTTCCGGCAGGACTCTTGCGTGCGGGACGAGCACTGCTCTTGACCTTGGACCCAGTGATGCCTGCTGCCTCTTGTGGACAGTCAGTGGTAGGGTCCAGAATCATTGTCTCAGGACAAGTCCAGAGACAAGTGGATTTGTGCCACAGGGCGCAAGAGCTCTGGAGAGTGCCAATATTCAATGTCGGTGTGTCGGTTTCGCAGAGTCCTTGGACCCTTCAGGGAATTCGTATGCACGTCTGGATTGATCCACATCCGAACCTGACCTGCCATCCAGGAACCGTCTCCATATTCTGTGCCCAGGTCTGCCCAGGCCTGTGAGTTTGTCCACTTCCACTTCCGAATCCACCCTCTGGACCTGACTCAGGGTGGATCCACCACTGCAAGACCTGTTTCTGAATTGGGATCCACCAACTGAATCTCTTTGCAAAATCTGTGCATCCAACTTCATCCATCAAGAAGACACACCGTAGGATCTGGTTCTGTAAGTGCGCTTGACTCCACCCACCAGATCACTGTGCTAGATTCACCCACTGGGCCCCATTCTGGATCCACCCCTTGATCCACCCCTGGATCCGCCCTTGGATGCACCCATCTCTTCCTGTTTCAGCACTTCATGGCGGAAATTGCCGCAGCCCAGGGTGAAGTGGCGCGAAGAATCTCCAAGGAAGGATCGATCGTTCTGCGCAGGCGTGTGCGCACGCGCAGCGTCCGGGTGGAGCAGGGTGTGGCGAGGCGCAGGGACAGTCGTACAGGTCCAGTGCCAATGTGGCCATTTACTCCCCAGAGGCATTAATTCAGAATCAATGATGATAATCAGCCCAGAGTCCACCGTGTCACCATCTACTGCTGGCTGATGATCGGTGCAACGCCCATAGAGAGGAAATACCAATCAACTATTCGCACAACGCGCCCTGCTTGTTTGTTCATAACCAGTTGCAAGTTTCGCCTTGGAAGTGTTCTAATCAAAACAGAAGGAGTCTGAGGCTCTGTGAAGAATGTTCGAACTTTTTCCCATTTGCTTGCGGACCAATCACGCTGAACCGCCTTCGTGTCCTCAAATTGTCACAGACAAAAGCTGATGGTTCCCACAGGGCACTTGCTTTTGTTATGAACTGCTGTCACCTCCCAACACGGTGTCAACTTTTGTGTTTGGTTTGAGTCAGACCTGTGTCCATGGACAGAGGGGATATGGCCACGCGTCTGACAAATTTTCACGACCACGTGGAAGCGCGCAGGGTGGTCTTTGGCGTGCCATTCAATGCGTCAGATTCTTGTTTTGAGGGTCCTTGGACAGATCACCGGAAGTAAGAAGGGAAGGAGGGACTTACCCAGTACGAATATGATGGGGATCCAGTACACGTGCATCGCGTTCACCACCTCCCGGAACCGTAGGTCCGACGGTGACACGTAGAACCCCGCGGGGGCGCCACCGCCGCTGCTGTTCGGTGACGTCATGTTCCCCGAAGTCATGACGTCATCAGCGTCCGCGGTGACGTTGAGGAAATCTGTGTCCATCTTGAGTCAAAAGTGTTTGTTCCTTGTCAACAGGTACGTGACGGGAAAAGCCAAACTCGTTGTTCTTGTTCGTGGTGAACTTTCCAGACTGACGATGCACAAAGGAGAACCAAATGAAATTTTCCTTATTCTCGGCTGGTGTCTGGACCCAACAACAGGTTGAAGATTTGTCTGGTGATGTCACAGGCCTTTACCTGCTGAGTGGAACCAGGGGACCTCCACTGGCATGTTCTGCTCAATGATGCGAAGCACTGCTCACCCTGAGGTCCAACCAATTGTGTTGGCCAGGTCTATGGTCCCCGTCCCCAAGGACCCCCTGAAAAAAAAATTCCCCTCAGTTTCTCACTTCTTCACCGCCGCAACCCTGGATCCATTTGAACCTGATCACCTTGCGGTGATTCTTCTTTCAATGAAGGTCCATTCTCGGGAAATGTCCATGAAATGTCCAGACGGCTGGAGTCCAAATGTGAAAGTCCCACGAACAAAGAGTGTTTGACGTTCGTTCAATGCAGATAATCCAACCTCAAGTCACACGACAAAACGTGACGCTTTGTGTTCTGTGCAATTGCTAAATATTCTCCCGATTCGAACGAACGTCGTCCAAAAAATCTGTCCCATGCGTTTTGAAATGTTCACCGATGTTTGGATGTCTTTGTGTTTCTCCTTCACACTGGTGCGTCGTGCGTCGTGCATCGCGAACTCCAGATCATCAGCAGAGTTGAACAGCATGGCACGTCTGGCATCAACGTGCTCCCGGAAGAAGAGGATGTGCAGTGCAGCCCAATTGTGAATCCAGGATAAAGTTCAGAGGGGCTTGCAAAATTGGACGAGGCAAACTCCAACCATGAACAAGAAAATTTCGGGATGGTCTGTGAATTTTAATTTCTCTAATTGACACCCAAGTTCCAGGAACTGTTGGGAACCCCAACTCGGAATGAGGCCTGCATCAAGATACCAGAGGGGGATCCATGTGCACGGGCGTTTTGGAAAGGAAAAGAGCGCGAAATCTTTGCACAGCGTCCAAAGCGTGTCTCGCTTTTGAGTCAAGAAATGAACAGTTGAAGTTGGGCCCGCCCAAAGTCCATGCCCACAAGCAAATTCCTTGAAGCGGCGTTGGAAGTACAATCCATCTGTGCAAAAGTTCCGTGTCCGCAGTGAGCGCGTCTGAACACTGCGGCTTCGTCCGCATCCAACGGTGTAACGATGAGACTGCAGAGCTGCTGACTGCTCCCGCACTTCCCGACAACTTTCTGCTGCAGTGCGTGAACTGATAGAAGCCGCAATCCAAACTGCAAGGACCGTGCACGGGGAGCCGCGTGTGTGCAGCTTCACTGAGATGTGCCCAATCAGTGAAAAGTTTTCCGTCCTCTGTACGGGGAACAACCTGCAGGATGTTGGCGGGGAGTTTTAGCAGGTGCGTCAGGTCTCTGCTGATGTGTCCCAATTGCCTAAACCCAAGCGCAGAAAATCAAAATGTCGAGAGAATGGTGATGAACAGTCAAAGGAGATAAATCTCATGCTTTTGTCATTACAACCACTGATCTGGCACCTGGAGAGGGCGGTTGGCTTTGCACAACGCAGACCAAGCAAACAGTCCACGTAAACCACAATATCAGGCCTTGTTCCTGAACAAAAGCGCTTGCACCGAGAGGCAGGAGCCTTCAGCGTGAGACAGATGATGGTTCCTTGCAGATTCAGGGACCATGTAGGGCTTCCTCTGAACTTCGCAGATACCGCACTCCATCCACAGCAAGGAAAAACAACTTCCTTTGTTGCACGCTTTGCTCAAGTTCATTCATTGTCAGTTGAGATTTCTTCTGCCTGGACGGTAGGACCCCATGCAGAACTCTGGTCACTCCCATCAACATGAAGTAACGAAGCCCTGGACGCACCTGTGCGCTTTGCAGGAATCTGGTGACTCATCAGATAAGGCATTTGAACAGCCCAATAAACGTGGTTCGCCCACGAATTTCCCGCTCTCTTGATGAAATTCAAAAATTTAGGACTCTCCAATCTGTTCCACAGAATGATGACTCCAAGACACACAGGTCCTGCCAGCTGGTGAGGTAAAATTCACCACACAAACTGGTGGGGTTCTAATTTCCAGACCAACTACCCATCACATCAATGAGTTGGGGTCAGATTCACCACACCAACTGGTGGGGCCAGATTCACCACACCAACTGGTGAGGCCAGATTCACCACACCAACTGGTGAGGCCAGATTCACCACACCAACTGGAGACCAGATTCACCATACCAACTGGTGAGGCCAGATTCACCACACCAACTGGAGAGGCCAGATTCACCACACCAACTGGAGAGGCCAGATTCACCACACCAACTGGTGAGGCCAGATTCACCACACCAACTGGTGAGG
>JAAUXT010132828.1_pt1 | contig 12410 bp, 6 predicted proteins | sample 7278171 | NCBI WGS metagenome assembly JAAUXT01 (sample SAMN14350112, study PRJNA611818) | marine sediment metagenome | isolation source: surface marine sediment (1.8m) | place: French Polynesia: Moorea | collected 2018-08
GCCTCCCCCCCTCCCCCCGCCCCCCCCCGCCCCCCCCGGCCCCCGGGCCCCCCCCCCCGGGGGGGGGCGGGGGGGGGGCGCCCCGGGCCGCCCCCCCGGGGGGGGGGGGGACCCTCGACCCCGAGTATCGGCGCAAACACGGCGTCTCCCTCCGACTTCACTTTCAGACGCCTAATGGAAAGCCAGGACTTGATCTGAATAATAATTGACGGCAACCGCAGCCAAGACAGTGCGATGTTTTCATATTGTATTCACGACATGTGTCTTCATGTAAGGCTCTTGGGTGCAAGGAGAAGGAACAAGAAATTCTTCACTGAAAGGGATATGTTGACTTGGGAGATGATAAATATTTGTGATAGGGAGTCGATAGATCAGAGTGGAGCTTTGGGTCTGTGGGTATAGATGCACGCGGCGATACTCTACCTGTACCAGGCGGCTGGGATCAGGTATACCCAAACATACCCCAAAACCCAAGTGCTCATCTGTCAAAACGCGGGGTCTTCTTCATACCCACCAAATGAAGGAGAAGTGGCGGTGCTGCTGAACAATGAGACTCTCTCCCGTTATCGCGAAGCCGCAGCAGCCGATCTGTGATCGACTCGAGTCCGCAGCCACAACATGGGCAACACGGTACCAGACTCCGACAAAATGTGGTGCGCTTTCAGAAAATCTCAGGTGCAAGAAGTGGGCTTCACGTTTTCAGACGACAAGGCCAGAGGCCAGACTCTCAGAGTTTGCCCTGTCGAGAAGGGTCGGGCGGGTGAATCTTAAGGCTGACGGATGGACACAGATGATCGTTGAAGGCTTGATCTTGATGGATCTATGGCCCGCACTGGCCGGTGCAGGTCGGGAGTGGCTGTTGAGCGCTCGTCGGCGTGCTCGAGTCACGGGTCTCGTTTAACCTCCGGCCCGGCCGGCCCCGCGCGCCGTGCGGAGGGGGTGTCGAGGTGCACCTGGCCACTTGTAGCGAGTTGATGCAACAGGAGCCGGAGACTCTTAATCCTGATGGATCGTGGCTCCGGTCAATGGCGACGCTCTTTGCACTGCACCGCTTATCACTGCTCGTCTTTGTTGCTCCTTTGTGAGCACCATTGTACAACAAGGTAATATCGTGTAAGTTTGTGCAGCCTGCCTCTCGAGATGTCATTTTCCTCTTGCGTCCTTCAGAAGGGCTTTCGTCTCAAAGTATAATTGATGATCATTGTGCTGCTAGTGATGGATGAAAGAAGGTCAAGAGTGCCTTTTAGGGGCAATCCATCCCTGCCATTGTTGTAAATCCTTCGCAAATGAACCTAAATCTGCGCAGATGTCAGTGGAAATTATTGGTGCAGGTTGAAGGCAAAAGTGTCTTGATCCGCCGTTGAGTTGATTGACGATCGATGTCCGTGACCTCTGGACCGAGGGAAACGCTATCGGGGTTGCTGCGCATGGGTCACGCGCTGACCCTGACAGCTCCGTGTTGACCAATGTTGAGGGTCGTTTGCAGGGAAGCGGTACCACATGTTGTACAATGTTCGCAGTGAGTTGTTGGTTTACCTGCATAAAGAGGTGCAAGAAATCCAGTTCAGAATTCCTTGGGGCCAAACACACGTGGTCAGCAAATGAGATGTGGGATTTGGTGAGCATTTGTTTACATGCCACTTGTTCATTACCTGGAACTTGTATTTTAATGGAGGGTGGGAGGGGTGTGCAATTTCCAATTTGCGGAAGATGTGCGCTGCAGCCTCCCCAGGTGTGTGTTTGGAATACAGCGCGTACAGTACGGCCCGTGCTGACCGCCAGATTAATGGTGGTTTTTGGGCTGCAAACTGATTGAAAAGCTCTGTGCGGTCCCGAGGAAACCTGCGCCCGGCAGAATTGCGGAATCGCGGTGTTGAAATGCCCGTCGGAAAGGTCAGCAGTGTTTGATTCCAGAAGAAATGGTTTCCAGCCCCTTCCGTGTTGCAGAATGCCACTCGGGCTGCGATCGGTTACAGTTTCTGCGGCTTTGGCAGCAACAGCCGCTCCACTCAGTTTATGCCTTCATTTTATGCCCCTCATAAACCACACGTAATTCATTCTCGTTCACGCGGCTTCGTCACCGCTTTGTTGGGTTTCCACACGCACCTCGCCTGTGCTGCGCTTCATCGCTTTGTCGTTCGTGGAGGTCGTGAAGATTCGCCCGGTCTCCTCCCCATGCCCACCTGTCTCACCGACAGAGAGAGGTTCATTTGAATGTGCTGAGAGCGATGGCTGCTCGACGCCCACCTTGTGCAGCGGCGGTGGTGGCAGTGGTGGTAGTGGCAGTGGTGTTGGTGGCAGCAGCAGTTGTGGTGGTGGTGGCAGTGGTAGCAGTGGTGGTAGCGGTGACGGCAGTAGTGGCGGTGGCGGCGGTGGTGGCGGCGGTGGCGTCCGGTCTCATTCCACAGTCGTGGCGCAGATTCAACTCGCGCCGCCGCGCCCTCTGCGCCGCCGCGATAAAGCCGCCCGTCGCCCCGCCCCGTGGCATCAGGCCTCACTTGCATGGCTCGCACACCCTCATAAGGATATCCTGCCAAGCCACAACAACCAGTTCGGTCCGAGTCCAACTGCTTTGAAGTGACTGCTGTGAGATGGGTAAGGTCACCCTTGCCGCGTATTTTCGCATCGAATGTAGTGGGGAAGCAGTCAGTCAGAAGAATGGACACCGCTTCTTGAATGTCAATAAGGTAAAAAACAATCTTTAGGGGCCTTCTGTGAAGCGAAAGTTTCTCTTTTGAAGATTGACCCTCACTGCAACATGACATGTGGAACTAATGGCTTGGAATAGGAAATGTGTTTCCCTTTCCAGTACGTTACTCCCGCCAGTTTTGCTGGTTTGAGTGAGACATTCCCAACTTCTCAATCCTGCAAGAAAGCCGGGTCGCAATATCAGTGAGTGCAGCTGCATTGATCTGTGCACGGATGCGCGCTGCGCGCGTATGATTTATCCGCCGCAGTTGAGATGCATCTCGCGTCCAGATGCGCAACACGCACCCAGACGGCGCTTCGGGGGCAGTAATGGGGTTGGGACTTGAAGGGTGAAGATCTTTACCCCCTTCACTTTTTCATCTCCATTTCATCCCTCAGATCACCTGACACTTCTCCCAGCACCTCCAAGTCCCAACATTTCTGCTTTGTTGTTCCATCTTCCCCCACTTGAAGGGGGAGGAGGAGGAAGCGAGATGGAATTGACATGACGCCAGGAGTGTGTCAAAGTTAATGGTTCTTGTCATAGTTTGCGTGTCTGTTGCTTTTGTGCATTTTTGCTGGCATATTTCGGACGGATCTATTACCCAGGAGGTTCTTGGAGTGCATGGGAAATTTCAGTGCAGAAAGATTTCTGAAGCTGGACGGAAAATAAAACAGAGCTCTCATCACAATATTGAGAGGGACAATTACTGTAAATGCATCAGGCAATGGATATGACAGGATAAAGAAAAGGGGTTTGGTCGTGGAGAATGCCGAGTTGGGTTTCAGATGAGGATTTCTGCTGGGGGAGGGAGGGCGCTATTGAATCCGTCAGTGAAAGGGACTGGGACCCGTCAAACGTCAAATTGAGCAGAATCATGTGATCTCCTGTGGGACCCGCCCCGGCTCATACCTCCATTCAATCAGCATCTCGCGCCACATTGCTAATCAAGTGACGAATGCTAATCCACATGCAGCTCGGATCCAATTCAATTGCCTCCCCCCGACGATCCATGCGCAGTCAATGGCCGCTGCCTTCTATTTTAAACATGTCATATTTACCTCGCGGGTTGAGCACCTCGCGGACTGACCGGTTGCGCGGCGGGCGCGGCGTTCCGCCGATTCCTCCGCGACGCATTGATGGACGCGCGCGGCTCGGCCTCGTTTCGCCCGGTCGCAGTAAAACTGCCCCACACTGCTGATGAAATTTACACAATTTCCACTTGGCTTTCATCCCGCCCGCTCAGATTGACAACACGGGCTGCTGGAACTTGCAAGATGCCTGTGTGTGCTGCCTAGCTGCGCCAGGAAAAAGGTGATTTCACGGGATTCCTGGACTCGCACGCCGCACAAGAAATAGCGAGAGCGAACAGCTTGGAGAGCAAAAGTGCCTTTCGGTAGCAAATTATGAATTTGTTACTGTGGGTGGTGCAAGCGCTTTGACGCAAACACACAACGAATTTTTCTGTGACTCGTATCAGTCAGATGAAAGACTCTTTCTGGACAGGAATCCATGAGAATTTCAGAAAAGAGATGGCGAGAACAAATTTGATGTGAACGGATGAAAGCATGCGCTCCAGCCTCTGTGTTGTTCTGGTGACAGAGTCAATTCGATGAAGACTCAGCGGAGCTGACCCGATCCACAATCGTGTCTTTCATGTCGACATGAAGGTTGCACAATCGAATTGTAACTCAATATTTTTAACTTGCTTGAGAGCTAAATTGAATCAGGCAACCAGGCCGGTCCGCGGAACAACGCCGATCATGGTCACGAGTTGCCGCGGAGGCGCAAGGTTCGTCTTCCCTTCCACAGGCGTTGTCAGCGTCAGCCACACATCTCTGTGCTCAGTTTCAACAAGCAGCCCAAGCTTCGCTTTACTTGCACGCCTCCTGACCTGAAAAGCATGATCAACGCGGCGCAAGGTGGAGTTCGTCTTGATTCTGGATTGTATCTCACAAATCACTCTGGATGAGGCCATTTGTTTTGTTTGTGCTGCGTCATATAAACCCAACTCAGTTACCCCGCTGTGCTGGGGAAGTCCAGATCATCCTGTGATGAGAACAAAGCGTCACGATATTCTTGTACTGACTGCGAACTATGCTGGCGGTACTTTTCATGTGTCAATTGCGACAATAACGGACTGGGCGGACACACTTTGCACCGCCCCGCATATTGAAAGATTGTCCAATTATCTTCAGTCCTGGTGTGTATGATGATCTGAAGTGGATGTATGAGTTGTATTTCTTTGTTGCGATGCGCCTGCCAAGTTCAGCGCTGCACAGCAGATTGCTGCCGGTTTTTTTCTGAGGGTTTCGGAAAATTTGGCCTTGTTGATGGCAAATTGCTAAAGTGAAGCGAGCAGTTTGGCAGGCATCTCGTGGACCCCCGACAGGCTTGTGTCTGATGTCACGGGGTGCGGCCCACAGAGCGGCCACTTGTAGACGTGCTGCTCAGGGCCAGCCGGATCAAACCGAGATCAGACCGGGGTCAGAGGGTGACACGGCCCGGCCACAAATTTGTCGGACACTCCTCTGGAGTGGCAGCTCTCACGCACGAGGCGGCTGGGAGGGTCTGACCTGCACCGCTTCCTGGAAACTCTGAGCTCATGGCTGTATCAAGCTGTCTGCGCAATTGTTATTGCGTCAAAAATGTTTCCAACCAAAACAGCTTTTCGTATCAATCATGAAAGTGCGAACATCTTTATCTCTGACACAGTGTTTTGGTGAGACGGACTTCACGCCCATTGCCACGTTCAGTCGACCTCGGCATGAACAACGCGAGGCGCTGGTGTACAGCTGCAGGGCTCACACCCACAAAAACCCAGAGCTCGTGTCACCCTTCGCCTTTTCCTCTCATTGCCAGCCGTCACAACACGTGTGTGCGCCCTTGGATCCGGGCTGGACCACCTATGGCTCTGTCAGATCAGACACACAACCCACGTTGTATATTCTGTCCAGAAATAAATGAGGCAATTTACATTGTTGTCTTGTCTGTGTTTTAGAAAACCCTGCTTCAGAGAGACAGACCGGTGGGGTCTGTTTTGACTTGTTCGCTTCAAGAAACAAAACACGGGTTCGGGTTCCGGCTGGTTAAGCTCAATTTTTGTACCAATTTCGCTGACAGCGGTTATGATGAGTTGTTTTGGTGTTGCGGATTTTCGGGGAGCCTTGGCAGCGCTGATCCCGGGTCGGGAGAAAATGAGCCTCGCTGCCGCACGTGTTGCTCCTCGTTCAGCTCTGCGGGATCCGAACTGCTCAGACAGCAGCGAACTGGCCGTCTTGATCCAGCAAAACGTTCCTTGAAAATTTTGGAGGTTTGAGCATCGTGTGAATTGGCAGGACTCAAGGTCGAGCGACAAATCGACCTGGCTCCCTGGCGGGACAGGAGACGCCGCTGTCAGCCTCTTGCTGCTGCTGCTGCTACTGCTGCTGCTGCTGCTGCTGCTGTTTTTGTTGTTGTTGTTGTTGTTGTTGCTGCTGCTGCTGCTGCTGCTGCTGCTGCTGTTGCTGCCGGGCCGCTGCTCGGCGGGAGGCGCCCGTCCCGCGCGGCCCATGATCGCCCCCCCCCCCCGCGGTGCTCCCTCCGCCGCGCCCCGGTCCCCTCCGCCCGCCCCGGGCCCCTCCGCCGCGCCCCGGGGTCACCGTGTTAAACAAACCGCGCGCGTCTCCGTCACCTGAGCCCCGGACGACGCCCTCACTCCCCCCTCTCCGCGCCGCCCGCCGCGGCCTCAGCTGATTTACACAACCTGCGCAGTGTTGAAGAACCGAGTTTTGTCACAAACAGACCTCACATGCAGTTCTCAAAACAAACGCACCTGGGACGTTTGTTGTGATTCTGCATGTTTCTTTGCAGCTGTTGTCCAAGATGTGTGCTCTCTTGTGCTGGCAAAAAACAAGTTTCCTTTTTTTGCCCAAATGGCCGCAGTTTTGTGTGCGTATGAATGACTGGTGAAGATCCTGTCAACACCTGGTCTTTTTTGCGAACACGGTGCTAAATGGCAGAGGGATGTTTTGCGCTATTTATTACAGGAAAACACAGGACGAGAATGATGCAATTATGCCTGTGTACTGCCGTAAAGTTGTCCGTTATCGTTAGAAGATGGATGTGCTTCACTTGCAGTTTCTTCCCCAGGGCTCAAGAGTTGTGCACTCGAGTTTTCCAGTGGTACGAGTGATCCGATCAGTGACCACCCGCGAAAAGCACTCGGAACAGTTCAGCACTCTCGTAAAATCGGTTCTTGACGAGGGATGGTCGCCGCTGACTCCCCCTGGTGACGAGTTTGCTGCGGGAGGATGTTTACACATCCGCCATCATCGACTCAGGCCTCAAGTGGTCAGCTGTGCGCAGTATTGACCTGCTCGACCCGCACTTTACCCCACTGTCGCTTTCCAGACGAGTGTTTAGATTTAGAAGAAGTGTTTGGACAAAATGCAGGTCTTATCTTCAGGCAACTGTCAGGATTTCAAAGATGGGAACGAAATTTTGTTTGAAGTGAAAAGGACAAGTGATTAGATCTCCATCAGTTTGAGGCTGAAAACTGGAAGCACTTGGAGTGTTTACGTGCCCTGATCTCCACCAAGTTTGTGTGACATTTCAGCCTGATGTGGTGGGGAGGACAAAGAAACTCTGTAATTGCTACCACCCGTATTTTGGTAATTGGATCAGAGTTGGCGACTCGATTTCATCGCCAGCAAAATTTATCGCTCGCTTGATGTTTGACCAATTTGGGATTCGGGTTTTTGCGGTGAGCGAGATCCGAAGTCTGTGAAGCGATGATTGCGATCAGGATTGGATGACTGCAGCCTGTTTGCTGCTCATGTAATGGGTCTGGGTTACACAGTTTAAAAACTTGACCCTCCGGTTCTAATTACAGCCAAAGGTCAGCCACCCACACAGCATATGATTGCTTTTCATTTGTAAGTAACAGAACAACGTAATCATACACTGGTCGTGGCTGCTCTTTAAAGTCGAGACCTCCGTTGAGAGGCAACAAAAGCGAGGGGCGGGATTCAATAAAATATTGCAGGGGTAATGATGATTGCGGCACCTTTGATCTTCCCCGGTGTCTCGCATCCTCCTCCATTCTTTTCTCAGACCGTCAGACGGGTCTTTTTTACGGTTGCAATGATAAAGTACGAGTGAAGTTTTGTGAGCGAGGGGGAATTCCTCCCCGAGTGAGAGAGTTCACGAACCGCGGTGCAGGTTTTGTCGTCGAGACTGGTTCAGGAGGTCCGCGGTGGGTTGGGCCCCAGTCGACACTCGTGGGTGACAAATGGCCCCGACCAATTCACCTGCTCCTCGCCGAAGCCATCGCCGCTGAATCACGTGAACTTCAAAAATATTTCGTTGAGAACTCCAGCGAGAAAGGTTATTTTTGGGCTCAAAACATATGGCCAATTACAGCTGGAATTTTGGGTGCTTTGTCCGAAGCGCCGAGTGAAAATTAAACTGCTTGGGTGGCGCTGGAGCCGAACAGGCAGAGGCGGGATCCACGTCAAAAAGCGCTTGAAATTTATCCCGAGGAAGTACTGTCAGCTCAAGAGAGAAAGAGATTATCTCATCAAGAATCTGAAACTTCTTTAAATTGCGTAAAAGGCAGTTTGTGCAAAAAGCGAAGAAACTTGGGGAGTGTTGTGTGCAGCAAAGAAAGTGTGTTTTGAGTGTAACACATTTGTTCCTGAATGGAAAACGAAATGCTTTTTTTTCCACATCCGACATTTTCACATGCTGGTTGAATGCGAGTTTGTGAAAATGGGTTTTGGTGTAAACACGGAGTGTGCACAATGGAGCACGGTTTCATCCTTACACTGCGGCACGATCCACAAATATCATCTTATGCCATATTACACTGATCCGGGAAGTCATTATGTCCGCGGAGTATTTGAAATGCAGTGAAAACGCCGTAGCATGTTCAGAAAAAAAGTTGGTCTGGTTTGGTTTGGCTTACCCAAATACTTGAAATTTGTTTGAGGTTTGGTAAAATGTGTGGGGACAATGGAATTGGAGAGAAGTGTACATTAGCATGAAGGGGATCACAGAACGTGCAGACTGACAAAACTCCGAGCTCCGGCCCTGCGCCAACGTAACAACACAGTGCAATGTTTGCTCCGAAAACCCGCATTGTTCCGAGATCCACAGTTCGAGGGAAAATATTTTGATATCGACCCTCGGTGTATCCCGTGTGTTTACTCTTCATCTCCCTTCGTCTGTGCGCGCATTCAGGTTCTGTGAATGAGAAGCACAAACGGGTCATCACGCGAAAATGATCCCTTCTCGATACACACGTTCGGACTTTTTTTTCTTTCCCGCAAGAAAAACGTCGAAGGCAAACGTGCGTTGGTTTAAAGGTCAACGCGCAAGTGCGTGGAAGTGTTGTGTATGTTCTGAAACGCGGGCTGTGATGCACCGCATGGGCGACGTGTTGAGAGATGTGTGGGGAACCCTGGGTTATCAACGTCCGCATCGTGTGCGCAGAAAAAAGCCGAAGTGCCGCAGCGTTTCGTCGGGTGTTTAGCAGCGATAAACGGACGATTACTCACCCCATGGATCACCTGGCCACAGTCTTCACCAACGCGTGGACCGGGGTTTCAGACAAAAACAAACGGCTTCCAGCCGAGTTGCATCAGATTCAGATTTGTCGGCGCGAAGTGACGTCTGCCTGAAAATATGACACGAAGCGACACGGTGAAAAACGCTTCAAAGGCGGAGCAGGCGCCATGTTTGGTGCCGTATCAAACACGTCAATGGAAGCCAATCTGCCGCACAAGACGATCAAATTCCACTTTGCTTTCGCTGCTCTTCTGCAAAACGAACATCGGCGCATTTCGCTCTTCGTTTATCGGTGATCCGCGCATGATGGTAATTTTTGCGTCATTTTCTCTTTGCAGTGGCGGGAGCGGAGTTTGACGGAGGAGGACACGGGGGAGACGGTGAGGATCTACACCGTGTGTAACGTCGACCTGGACGACGTGGACAATTGGGTTCGGACGCCGTACATCGCGCGCGGCGACGCGAACCGGCTGTACGTGGAGATGCGCTTCACGATGCGCACGTGTCAGCTGTACCCGGACCCCGAGAACCTGCACCAGTGCCGCGAGTCCTTCAAACTCTACTACTACGAGGCCGAGTCCGACTTCGCCAACGCCATGATGCCGACGTGGGACACGGACACGTACAACCACGCCGACGTGGTGGCGGCCGACCGCACGTTCGAGAACATCGACGACGCGATTATTAACGTTGAGGTGCGCAGCGTGCCCATCACGCGACGCGGCGTCTACTTCGCGTTCCACGACGAGGGGGCGTGCACGGCGCTGCTGTCCATCCGCGTCTACTACGTGCTGTGCGAGGCCATCACCGTGTCGCTCGCCGTCTTCCCGAACACGACGGCCGGGCCCGAGCTCACGTCCATCGTGCAGGAGGAGGGCCGCTGCGTGCCGCACGCTGCCATCGAGCACCGCCCGTCCTACCTGTGCAAGGCGGACGGGTCGTGGTACTACCCGAGCGGAGGCTGCAAGTGCATGCCGGGATATGAGCCGCAGGGCGACAAGAAGTGCACAGGTGAGTGGGGCAGCTTCGTCTTCCACCCTTCTGTTGACCCTTCTCTGTGCTCGAAGAGATTCTGTTCTGAAATTGAGCACTGTCTAAAAATTGTCGTTGTTCCGCTTCTGTTGAAGCACTGCACGAAAATGCAGAAATCAAAGCGTCTTCTTGATAAAGGTCAGATTTTCGGTGGAAGCTTGCCCTGCCACGTCAGGTGCAGATATTTTGTGACACTGACAACCATTGAAGAAACTCACTGCTTGACACAAGGAAAAACCTCTCATGGTTTGTGATGTGCTTTTCGTCATGGAGTGAGTGTACGCTCACCCAATTGGATGTTTCGATCCTCCAAATATTGCACAAACTGCAGAAGCTTAACATCAAGTACCGTGCCGAATTACAACTAAGATCCTGAGAGGATTCAGCGCACAGCAGTGTGTTTGCGTATCATTTGCTAAAGGAAGTATTGTTAGTCCCCAGAGGTGTGGTGCGGAATATGAAGGAATAAGCCCCTTTGCATTGCACTTTGAAAAGATTGAAGTCAGACCTGGCCGACTTTTTCCTCGGTAACTGTATCCGCTGGGAGCTCTGTACAAAGAAGTTTCATTCGAACTTTCGTGTATTTCTTTTGTGAATCGGGTATAATTTGGGTAGATTGTGTAAATACTCCAGATAGAAAGGATTAAAGGGGTTTTCTTCTCGGGGGGAACAATGTACACATTTGAGCTGCGGTGAGAGGAGGGTAGCAATCGAGGCGACAGGGTGACGGGCGGGTGACGCGTGTTGTGACATTTGCCCTGGTGTCGCTTCCGGAATTGCGCAGCGCCGGGTCGAGTCAAGGTGCATCTCGAGCTTCGGAGAACACCTCCTGCAATTTTGGTTTTGTGGTTCCGCTCTGGCATGAGGCGAAACGATGTGAAACTGTTGCTTTCTGCGTGTAGTCGCCTCCCAGGGAAGGAACCTTTGTATTTTCACGAGGCAAATGCAATTTTATAAATTTGCTGAGCTCGGGAAGACACACACGGTGTATTGACGTGCCGAGGACAGGAATTGTTGCGAGCAGTGAATTCCCCAGCGGAGCCGGTGGCGTCCTGAAAAGCAGGCTGTGTCAACACAAATTTAGGGGAACAGCAGATAGCTTTTCGATGTAAAGTTCTTCCTTCTGTGGGTGCATGTCAATTTCTTCCTGGGGCTAAAAGAGTGTTATTTCATCAAAGTGCCTCGCAGTTTTCCGTATGGCTTGGTCTAATTTGATAAAAGCTAAGCTGTAAAGGGATGGTGTTTAACTCGTGCTTATTACACCTGCAGGGCTTACAGCGAAGCTGCCATCGAGTTTGGGCTTTTCTGTCTGTTGTGTTGGACAAGTTGGCTCCGCCGAGACTTGAGCAGTTGGGCCGGGAAGCACGTCACGCCAACGCCCCGCTAATTGCAAAATCGAGTCACCGCCGCTGTGTGGACAGATAGACCGTTGATGGCTGGTTGTTCAGAGACTCTTGTGTCTGGGAACCTCCACTTTTCTTTAAATTGAGCGCATTCCGAAAGGAACCGGCCAGAACACACCGTTTCCCACGAAAAGAAATGGTGTTGTTTGGGGTGTTGCTCCTGGAGAGGAAGTTGTCCGCACCACTGCGCGCGCAACACAGGAAACGTGTGACACCGTCTCACAGCTGACGTCACGCGACGTGCAGCGCATGCGTAGAAGCAGCGCGTCCTCACAGCGAACACCGAGTTCCGGGACAGAGAATCCGGGACGAATCATGCTGTTTTCCTCCCGTTGCCATTTTCAAAAAGCAATTCTCGCTTCGAACCGCACCCGTTGTATCGTAAACTCATTACTTTCACCCAACCTGCATTGCTATGGTTACGGAGAAGTGATGTCAATAAGCAGTTGAGTGGGTTACGCTCATTCAATTTTCCCTTTACGTTCATTCAGCTGAGAGAAGTGGGAGAGATGATGAAGACGCCTCGAGCCTCCGTGTCATTTCATGTGTCCTCTCCCTCGTCATTGTGGATCAACCACGTTTCACGATTGTCTTCCCTCTTCGAGTGAGCTTTTTTCCCTCGGTGCGTACGAGGCATGCTTTTTATATGACCGATCCACTCAAATTTTTCACCGATACTGAAATATTTCATCACTAATCTCCTTACATTCTCAATGTGCAGTACATGATCTACCAAA
>JAAUXT010131921.1_pt1 | contig 12408 bp, 11 predicted proteins | sample 7278171 | NCBI WGS metagenome assembly JAAUXT01 (sample SAMN14350112, study PRJNA611818) | marine sediment metagenome | isolation source: surface marine sediment (1.8m) | place: French Polynesia: Moorea | collected 2018-08
ACCCCCCCCCCCCAAGACCCGTTTTCAAATTTTTTTTTTTTTAAATGATCAGTGATGCGTAGCATTCTTGTTCCCGTCTGTGTATCGCGGGGTCCAGCAGTTCTTGTTTGTGCGGACAAATCACAACCGTTTTGCCCACACATGCTCGCACACGCACACATTGGTCACTTTGAATACGGCTGGAACAAGATCAATTTTGTGGAAATTTTTGTGAGATTAAAAGAGCTGATTGCCCCAGCCCTTAACATGTTGCGTCTGTTCGTGGATTGGGAACGGTGCAGTGCGTGCCTATACTCTTGTTTTGGGCGAACCCCAGCTCCACCAATCCTGGACTGGGCAAAGCCAAGCTGTCCAAAATAGCTTCAGGTTCAGCTGGAACACCTGTTCCCTGCAAAACTGCATACGTCATCTGCAAAGGTTTTGTTAAATTTGTGCGAGCGGCATCTTCTTGGCAGTCTTCGTGTGCATGAAAAGCGTCTTGTGGCGGCGTGACGCCAAGGAGTCTGTCCCTACATTCCCAGAAACGAGTAAAAATACCCTAAATGCATCGCAAATGTTCAGAGTTGATATCACATCGGTGTCTTCAAAACGCATGGACAGGCCACGTTGGAGACAGTGTTCCTGGAAGTGTGCTCCGCGTTTGACACATGGTTCACCATTGAGAAGCAGTAGTTTTCCAACATTCGTGGCAATCATCAGAACCAGCGCCCTCAACTGTTGTGCTGAGTGCTGTGCCATCGTAGCACGTTCGGAGCAGAGACCTGTGTTGACTTGAAGCCTCTGGGTGTCGTTTGGTCGCAACAGGCTTGACTGAAATCCGCAAATGGTCCGATATCCCAGTTGCGCTCACAATGCAGACCGCACTGGAACTCCGTGCACAGTGCATGACTTCAGATTCTGTTGGCGTTGCCAATGTTGTAGAGGTTGAGGCCGTTCTGGCTGAGGTTGAGCCGGGCTGCCTCCTCCTCGCGCCGCTGCCGCCTCTTCACGCGCAGCTCGTGGCACATGACGCCGAGCACGATGCCTGTGACGCCGATGACACCGAGCGTTGGACCCGCGATCAACGCCACCGTGGCGGCGGCGTCGCGTGAGTGGAAGCCGTGCAGCCCGTGGTGAGTGAACACGTACCTGCAATGAAGAACTCCGTTCAACTGATGTCGTCTTCGCGACTGAACGAAGAAGCGTCGCTGCTGCTCAACGTGAGCAAAACTCAGACAGCGTCAGAAATTGAAATTCAAAGTTTGTGGTTGTTGGCAGGTCAGTGATGCACGCCGAGCTCACAGGCGTACCGGTAACTCACAGTGTGGCGATGCTGGAGGCCAGCACGAGCACGCCGCACCCGATGATGGTCCACTTGAGGCCCCGAGGTAGACGCTTCCAGGAGCAGCACGAGTACCGGCTGCCCTCCTCGCCCGTCGAGCTCATGTTGTGGTAACTTGACACCTACAGTGAAAGAAACGGACGCTGCGAACGTCTCAGTTTGAGGTCCTTTCGAGGTCTGAAATTCGATGCAAACAAGAATCTCGACTTCGCAATTGTCAGTGAAGTGTCCCAATTGCCAACGGAAAAAAAGAAATCCGCACAAAACTACCTCCTTCTCGCGCTTCGTCGCGAGTTCGATGGCGCGGCGGCTGAAGATGGGCGCCATCTTGAGTTTCCGTCGCGTCAGGTGTTCGGATGTTCGGGACAACCAGGTTCCCCTTCAGAGCCACATCACGGCTTGATCTGTGAAGTACAAAAGTTTCACATGCAGACGAGTTCACCATGCACTGGAACCCCAAGAACGCAGCATTTGAAAAGAAAAAAAATCAAACATGTAGAATCTACTTGTAGAGAAGGTGGCGAAGCATGCAGGGTCAAACCAGCCTCGATTCATTTTCGTTGTCGTGTCTTCTGCCGTAATCTCCAATAAAAAGAACCCGCAGACGGAATCAAGATTCATTACACAGGGGGACTCATAAAGAGTGATATAGCAGCGGTCTTGACGCCTGGAATATCACGGGGTGAACCTGCTGAATGACTCGAAACACTGAACATCCACGTTCTCGGGGATTTCTTGGCTTGTTGAAAAGAGACCCATGTCATGCGCCAACAACGGTGATGAAGTGCGGGGAGACAGTCGAGTGACGGAGCCTGCAGAAGGCGTCGTGAGGGTGACCATGAAGGAACGGCGGCGGTTCGTGACGAGGTGTCGTTCAGGACCGCGCGACAGGCGCAGCTCCCGGCGGGTCCACCTGCGGAAGGTGCACGGTTGGGAAGAGGGGGGGTACAGCAGCTTGGTTCAGGCCTTTGTCACACTGGGAGAATCTTGCGTTGTTTCCACTCACCAGTCAATGGATTTTGCTTTTTGACAACCTCTTGAGACAAAACTTGTTGGGACTTCTTAGTGCATGTTGCTGTTCAAATTGCATCAGGGAATCTGAGAGTCTCCACGCATTTGGTTGGACTTCGTAGAAAACTTTCAGTTTTGTGTACGTTTTGGTGCAGAGAATGCTGAGGGCTATGGAGAATCTCGAGTGTTCGAGCGAGAATTGTCGGAGTAAATCCAAGAGAACAGCATCATGTCAGTCTGAGAAGTGACACTGCTGCATGAATTATGGATGAAATTGATTGATAATTGTTGTGCACACAGTTTCGGCACGAAACGTGTCCGTTGCTTCAGAATTCTCTCAGTCCGCAAGAGGCGTCGCTCCAGAGACAGGTCCAAATAGGGACTTCAGATCAAGTTTGATTTTGAAGGACTCAAGATCAAAAGGCCCACTTCTTCTTGGTGAGGGCTTTGGTGGTGTAAAACTGCAATGTTGTCTGCATGTTTTGGCGCGAAAGAACCTCCTCGCGTAGCTGTTTGCGGACGGTGTGAGGCCTCAAGGCCAGATGGCTCGTTAAAGGATAATTAGGCACCAACTCCAAATGAGATCTAAACACCAGGCCAAAGCCCTCGTCTGCTGGCTCTGCGACAAGACAAGGCTCAGTCAGCACCAAACGAGGCGAATCCCTTCCAAAAACATCACGCATGAGATTGAATCAAACTGCAGATGACGTGGGCACGTTGACGTCCGAGAACTTGCACAGAGGATTCAGAAGCCCGCATTTTTACGAGCCAACTGTGTGGTTGGTGGGTTGGTGCAACATGTTGTGTTCTCGCCTCCCAGAACGAAAGCGTCTCCCGGCGTTTTTGTTTTGCCGTATCGTTTCGCTCAGACCGTCTATCTCTGCCGTCTGTCTCGACAGTTGCAATTTGCAGTCAAATTCGATTTTTTGTGTCCAAAGCACCAGTGAGGTCGGGAAATCTGACGAGCCGGATATGCGGGTCAAAGCGCTTTTCGCGGGACGAAGTTCGGGCCATCATCGCCCAATTTCCTTCATCTCACCTTCGGGAGAGGGTTGACAGGAATTGATGGGTTTTCCTAATTGAATTCCAAATCAGCAGATTTATCCAGTGCCCAGTTACAGCGACACACCCGTGTCATCTCAGCATGACAAGAAGTTAGCAACAAGAATCCATTGGATTTGATAGCCAGATTCTTGTTGTTGTTGCACAACATTTCGTTTGCAAATTTCATGTTTGCAACCGCAATCTTGGAGGATCGGCCAGACAATTGCTGGTGTCTCACCCCCGGTGGCTCAAAATCATTCAGGCAAAACATTTTTTCAGGATCTGTTTGCAAAATTGCAGTAATTATCTGCCTTTCTTTTTGTTTCAGAATCTCCAGAAGCTTGCACGTATGTTTGCACAAATATGGATGTTTCTGGATTATTGAGAGCCAAAAAAATAGAAAAAAAATTTCCACGTCTTCTTGGGTGTTGTCAAAGGCAAAAAAAGGTGGAAAAATTTGTGCCCGATTTTTGGGATGCGACTTGGGGTGCGAGTCATGGGCGGAGTTTTACGGCACCAATTGCGTAGATCTATGTTAAGCTGCATGCAACTGAAACCATTTGCTCACACAAAACAATTTGCAAATGCGACGAGTTGGATTTCCACCTTTTCCATGCATCTTGAGTCGCTGGTTCCGCAGAAACAAGTCGTCCTGCAGTGGAGATGGATGTGCGAAGCATGTTTCAATTTGCTGCGGATGAGAGGGACCAAGTTCTCTTTACTCTGGAAAGCCATCCTTGCGCAACAAGACGAAAACTGGTCGAGTTTGCCCCAAGTTTGTTCCTCAAGAACGTGACCGCGAACTGAAGCGACAAAAAAGAACCTCCGTTGTTGCTTCGGTCACAAGAGTTCAGGCATGTACGCGAACCACGGAAACGCTGACATTGAAGTTGGGAAGGACGGCGTGTTCCGCTCTGTGTATGATACCATCTTGTGTAGGCACAGTCAAAAAATATTCCAGATTGCCTGCTCTTTGTGGTGCTGTGCTGACTTCAAAAATCCCATCTCTTTAAATTGACTTCGATCAAACCCCAATGTGCTGGTTGACCACAGGCACCACCAGCTTTGGTGCACGCTTAAACTTGCCTCCTCGCCTGATGTTTTGCACGATACTGAACAGTCATGTTGGCGGGCGTGACTTTGACAGTGTAATAATTTTGATCAATGGCCCAGTGAGGCTGAGGACTTTATATAGCAACGTATCGATAGGCTAGAAATAGATGCAAATAAATACGGGGCAGACCGCGGTGACCGAGGGTTCCATTCAGCAAATGGGGAGGCGGGTAGGGAGGACCACCACTGTGTTTTCAGAGACCGCATCCGTGCCTGTGTGTGTCCGTGAGTGCATGTACGTTTTTCCTGGTCAAGAGAACTGATTGACCTCACTCTGTCCGATCATCCCCCCATGTCAACGCGTCTCAAACATCCAAAGAAAACGACCGAACGTCAATGAAATGCAGTTCCCGGTTGCTCATGAGCCGTTCTCTGAAGTCTATACGTATGAGCATGTGTGCATGGTTCGATGGAAGTCAAAACAGATTAAATATTTATCGTTCTGACAACGCAATCGGTCCGTGGCTGCAAGATCTGCGACTTCAGTGCGGATCTCAGTCTCTCATTTATCGACGTGACAACTCTCGCTACTTCATTGTAACTGGGCACACCAAAGTTCTGTGGCTGCATGGATGGAACGGGTTTGGCAGCCAGCAAAAGACAGTGAAGCCTCAATTCTGAGAGGCAACTGGTGCATTGCTGACAACTTCGAAGAAATATCCTGTCTAGAATGTACAAAACACACCCGAATTCTGCGCCCCAGGGCATGGGCAGGGGACTCACTTCAGTCTGGTTCTTTGAGTTCGAGGGGAGAGTCTTCCAACTGTGAAGGTGCACAGATCGCTGTCAATGTTGGAACAAACGAACCCTGGCGCACTGAAATCGACCCTCGATTTGTTTCACTTGCTCTTGATGGCAAAGTTCTAGTCTTGGAGAACAAAGACTGGATAAAAGATGCAAACACCAAGGATGTGCTAACAAATAGAAAGAACAAGTTTTGAAAACGCCAGGACTCCCCTTGTCGTCGACCGATCAGAACAGCAGCCGGTACCTGGTATCTGTGGAACGTGCCCGGCACAAGTCAGGTTGGTGCAGGGACATGCAACCAGAAAAGACCCTGCATCTGTGATAACTGTGACGTCGCGTGGGCACTGGGCACGATTTACAGACAAACAATCGCGTGAAGTGTGACAGAACAACAGTGGACGTTTCAGCAGATGGGTGCCAGCCTGAAGACAATATTCACTGAGCCACGACAGTGTGTTTCCTTGTGACATTTTCAAGCGTTTATACACAAGGCAAAAAGTTCACAAATACGCAAAGCTGGTTTCAACGTGACCAAATCATCACCTGCTTGGGTGTGTGGGGTGTGTTTTCGACGGAATGGGAACAACCCTTTCTGGGTAGTTGCGGTCAAGGCTGGAGCAGCACCATGCGAGTCCACACGGAAAATTCTGAGCCTCAGGGTCAGTGGAGCCTCGAGAAAAAATTCCTTATGCGGGAAAACATTCTTTGTATTTCACTTGATTTAAATTTCGTCTTGAAGTGAAACTGGCTTTGGGCTCTCTTCGAGGGAATCGTGCTCGTCTTTCGGAATCGCCACACCTGTTTCCACTCAAGTGTCTCCACCAACAACCACGGGGGTCAGCACAGGGCTGTTTCATCCCAGGTTGGGATGGAAATGCTTCAGGATGCCACTTCCAAATAATTACCTTTTCTGTTCTGTTTATCCTTGGAATAGAGAAGGCTCACATCGTAACACATCGCTGCGTGAGAGAAAACAAGTTTGAAGCACTCGAGGCCTGGCCACACTGGACTTTCAAGCAAATAAATCACGCCTAAAGATGCATTGAGACGCGTTGGGTGGCCACGCCACAACAGTTGGCGTGCATGGTGGATCAAGCCTGGTTGCTGGAGAGGGTCTCACCAGAAGGTGCGGTGAAATGGGCTCGTGGTTTTTTCACCATACCCTCTGGCGACCATTTCAACACACCATGCATATGGTGGGGACACAGACAAATATGACTTTTGGTGTGGCCACCCCTCCTGGAGCGTGAGGCATGGCCGAGCATGATCCTGCACAGGATCTTCCACCGGATGCAGGGTGTTCCAGGGACTCTCGTTGAAAATATCGGGAAGAAACCACTCCTCAGAATATTGTTGCGAAAGATGAGTCCAGGTCCAACCTAGAACAAATATTCCCCAAAGAGAAAGGCGGGTGATTTCAGGGGGGTTGTCTGTCTAGTGATTCTGATTTACCCGATTGATCCTGAGGTGCTCTCATGCTTGTCGTTGAGGAAAGCAGTCCTTGTGGGAACAATGTGAGCCGTGTATCTCAGACATTACGGAGGAGTTCGCTCAGGCACAGGAGGCCGTGACTGTGAAATCTGGATCTGTTCCGGCTCCCTGAGTCGAGTTCCCGACTGCATGGAGAATGGACCTCCGTGTCCGCGCACAGTGTCATCCATCATGTGTGGCGTGGAATTACTAATGTGCTTTCCGAGACATCGACCAGTGGACAATCTCCTTGCGCGTGTGGTGTCAATAGCAACTGCACGCTCTCACGGATTTCCCATTCCTCCACAACTGAATCTCTCCTTTTGTGGCCCAGTTTGCTTGTAGCTGCTGAGACATGCAATATCTTGACTGAAATCAACCCAGCTGAACAGTTTGGTCACACTCAGGGAAGTTGGTAGGGTCCAGCCCTTCTGATACCCAAAAAAATTGTCCCCTTCTCCTTTGTGCCACATTTCTTGTTTTGGCATGTTTTGAAGTTTTCGTGTAAATCTGGTCTCCTTTGAGGCGTTGGCCGCCCTGATATAGGTCCTCCCCTGATGCCTTTCAACTCTCCGGATGTTGGAAAAGTGTATTTTGCTGTATGACCAAAAGGCGTAGTTGTCAGAGCTCCTTTCACTCTGGGATATTGGGTCTTTACAAATGCGCTGTTGGCCAGAGATCACTGCAGTCTGCAACGATGTTCATGGGCAAAAAAAGACAACGCTCTCATGAATAATTTTTCACCGCGGCACAGACGTGTGGAACAGACAAAAGTGAGCGTGCGACATGAAGAACGTGGTTGGCAATTCAAGTGGACCGCTTGGCATTCCTGGTAAGAGTCTGACTTCTCCGAATTCACCTGAAATACAGCTGTGTTGCGCTCCCAGAGAATCGTGGTCTCGTGGTTTCGGGGACTCCGGGCGTCGTGGATCTTGGAACCGCCCCTGCATTCCTCCGCGACAAATTGACCATTTGCACTGTTTGCCCCAAGTCAATACGACCCATGCAGCGCCCACACAGGCGCAAACTTCACTCTCAAACTGCGGGAGTGTTCTACGGCGTCGTTAGCTTGATCTTGTTCGGGAAGACCTAAAGCAGCAAGACTCATCTTTCTCGCTTTGCATGCTTGTTCAGTTTCTCTGCACTCAGTTCAAACCGGCTAAGTTCTTTTTGTCGTTTTCTTTGAGTGAAAAGATCGAGTTTGCACCACATCCGTCTCGGAACGTCTGACGACCGCGAGTCGTGAGGCCGGTTTGACAGCGCCCATGTATCAAAGTGACGCAGTGAGGTGAGAGGGCCAATCCAAGCGTGAGTGCGGAGCGAGGTGCGCCGGACCGACCGCAGGCGCACGTCTCTGCGCGTTTGTGTGTGCGTGTGGGCGTGTGTGACCAGGAACGGAACTGCACGTGGCGTCAACCAGGACAAAGCTTTGAGAGCGTGGAATTGCTATTTGAACGTGAAGAAAAATACAAAGACAACTTGTGACAGCAGAAGAACCAAGCCCTGGATCAACTTCAGCTGCAGCCAGCAGCTGTTGCCTCCACTGGGGTGAGGCCAGCCTTGTAGAATTGTAGAAATGGACGACGTTGGACGTTCGCCAAGGAGCACAGCAAATCAGATTCTTCTGCAGGTTTCCGGAATTGGGGGAATTGTTCGATCAAGCAGGAAAATGAAATATTTGGTTCAGTCAGGGGACTTTTGGAGTTTGGGGTCTATTTTCCCGAAATGTCGGCAAGACGCAAAAAGGAACAGGCCAACAATTGGAGGCAAATGTTCGGCTCCACTGAGGAGAAATAGAAAGGTCGGCCCACAGGGTCCTCTCTGTTTTCGAACGTGTTGTGGCTCTGTGGACAGGAATTACATGCAGAAAGACAGTTGCATTTCACCGTGGCGCTTGCAAGCAGCAGGCAAACAAAAATCTCATGAAGTTCACCTCTCCAGTGGTGAACATCGCTTTCACCAAAACTCACCCCATTTTGCACGTTTTGTTCACGACTCAGTTGCAATGGTCATGGGATAAATTATGAGGCCCATAGAGACAATGGACAAAAAGCCCGAATCCCTATCACCTTTGACTTGGGAGATTCAGACGACAAGCGAGATGGACAGCGTGCAAACTCACCTCTTTCATATATCAGCGTGTGATTCGAAATCTTCCTGCCTTGGTGGGAAGGGGAAGCCGTTACTTTCAACACCCACCCTCTGAAGTTGCGACATCACCGATACAGAATCAGCTCAGACAGGACAAGAACATTCGGTTCATCAGACTTGTCTGAAGGACACTGGTTTCCAAAAAGGGAAAATTGCGCGGGCAGTCAGGAAGGCAGAAATATTGCTTTTATCGACATAACATTGTCAGTGGACTGAACGAAAATTGAGAGAAATTTCCCTGGATTGGACAGGGTCGGAGGTACATGACATCGCTCTTATCGAGGCAATTTTGGAACCTTGACAACCAGGAGGAAAACGATTCTGGGAAAAGCTACAAACGCGTCCATGTCAGCTCAGAGCAGCTTCCGTGGGCAGTGTTCACAGAGAGGGTGTTGGCGTGAGGCAAATCTTGAGTCTTCGCATTGCTTTGCGTGGGGAACAATCTACCTTCCTTGTGAACTTGCGCTAAGTTTACAAGGGTGAAAGTTGTGATGGATCTGTGGTTTCAATTAGTGGGTTTATGCTCAAGACATTTCGCAAAACTTCGGTGTCCTTGTGAACATCATTTCTTCAAAAAGGAAGTTGAGGCAACTGTCATTGAATTGGAGTTGGCTTGGCATCAAGGAGGGAAAGGGGGATGAAGTTCAAAATTGTGGAGTTCAAGCACATTTTGAAAAAGAAACAGGACGGGACATTGGCGTTGACGCGGTGTTGGTGTTTGAACAAAAACCATTCTGCATATCTTCCTTTTCGTGCCGCTGACAGTGAAGATAGGAAATCACTGTTGGGGAGGTTTAGCACACCCTTGTTTTTCACACGTGTGGTGCCCTAATTGCCGATCATCGATTGCAAGAAAATGTGGTGCAAACATGGAGACGTTCGACTTGAACTGACGGCCACAGAGCGAGCTTTCTCCCGTGAGGGATAAAGCGGGTGCGAGGTAGGATTGCACGCAGAAATCACGAAGACGAAGCTTATTGACAGACGTTTGAAGTTTCATTCTCTTGCCTGGAGCGCGCGGTGAAAGAAACGACGCAAGTCTGCATGGTGCACGTTTCCGGCTGCACCGGGCTCGGTTTGAGCCAGGCAGTTTGAGGGAGGTGAAACCTCGACTGCAAGCTACGTCAGCAAAAACAGTTCGAGATCTGATCAAAATCTGAAGGTGCAAAGCAACAATTCTGCTTTATCTGATAACCTCATGCTCTTTCACTGAAGCACAGGATGGGGAACGCCTTTCTCTGCAGCAAGGACGGCGCTGCAGTGGCACTAGATGTGGTGCGCAATGTCTGGCCGCGCCCGGCTGAGGCGGAACATTGTTCCTCACGGGCAGTTTGCGAGAGCGCTGAGGTGCGTATACAAGATCGAGAATCAAGGATTCGAATAGAACAACTGGGTAGGAGAAGTCCAGCTCACAGACAAATAACCGTTGTACAAACAACCCGAAGAAACAGTCTGCTTGTGGCAAAGGATCCTACGGCCGTTCTGAATCAAGGTCGCATCGTGTCTGAATACATGTGACCAGGTCAACACGAGGACTTGCGCCACTAGTTTAGTTCATGCAAAGGGACGGAACAACGCCGACTGACTGGGACACAGCTTGACGCACCCCCGTCAGCAGTTGCAGTTTTTCAGCTGTCGCCTTATCAGACTACCCGCCTGATTTACTGCGATGTCGGGGGTCACCGGCGGCCAGGGGCGGACTTGGTGCAATCGCTTACCAACGAACATGTTTCTGTTTTGAAACCAACAATGCTGTCGGTCTGTTGTCTCCTTCCAGGGACACAGACTTGACATCGTCCGTGCAGCAGACACGTCTCCCTAGCAGCCTTTCTCCATGGCATGATTTCTGACTTTTGACTTGTATGAGAACTGTTCCAAGTAGCCAAACCTGTGTGGAACGACCACCGTTCCCTTTGCATGAGCGTTGTCAGGGAGTGCTTCCTCCACTCCATGGCGTCTCTCGATGCTCAGAACGGAGAGAACTGGAGTCGTGTTCTTTCATCGCGAAAAGCAGCCAATTTCGTTTTTCGGAGAAATCATTCGTGTCTGCAAAGCAGATCAGTCTCTCGAAAGGTGCGACTTTCCACTTGGCTGAGTTGACAGGTTCCAGTCCGCAGACTGGTCCCTGGCTCCATAAACACCAATATGACGACACCCCGGAAAATAAACAATAGGCCTCCAGTTGTGGGATTGCACTGCACGCAGGCAACGAACCGGCATGATGGATTTCCTGCAAATGTGCCTGGAATTGGAGAATTGGGCGGAACGTGTTTCCAGGCGGTCCGCCCGTCACCTGCAATTGATGTTGATGTGTTGTGAATCTGACGATTGTCAGAATTGCTCGCCCTGCAGAACGGTGGAAACAACAATGTTCTCCAGTTGCCAGCACCAATTTCGTTCAACAGCAGTCTGTGTGAAATGGCGTGATTGTGAACACCTTTGCGTCGCAAAGAAATGCTTGCACCGAGCAAACCAGAACAAACGAATCTTTCTTCTTGCACATTTTGTTGCGCACGGGGAGCCTTGTGCGTACGTCTCCACTTCAGTCGGAGTCATCCCCACACATGTCTGTGGAATCCCACATGGTTCTGGTCATTTCGGTTCAACCGTTCAACTCAAAAACGTTTGTCGGGTCTTGGTCGTTCCTTGTTTTGCTTTGCGATCGTTCAAGGAGGAAGGAAACATTTGAGGCAGTTGTGGCTGCTGTGAGGCATGGAGGACAAAAGACAAGAGCAGATAGAACTCCAGTTGTCGGTGCTTTGAATGAGAGGGACGTCTGGAGATTCAATCTTGCACGATGTCATTTCAGACAATGATGAAAAGAAACTCATGTTGAGCTGTTCGAGAACCAGAATCTTCTCGACGTCTCATGACCGGAGGGTTGGAACAGACGAATTCTTCCCAAGCCTCCACCAACTCTCACCCAGTTGAAAATCAGTGTGATACTCACCATGCATGGCCAAGACCTCAGTGGGACGAGCACTCATAGATCTGGGTTCAAACATGCAACTGACCAGGGTTCTTTCGCACCACAGGTCTGGTTACCCCTGGTACCACTTTGATCCGCCTCATATCTACGGAGGGAGAACAAATTGACACCTGTCAGTTTGGTGACAATTCTCCGTTGAGACAGTCGGGTGGGTCTCAATCTGCCTCGCAGAATCGATCGTCTCGTCAACACAAAATCTCCATTTCACATTGTCTTCCTCAGCAGATCCAGGAAGCGATGACTCCAATGTTCTCACAAGAAAAACACACAAGACAAACATGTGTGTGTGTGTGTGTGTGTGTGTGTGTGTGTGTGTCTTTGTCTGTCTGTCTGTCTGTCTAAATGTGAGGGATTGTGAGGTCAGGAGTGGGACCCGGTGCCCACGGAGGCTCAGGATCTGCCCTTGTTTGCCGTTTATGTGTGTTTCCTGAATTCTTTTTTTTCGCAAAGCGTCCTTTTTAGGTGATTTGAGGTGGGTTGCACGATTTGGGCTGATGAGCCAAATCGGTGCGAGCCAAATCGAAGCACCTATAGGCAGCCTCTTCCAAAAGTATGTCAGCAG
>JAAUXT010111809.1_pt1 | contig 12407 bp, 6 predicted proteins | sample 7278171 | NCBI WGS metagenome assembly JAAUXT01 (sample SAMN14350112, study PRJNA611818) | marine sediment metagenome | isolation source: surface marine sediment (1.8m) | place: French Polynesia: Moorea | collected 2018-08
GTGTGTGTGTGTGTGTGTGTGTGTGTGTGTGTGTGTGTGTGTGTGTGTGTGTGTGTGTGTGTGTGTGTGTGTGTGTGTGTGTGTTAGAGAGAGAGAGAGAGAGAGAGAGAGAGAGAGAGAGAGAGAGAGAGAGAGAGAGAGACTGTGTGTGTGCGTTGTATGTGTGCGTGTGCGCTTTGTGTGTGTATTGTGTATGAGTGTGTGTGCATGTGTGTGTGCGCGCTTGTGTATGTGCGTGTGCGCTTTGTGTGTGCACATTGTGTGAGTGTTGTGCGTGAGTACAGACGCACGTTTTCCCCTTGGCCTGTTTCTTCCATTGCCCGGCGGTATCTTCAGCACAGACACAGACTCATGCGCATTTGAATCGACCTCGAGTGATCGATACGGATACGATTCCCCTGTGGGCCACCCGTCAGCCCACGTGACCACGTGACTTCTGCCTCCACGTCCAGCGCTGCTGCTCCGGTATCCGGAATACAAGGATGCAGGGCCCGCGCCACTGCAGCCAGGTTTTATGACCTGTTCATTTCTACTGATCCAGTCGCGGGCCCGACCCGGAGGAAGGGTCGACCCGACCCATTCGTTTACATTGGATTTGTCTCACCAAACACCCAGCGCCCAGGCAGCTGTTGGGGAAGGTCGTGGCAGAGACCATTGCACAGAAGAGATTGTGCATTTGCTCTGAAAAATGCCATGAAAAATGCCAAACTAGTCACTGACAACTGGGGCAATACGGAGGCTCAGCAAACACGTCCGGTCCTTTTCGGACATGCCCCAATTACCAGATTGGTGACACAAATATCATTTGGTCGAGTCTAATATAGGCTCTGAAGGTGTCTTTGGAAATTTGGTTTGGTGTCCATGTCACCCATCTGGGAATTGGGGCACCGTAGGTATGGAATTTAAGGCCGCGCTGAACCTCCCCAATGCCGTGATAAGCTGGTGTGTCCGGTCATTATGGACGACAGGATGGTGTGTTCCGATGTCACGTGACTCAGGCTCCTGCGCAGTGACGGAGCCTCTGGTCCAGTTAATTTGCAGCTTAATTGGCGGTTCCTTTGTGGGTTCCACGTAGCCGAGCAACCCAAGTGGACACAAGGCTCGCACGTCATGCTTCCTTCAGTGCGTACAGTACTTGTGGCAGTGAACCAGAATCCCTCTTCATGCAAAACAACGGAGTGGTCCACAGCACTTTTTCGGCTGTTCTGAGAGAGCGTGCAGCTCCTTTTTCAGACTTGTCAAACAAAACGAATCGACCATTTGTCCTCCCTACAAAAAGTGTTCAATCGATACTTCATCACTCCGGCTCGCCACGACTGTAGAAATACATTGTGCGAAACAGTCTCTGGCCATAGCACTGGAGAGGAACTGCCCCACAGTGTCCTGCGGCTAACGAAGTCGGTCAATGTCTTCCCTCCTAATTGCACCACATCCAATTGACTCAGCTGGAAATCCGCTCCACTTTCTCCGCAACGGATGAATTTGTTTGTCGCAGAGATCAAAGTGGCAGGTGTCTGTGGTCGCTTGTTTTCAAGTGCGACAACACACGAGATCGATCACGTGAGCGGAAGTGCACGTCACGTGACCTCCGTCTCACTTCCGGTGAAGCCTCTCTCTGAAGAGCGTTGCTTCCACTTGGGATCGTTTGTGGATCCCTTCCTTCAATATCCAGCGTTAATCCACCTTGTCTCGTAGGAAGACGGATGGAACTCATCACTCCTGCCACAGCAGATCCACATCGAACTCGCACGCTGTGACTCCCTGCTGAAGGTCCCGAGACACGGCTTTTCGAGATGAACTGGGAAAAGCGAGGCAATTTGTAAAATCTACAGCGCACATGACTGTGCATAATGCGCGGGGAACTCTGCGCTCAGGGCCCGTCGGGCGCTCTTCACGTGTTCTATTGCTGAGGCTGCGCCGAGAATATTTGTCTTCAGGGGGAGAGGCTTTTGTTCGTCTGGCAATGGTTCGAAGCTGAAGGGTTGAAATTGTGTCCCTGGCTGCCTCAGGGCGTGGTGTGTGGCCCTCATGGGTTGAACTGGAGTCTTTGACTATGAAAGGCAGCGTGAAGAGAGGAACTCAATGACCTCTGAAACGTCCCTTCCAGGCTGGCTCCCATATCTTGAGTTCAGTCTCTCATTCAAAACACACGCCTACATGATGGAAAACGTTTTGCTTTTCAACAAACCCTTCCAGAGTACCTTTGTTTTGTCAGAAAGAAGTTTTGTCTCGTTTGTTGACATTCGCAATCCAATCGAAGGTTCTCGTGGAAAAAGTGAAGCGTGAGAAGAAAGCAGAGAGTGGGCGGGTGTTTCCGGGCGTGGGTGCGTGCGCACGTAGTTTGTTTTTCCTTCTCTTCTCGACAAACAAGAACCGCACTGAGCAGGTGCGCGCGACCTTTCCGTCTGAAACCTATCTGGAGAATTGCAGACCATCTGAAAAACAAACGTCGCGTGCACCTTGCCTTACGCACTCGGCTTCTCCGAGGATTTTTGCACTTTCTGCAGCTCTGTCGGGTTTGTTTGTTGAGTATGTGCACCGGATTGCACTCGCAGATATATTTATGAGGAGCCATTTTCTGTGAGAAACGCTGGAGCCAATCGATAGTGCTGTCGAAGTGGTTTTTCAATCGGGAGTGTTGTGCTGCGTCTCGGCCTGCTGCAGGGCGTCAGGACTGCAGGTCCTTCTGACTGCAGGGCGTCAGAATGGGAAGGTTTAGCACGGCCCCAGTTGCCAGATTGGTGGCACAGATCACCAAAGGTTTGCACTGAGAGCCAATGACAAGTGACCAAACGGTATCTGGGTCACACATCTGGCCATTGGGTCTGTCGGAAAAGGAGCGGACGTGTTTGCTAAACCTCCGCAATGTAGATCGCTAAATCTGTTATTGTGATCAAGACGGTTATGAGGGACGTTGGACTTGTACAGAACGGTATGGGGGTTCAGCAAACAAGGGCCTCTTTCAGAACAACCTTAGTTTTCAGCACAAAAAGTCCCCCCCCCAAGCAAAAGCTCAGATTTGAACTGGAGATGGAGGGTAGAGAAACGACACGTGATCCCGACCCTGCGACACACAGCTCGGAGACGGGTCGATTAGCGCAGAACAGGAACGGTGGGTTTGGCGTATTGAGCTTTGTTTGCCGAAGGGGGGAAAATAGACGCAACGACGGCAAACATGTAATTTTTACTTCAGTGTCAATTTCATGGTATCGCTGCCAGGTATTGATGTTTTCATTCTCCGACGCCAGTTCTGGGATTGATCTTGAGCCCTGTCTTCCAACAACACTGAGCAGGGGAAAGTCTTGAAGACTGAACATCTGAGCACTCAATTCTGTCTCAAATCTTGTGTTGGGGATGCAGGGGGTCGGTGGTTTTCACACTGGATGACGCGCAGTCGTTTTTAGTGATTTGCGCCGCTACCGGTCGAGCGCGAAGCACTATAGGCATCCTCTTCCACAAGTATGTGTACAGCAGTTGTCCATGAAAATGCTGCTCAATTTTGTTCACAATTGGTCAAAAGATTCTTTCTAGGTATAGGATGATGTGCCAGAAAGAGTTTTGTCAGAAAGCAGGAAAACAAAGTTGGCGGCCTATTTTTTAGGCTGACGTCAATTATTCTACCACAAGGTACAATGTTAAATTTTGACGCTGACGTCAAGAACGGATCGAGCGTCACCAATGTTAAAATCGCTTTTTCTTTCTTCCCTGATCTTCTCCACATTCCAGTGGCGTTTCCACACAAGCCTTTGCGCTGCTATCCCTTCCACCACACCACGCCATATTTGTGTCGCCTCGACCCGAGGTTCACGTCTCTGAGGGAAGCAGCCTCCCAGTCGGGAAATTGTCAACTTGATGTATGAAGTGAGGAAGAAAAAGTCATTTCCCATCAAGCTGCGTGCAGGAAGCTCCATCAGTGGCGGGTGGGTGGGTGGATGGGTGGGTGGGTGGGTATGGGCGGGGGAGGGCGGAGGGGGTGGGGTTGGGCGGGGGAGGGGGGCGAGACGGATGGGGTCCCGTCATCCACATCAAACTTTAAAGAGCGCGATGAGGCTGTCGTCTCCGATTTTAATTTTTCATCCTCTAAATCACTGCTCGGATGATAGAGCAGCTGAGCTCAGAACGCAGCACCTTGTGAAACTGTGTGGAAGTGACGCTGGCAGTTCGTGTCAAAAACATGGCGATCAACGAGACGAGGCTTTTTGCAAGATTTTGTGCCGTTTTGAATTTTGTTGCTTTGTTTCAAAGAGACATGCACTTCTTTTCTGGGCATGCAGACTCCGCTGAGATGGAGCTGTTCATGGTGATGCGTCAGTTCCTTCAGATTCACGACAGAGTCGTACAATCACAGTTGGTCTCGGTGTCTGCTCTGGAACTACTCATCTTCCCCTGAGTCACCGCGGGTCAGGCAGAGCAGTTCCCTGGTGGATTCGCATTTGGGCCTGCGTGGGGTGCGTGGGGTGCGTGGGGTGCGTGGGATGCGTAGGGTGTGGGTGGGGTGCGTGGGAATCCGGGTTCGAACTGATTTGTCTCGTAGGGCTGTGGAACAAGCGTCCTTTCAAAGACCTGTTGGCGTTGCGGTGTCATGGTGACCTCCACCTCGATGGTTCTCTGGGTCAGGTCCTCCAGCAAGGCGCCATGCTTCCCTGGTAGAATTCCACCATACTCCCTTTTGTTCACACCAAAACACGTTTCTCTTCATTCCCCCAAAGTAAATTGATGAGCCTCGGGGTCTTTCAGAAGAATTCATTGCCTTCGTTTGAAAATGCGCCCTGGATCAGCGGAGGCGCTCGGCGGCAATCAGGCGTCGTTGGCATGTGCGTCACACGGCGCCGGATTCGCTATCTGCGAGTTTTCAATTGGCAGAGGGAGGACGGCCGTTCAGCTCAGATCAATACAGGGAGACGGAACGCACTGCACCGTGCCGGACCGGACCCAATTGCAGGGTGTCGGGCCGTGAAAGGGTGGCGCTCATTTTCTGTGACAAGGACAAGAAGGGAAAATTGGGAAAAGTCTGCAGCTCATAGAGAGACAGAGAGATAGTAGAGAAAAAGAGAGAGAGACAGAGACGGAGAGAGAGAGGCGGACAGGCAAACAAACAGACAGACAAGCGGACAGGTACACCCTTGGTCACTCACACAATTACTCACTCTCTCATTCTCTCACTCTGTTTTCTCTCTTTCTCTCCGTCTTGTGAGCACAAACATAGAAAAGTACATCCACAGACGACGAAAGGAAATAGAAGTGTGATCTTTTCAGTGCAAGTTTACTAGGATTTCACCATTTACGCCTTTGACAAAAGACGTAAGAGCTTGCCCACCACACCAGTGATGGAATTGCTGCATGAATTGTGGATTGACAGCGGTCCCAGTGAGACGAGGTCCCTGCATGTGACTCCAGCTGCGACAGCCATCACGTGACGTCCCCGGGAAACCTCCAGAGAAATCACGCTTGTTCTGGGAAACAACTGCTTCCTCTGCTGTCAGAACAAATCGTCGAAAATATATCCGCATTTGATTCGGGGAACATACCGTATCCACCCGTGTGTCGGACACCTTTTTGCCCCAAAATTGATTGTCAAAGGTTGGAGTGCTCTAACATTCCTGGAGGTTTTAACAATCTTTTAGCACCTGAATTCCTCACAATAGGAGCTATTTTAGGGTGTGTCTTGAACATGGATGCGACTCACACACAGGTGGATACGGTAGAAGTGGGCGTGAACTACAGCAGAACGTCTTTGGTTCTGTCAATTATATTTTTGAAGTGCTTGAGGTTTTGTGGGTGTATGCGCCATGACCCTGCTCGGCGCACGAGAACCACTATTCATTTCCCACTGGGAAGGAACCTTGTCATCGAGCAAATGAACTGCTTTGCTTGAAACAAATATCAACTAAGTGCTTTATTTTTAGGTTCCCCTGCTACACATGGATATATTTTTGGCACAAGAAATGTATGAATTCATGGAGGGGGGCTCAAGTTCATTCCTTGTGCGTGTGCCTGTTGAGAGTTGAGGCCAATACAAATTGAACAAATTGCAGTTCCACGAGCCTTTTTTGTGGGGAATGCACAGACGAAAACAAAACGCGTAGGAGAACAGACTTCAGGATGACACCTGGGCAGTCGTGCCTCGTGCTTCGCTTCAGATCCCAGTGAAAGTGCTCCCAACATGACGGCAGAGAGAGACAGACAGACAAAGAGAGACAGAGAGCGATGAACAAAGAAGTGAGTGAGTGAGTGAGTGAGTGAGTGAGTGAGTTTGTCTGTCTGTCTGTCTGTCTGTCTGTCTGTCTGTCTGTCTGTCTGTCTGCGACTTTGAGATCCCTCGAGAGATTTTGTCCGTCACGACAACGACAGAGCGGTCTCCAGGTCCGTGTCAGTCTCTCTGGTGAGTCTGAGGCAAAGGCGAGTTCTCGTCGTAGAAACAACGATTCTTTGCCTTTCAGAGTGCCTTTGTTTTGTACAACTGAGTTTTTGCGCGACGCACAACACAGGAAAATCTGTCAACTGTCGCATTTTGCCACCGATTCAAGCATCCAATCTTTCACAGTTAAAAATGACATTGAAAATGACGGTAATAGTTCTGAAGCTGCCATCCAATTACTGACAAATTGCTCAAAGTCTTCAGATCTGAAGAAGAAATTCAAGAGTTGGTGGGAAACGCCTGTAGTTTCCCAAGTCAAGGTTTCTGAAGTAAAGCTGAGGCCTCGTGGATGTTCTGACAGCTTACATCGTGCGTAAAAGTCGCCTCAGTTTGTTGCGCTGTCACCGTCTACCCCCGTGGTTCACCACATGATTTCCTGTCTGGTTTCATCCGTTCCCTCTGGTTCCTTGTCTAGCTGTCTGGTTTCCTCCACTGATTTGTCTCTGGGGTTTGTTTACATGAGCTTCGAGGAAGGAACTCAGCTTTCGAATGTGATGAGTTCAACATCGGCCAATCAAGAACCCACAGGAACAAGAGGATGCTCACGCTGTTTTGCCGTCAAGTGGTGCGTGTGTGTGTGGGGGGGGGGGGGCGTGTGCAACCCTGTGGTTGTCACCCCTGGGGGATGAGCTATTCTGGCCACATTGCGTTTTGTGTTGTGGTGCCCCCTCTGTCACCGACCGTGTGGAGATACGAATTGAACAGAATCAATGTGTGTTCTGTGGGTCAGGTGGTGGGCAGCCGTTGAACCCAAAATATATCGAGTCAAGCCGCAAAGAGACAGTGGGTGGGTGGGTTGTCGCGATGTCTTTGCCCGGTTGCTAACGTGTGCGTGATTGACGTGTATTTGCAGTGTGTGGGTCAGTCCGGTAAATGCTTCGCCTCCGGTCAGTGCTGCAGGGGATTCGTCTGCGCCGCCTTCGACGACCTGTTCGGTACGTAACGAGCCCGGTGCAACGAAACGGCCAAACCCGAAATCAGGAGGCACAGGGTGGTGGGACCCCAGGCCAAAGATCAGGTAGGTCTAGCTGCAGGCTCCAGTTACTCACCTTGTGCACTCTGATCCTTGAGTGTTCAACCCTTTCAGGGGAGAATTAAAATTGAGAGGCTGAGGCAAGGAACACCTGCTGTTAGACATACCTGTCCTTCCACATGGGGCCCCTCACCCTGTGCCTCCTGATTTCGGGTGTGTCGCCATTTTGTAGCACCGGTGCCTCGGGACCAGGCTTCGACCTGCATTCCGTTCCGCCGGCGGTGGAACGTGGTCCTGAAATTTCAGGACCTTATGATGTCGTGGGGTGGTCCTAAATTTGTTTGGGACCATGTTCCCCACCTGCCAGGTGGTGGGAACGTGGCCCTGAAAGTTTAGGACCATGTTCTGCCGGCAGGTCCTGTCACACCGGTGTCGCAGGTTTTCAAACCAGACCCGACCACACACATGATGTTGGGCCAACTCCCATAAAAAATCTAGAGATTCTACCTGGCATTGGGTAGAATTCCCAGATTTTGGGTGGGGATTTAACTCCACCAGGTAGGTGGTTGGGAAGAATTTACAGGTCTTCAGGGATTTGACCCGAGATCGGGCAGAATTCCTGGTGTGGTCCTCTGGCTGTAACACCGGGTCCACCTGCTCAGGAAAAGGGGACAGGAACTGTTCTGTTGCTGGAAAAACTGCGTCGTTGTGTGCAACATGTTCACAGCGCAGGAACAAAAATCACAGCCCGCGAGAGACTTTCAAACGCGTCGAGTTTTGTCTTCTTCACATAGCACGCTTTGACAAAAAAAATTGTTCAGCAAAGCAAATGCGTTTCTGCGGATACAGAAATGCGTGTACCTGTCAAACAACAGAAACAATCGTGGTGAAAGCCTTGCTGTGTCTTTGAGTCGAGTCCGTGTTTCTGAATCAACCCACCAGGAGAGGTTCCGTTCCGTACCCTCGTGGTACGCCGAAAATCTAAGTCTCACCATGGAGGCCCTCCCTTGACCCCTCCCTCGACCCCTCCCTTGACCCAGGCTCCCTTGACCCCTTGCTTCACTTGAAAACCTGAAAGAAACAACAATGATTTGGAATCATTTCGCGCAGGATGCTGCAGGAAAGATCAATGTCATCGTTTTCTGTTCTCTTCAGAATCCGTTCATGGTCAAAGAACAATCTTCTGTGTGCACAAACGTGCACCTGGCAAAACAGAATCTTTGAAGAACAGAAGTAAATCGAGACGTGGGCGCGAGTGAATCCATTACCCTATTGTACGAGGAAGATGTGTAGCATTTCGGTTCGCATCTGATGCATTCCCACAGCCTCCAAGAACTCCATTCTAATTGCCTACCATGTGAGACATGCTCCTGGTTGTCGATGGAGCAAACTTGCGCACGCGCAGCTGGAGTCATGCGCAGAGCCCAGAACGAGGCAATTTTCGTTTCTCTTTGAAATCACATTGTCTTTTCTGACCTGCGTTCTTTCATGTCCACGAAGCCCAGATTGTGCGGGGAGCCGTGGAGATAACCACACGGACTGTCTGTCTGCAAATCATCAGGGCTTGTTCTTGAAAACAGGGGAATGGTCCCACCTGTACACGACCTTGTTTTGTGTGGCCCAAAAACAATCTGTTGACGTTCCAATGAGGGTTTGAGCACTGCGTGACTTCGCTCCGGTGACCCACGTCATGGCTGACGTGGGCGTATATACCACAGGAAGGTCAAACATGGTGATGCATGCGGAACAGACTGGACAGTTTTTGCCACGTGTTCTGCCTCATCCACCAGTCTGCACGGTGAAACAGTTTTCACATTGGGTGACGCGCAGTCGTTTTTTGGGCCTTTCCCACCATGGGTTTTCAGTGTTAAACTTTGACGCTGACGTCAACAAAAAGCGACCAATGTGAAAACCGCTTGATGTGAACACAGACGAGTGCAGACACTCACCAGACGTCATTGCTAAAACTCCCTATTCCGTTGCAGGCAAGAACCCGGAAGTGCCCGGCTACTGCGTGCGCGAGAAGGACCTGGAGCCGTGCGAGAGCTCCCAGGACTGCAAGGACGGGTCGCGCTGCAAGCCGCTCGGGCGCCGCAAGATGCTCTACTGCATCCACGAGGACGACCTGCCCGAGGAGCAGGAGCAACACATGGGTCGCTACCCGGGCAGCGGCAAGAAGGGCGGACTCTGTGAGCACCACTCGCTTACCGTATCCACCCGTGTATTGGACGCACCGCTTTGGCCCAAAATTAAGTGTCAAAAGTGGGGGTGCGTCTTACACATGGGTATGAGTTTTCACTTGAAGACCCCAAAACAAGAGCTTGTTTTGGAGTGCGTCTGATACTTGGGTGCGACTTATACACGGGTGAATACGGTGACCCCTGATTCAAACCGTGTCCGCCAGCGCATGACACACGGTTTTTACGACATTCTGCACGTACACTGGTACATGAATGGGGTTGAAACCCTTTTACAATCACACTGACACAAGGAACTGTCTGTCTCACTGCCCATTTAAGTTTCCTTTCACAGCGTGATACCCATTTTTGGTGCACTGTGACCTTGGTGTGCGTACGCGTGGATGGGCTTGGTGTGAATTCGGGGTTGGCGTCCGGATTATGCACATCAACCTTGCGCTTGCGAGGTGGACCAAGGTCCCACAAAGGCAGACTCAAACCCAGCTTCAGACACACCCCTTGCTCACTGAAAATGTGGTTTTGTTTCTTTGGAGGGTACGGTGTTCCCCAATGCTTTCCTCACACCAAGGCAAGCTGGAGAATCTGGGCACAGACTGAACATTCCTGTGGTGAATTGTGCAACATGGAATTTGTCTTGCAGCTGCGAAGTGCGAGACGAATGACGACTGCAAAGGCTACACGAACGACGGGCTCCACAAGATGTGTTGTCAGGAGGTGGGTACTGTGTTGTGTTCTTCTCACAAGTTCCACAGGGGAACAAACGCACAATCTTACCCACGAATTTTGAAACAAGGAGTTTTCACATTGGGTGACGCGCGGTCGTTTTCTGGGCTGACGTCAAAAATACCACCATTGGGTTGAAAGTTAAATTTTGACGCCGACGTCAAAATAAAACGATTGCACATGTGGACTTTACCGAATCTTTTCACACACTTTTATCCTTATGTCTGCTGTAACGTCGTCGTCATGGTGATTCCACCAAGTTGGTGTTCGATTTTGCAGGTTCGAAGGTACCGTCAGAAGGCGAAGAAGATGTGCGACCGAATCACGCCCGTGTCGGTCTGCATTGCCAAGAGGAAGTGAGGTTCCGCTGCGCGCGCGCAGAGACCTCAACATCCGGCGGCGCAGGCGCACTGAGCAGCGTGCTAACAACCAATCACGTGGTGGCTGTGTGGCGACAGTTTTCAAAATCATCAGCTCCCGCTCCTGAGCGCAAGAGTTGACAACCAGGGACTTTCAATCCACTTTGGCCGACTGAAGAACAAAATCTACACCGTGTATACTTATTTTTACATGCTTATCTGCGTTTTTGTAGAGACCTTTGACCTTGACATTTGCCACCGAGCGTGCTGTGCTCCATCTGGTGAGGAGGTACTGAAACAACGCGACACTATTTTGTGAAAACCCCCTGTCTTGTTCGAGTCCCTTGCAAGTTCAACAAAAAATCTGAAAAAAATTGAAACCCACTTTTCATTTTTTACTCATCTTGGATGTACTCAATGTCTAAAATACTCACGACAAGGAGAATCATTCACACAATACATGTTGTCGTGGAAACGTCTGAACGTTATATTTTGCAGCTTATTCGTAGATATATCAAATTTTTTGTGGATGTGCAGCATTTTAGACACAATTTCTGTACCAAAGTGTACAAATCTAGTCGTCAAGGAGCTCATTGCCCAGTCGGATCCACTGTGTGTTCTGTACAGAGGAAAAACCAAATAGAAATGTGATTCAACGGCGGTTAGTTTTCAAGACTCAAACTGCAAGCGTCATGCATCGGGAAATCTATTCTGTAGCACTTGGAATCTCTCAACCAGACTAGATTTATGGCGGCTAGTTTTCAACAGATTTCCTGCAAATCTCAACAGAATTTGCAGAGAAACAACTGCAGCACTTGTCGAAAAACAAACGTTTTCAATTGGATCACTTGTCTTTCGCTGAAGACTCAGCCTGTTTGAAAACTTGGGCAGATTTATGTACTTGTATTGAAGTCAGTCCTTTAGTTTTGATCAGGTTGTGACACAGCAGCTAGAACTGCATGGTCAGTGCGAGAGAATGTGTTTCCACACTGGGAACCTTTGACGAAATGAGGGTAAAACAACAAGAGCAATCAGGGTCCCAAGTGGAGAAAAAAGAGTTTGGACAAAAAATGACAATCAGGGTGAGAAATTAATCTTCTCTGGGAGAGAGAGAGACACGGGATCGTGTAGAACTTGGAGGTGTGGAAACACAAACTGCTGTGTTGTAACCTGGAGTCCAGAAACGTAAATGTGGAGAATCAGCTCTTCGAGTTCGTGATGCCATTGAGGTGAAAACTTTGTTCGAAAAACGATGTTCCAAAAGAACTTGTGAGTTTCTGTTGACACAAAGGTTCGGAAAATTGAAATAAAACAATGCTTGAGTTGGAATCTGATGTTGTTCTCTGTTTGTTCTCAGAAAATGAACTGACTCATTGTTTCTGAAGAGTCTGAGGAATCGTCTGATTTTCTGTTGAAAAACAATCCCAGTTTCAATGTTTCGTGGGTTCAGAGACAGAGAGAGAGGGAAGAAGAGAGTGAAATGGAGAGAGAGAGGGACACAAAGAGAAAGAGAGAGAAACAAAGAGATTGTGAGAGAGAATGTGTGTGTGAGTAAAAGAGAGGGATGGGACCGAGAGGGAGTGACAAAGAGAAAGAGAGAGAAAATGAGAAAGAGGAGGGAAAAAGTGAGTAGAGAGGAGGAGGAAAAGGAGAAAAGGAGAGAGAGAGAGAGAGATAGAGAGAGAGAAAGAGAGAGACAGATAGATAGAGAGAGACAGAGATAGAGAGAAATAAAA
>JAAUXT010020024.1_pt1 | contig 12406 bp, 8 predicted proteins | sample 7278171 | NCBI WGS metagenome assembly JAAUXT01 (sample SAMN14350112, study PRJNA611818) | marine sediment metagenome | isolation source: surface marine sediment (1.8m) | place: French Polynesia: Moorea | collected 2018-08
AGGAGTGCGGCATCGTCGGTGCGGTCTGGAACGACGCTGAAGGCGTGTTGATACGCGCCTGGGGCAGCCGCGAATCCCTGGAAGAGTTCGTGCAGCGCCTGCAGGCCGAGCAACCGCCGCTGGCACGCATTGAGTCCACCGAACGCACCGCGCTGGATGACGACAGAGAGGCGCCGGCGGATTTTCAGATCGTGCGGAGCCGGGAGGGGGAGGTTCGCACCGGCGTTGCGGCGGATGCTGCAACCTGCCCGGAATGCCTGGCTGACGTGCTGGACCCCACCAATCGCCGCTACCGGTATCCTTTCACAAACTGCACCCATTGCGGCCCCCGGCTGTCCATCGTCCGGTCCATCCCCTATGACCGGGCCAACACCAGCATGGTGTCGTTTCCCATGTGCGATGCATGCCGGACCGAGTACGAGGATCCGGCCGACCGCCGCTTCCATGCCCAGCCCAACGCCTGCGGCGAGTGTGGGCCCCGGGTCTGGCTGGAGGATGCCCGCGGCCACCAGCTTTCGCCGGACGCAGGCGGTGACGTGATTGATGCTGCGGCACGGCTGATCCGCGAGGGCAGCATCGTCGCCATAAAGGGCATCGGCGGATTTCACCTGGCCTGTGACGCGGGCAACGAACGAGCTGTCGGCGAGCTGCGCCGTCGTAAGTTTCGCTATCACAAGGCGCTCGCGCTGATGGCGCGGGATATCGCAATGGTGGCTCGCTTCGCCGAAGTAAGCCAAACAGAGGCTGCGCTGCTGGGTGACAAAGCCGCACCCATCGTGGTGCTGAATGCGGCAGGCGAAGCGCTTGCCGCCTCAGTCGCCCCCGGTCAGCACACCCTGGGGTTCATGCTCCCTTACACGCCGCTGCATCATCTGCTGCTGCAGGAGATGGTCCGACCCGTGGTGATGACCTCCGGCAACCGCAGTGACGAGCCTCAGACCATCGACAATCAGGATGCGCACAGTAGGCTTGAAAGAATCGCTGATTTCTATCTCCTGCATGACCGTGACATTGTCAACCGGCTGGATGACTCGGTGCTGCGGGTTGCTGACGGCAAAGCGCGCTTTCTGCGTCGCGCGCGCGGCTATGCTCCCGAAGCCATCCTGTTGCCCGAGGACTTCGCGCAAGCCGGCAGCATCCTGGCAATGGGCGGGGAGCTGAAGAACACCTTCTGCCTGTTGAAGGAGGGACGGGCCATACTGTCCCAGCACATCGGCGATCTGGAAGATGCCGTGACCTATCGGGACTATCACCGCAATTTGGAACTGTACCGCCAGCTGTTCGATCACCGACCGACGACTGTCGTCGTCGATAAGCACCCCCAGTACCTGTCAACCCGGCTGGGACGGGAGCAGGCGGCCGCGAACGGCCCGCAACTCATGGAGGCACAGCACCACCATGCCCACATCGCCTCGTGCCTGGCCGAGCACGGGGCACCGCTCGACACCCGTCCGGTGCTCGGCATCGTGCTCGATGGGCTGGGGTTCGGCGAGGACGACACTTTCTGGGGCGGTGAATTCTTGCTGGCCGACTACGCCGGTTTCCAGCGCCTGGCCCGATTTCAGCCCGTGCAGATGCTGGGTGCATCCCAGGCCATGCGTGAGCCCTGGAGGAACACCCTGGCGCACCTGCTGGTCGCCTTTGGCTGGGAACAGACCAGGGAACGCTATGGGGACCTGGAAATTTTGCGTTTCTTGGAAGCCAAGCCGCTGGACGGATTCCTGGTGATGGCCGAGAAGAGCATCAACAGTCCCAGGGCATCCTCCTGCGGTCGTCTGTTCGACGCGGTTGCCGCGGCCATCGGCGTTTGTCGGGAGCGCGTCTCGCACGAGGGACAAGCGGCCATGGAGCTGGAGTCGCTGGCGGCTCCTGAATTCCGTCGCCAGGCAAGAGCCGGGTATCCCTGGGACCTGACAGAGCCGGGGATCAGGACCCTGGCGTGGGGTGGTCTTTGGGAAGCGCTGATGGCGGACCTTCGCCAGGGGGTGGCGCCGGCGATCATGGCTGCCCGTTTCCATCAAGGTCTGGCCCACGCCGTGGCGGATACCGCGCGAACACTATGTGAGGAGCAAAGCCTGGATACGGTCGTGCTCGGGGGCGGGGTTTTCCAGAACCGCCTGTTGCTGGAGGGGGTCAGCCAGGCGCTGTGTCAGAACGGCATCCGCGTCTTGGCACCTGAGAGACTGCCGGCCAATGACGGCGGGCTGGCGCTCGGTCAGGCCGCCGTGGCCGCGGCTCGACAGCTTGCCACCGGCAGCGCATGGTCGTCTCTGCGTCATTGAGCCTTGGAACGCGTGTCGGCGTCGTTTTGGTGGATGTTCGGGTGAGTCAGGGCGTGGGTTTGCGGAGCTTGCGGTCGTGTAGAAAGAGGGGGTGGGTTCGGAGTGCACCGAATGCATTCGGACGTATTGTCAGACGCATCAGTATTGAGGATAGAAATCATGAGCATGCAACCCATCTCGCCGGAGCCGGTCCTGCGAGCCACAACCGGTTTCATGGCCGCAAGGCTGCTTGGCGCGGCGGTGGAGCTCGGCGTTTTTGACCGTCTCGGCAGCGGCAGCGCCGATCAGGATGAGCTGGGCAGGCAGATCGGTGTGCCGCCGCGGCGACTGCACATCGTGCTCGATGCCATGGTCAGCATCGGGCTCCTGGCGCGGCAGGGAAAGGCCTACCGATGCACGCCCGTTGCCGTGGCCTATCTGACCGACGACGCCGAGACCGATATGCGGCCCTTCGTGCGCTTCATGCATCGAATGCGCTATGAATCCTGGTTGCGATTGGAGGAGGTGGTCCGCGTCGGAACCGATGCCGTGGAGGAGAAGGCCCGTTCGCAGGAAGAGCAGGCAATCATCTCGGAAGGCATCGCCGCCGTCACGTCGCCCGCCGCACGGGCATTGGCCGACCAGTACGACTTCTCCCAGCATCAGCACCTGCTGGACATCGGGGGAGGTACGGGGTCGTTTCTGAGGCCAGCGCTGAGCCGCTATCCCCAGCTTCGGAGCACCCTCCTGGACCAGGCGGAAGTTGCCGAAGTCGCGCGGCGGCGGATGGGCGAGTCGGGACTGTCCGACCGGGTGAGCATTCAGTCCGGAGATTTCTTCACCTGCCAACTGCCGGCAGACGCCGACGCGGTTTTGCTGGCGAATGTGGTGCACATTTTCTCTCCCGAGCGCAATCGCGAGCTGCTGGGACGGCTGCGGGCATCTGCGGCCGCCGGCTCACGCCTGTTGCTGGTGGACTTCTGGACCGATGCCAGCCATGCGGAGCCGGCTTTCGCCGCCATCATGGCGGGCGAGTTTCTACTCGCCAGCGGTGAAGGTGCTGTTTACAGCGTCGACGAGATCTCCGGCTGGCTGCGAGAAACCCACTGGAGCGTGCTTGAGCACGTGGGTCTAGCGGGCCCGGCCAGCCTGGTGGTGGCGGAGGCCGTTTAGTCCCGCGTCGAATTTTCGCCGGGTGGGTAGCTCCACAAAGAGGAAGCCGCCGTGATTTCCGCTCATGCCGATGTGGTCGGCAGTCTGCTGCGTCCGCCCGCGCTGCTCCAGGCTCGAGAGGCCGTGGCGGCCGGACGCATGAGCCATGCCGAGTTCAAGCATATCGAAGACCGGGCCGTGGACGGCGCCATTGCGCTGCAGGAGCAGGCGGGCATGGAGGTGGTGACTGACGGGGAGATGCGCCGACTGTCGTTTCAGAGCCAGATGACCGAGGCGGTGGAAGGTTTTGGCGATTGGGACCTGGATGCTTTCCTGTGGGGCGACTGGCACGGGGAGCAGCGCGTCGGTGACTGGTCGAAGCGGCGTCCCGCGCGCCTGGGGGTGGTGGACAAGCTGAAGCGCCGGCGGCACCTGTCGGTGGAGGAGTTCGTCTATCTGCGAGGGCGCACGACCCGTACGCCGAAGGTGTCGCTGCCCAGCCCGAGTCTCTTCGCCAATTTGTGGTCGCCGGAAATGTCGGCCGAAGTCTATCCCACCCTGGAGGGTTTCCTGGCCGATGTGGCGCAAATCCTTCGCGAAGAGGTGCAGGAGCTTGCGCGGCTTGGAGCCGCCTACATCCAGATAGACGCCCCGCACTACACCCTGTTGCTGGACCCTGCCACCCGGGCCTTCTACGAATCCAGGGGCTGGCAGCTCGATCAATGGCTGAGCCTCGGCATCGAGCTGGACAACTCGCTGATGGTCGATTCGCCCGCAGTGACTTTCGGATTTCATCTCTGCCGGGGAAATCAGGCGAGTCGCTGGTTGGTGCACGGCGGCTATGATCGCATCGCGCGGCCCATCTTCAAGGGGATCCGTGCCCAGCGCCTGCTCCTGGAGTATGACGACCCGCGCTCGGGCAGTTTCGAGCCTTTGCGGGAAGTCCCTGAGGACAAGACTGTGGTTTTGGGCCTGGTGACCACGAAGCATCCGGAAATGGAGACGCCGGAGGCTCTGCGAGTGCGAGTGACCGAGGCAAGCCGTTTCGTTCCGCTGGAGCGACTCGCCCTCAGTCCCCAGTGTGGCTTTGCCACCTCCGTCGTTGGTAACAGACTCACGGTGGAGGACCAGCGTCGCAAGCTCGAGCTCGTTGCCTCGACGGCGCGTGATGTCTGGGGCTAGCTGTCCCAAATTATCGACCAGGAGTGACCGGAAAACGGGCCGCTGAGAAGAGTACCTCCGCGCGACTTTCGAGTTGCCCGGGTATGGTTCAGGGCTGTTGGGGATTGATATGGCCGTTAGCCGTTGCGCGTGGGCGAAAGCCACGTCGACACTGGAGGTTGACTACCACGACCACGAGTGGGGGGTGCCCAGTTTCGACGATCGGCACCTGTTCGAGATGCTGATTCTCGAGGGCGCACAGGCTGGGCTCTCCTGGCGGGTGATTCTCGAGAAACGCGAGGGATACCGGCGCGCTTTCGATGGTTTCAATGCGGAGCGTATGGCCCGCTACACGACAGCCAGGAAGAACAGGCTGCTGCAAGATCCCGGCATCGTCCGCAACCGCTTGAAGGTCGAGGCGGCGGTGACCAACGCCCGCGCCTACCTGGATTTGGTTGCTTCGGGCGAGACGCTTGCTGATTTTCTGTGGGCTTTCGTGGACGGCGTGCCGCTGCAAAACCGCTGGGCAACCCCGGATCGCGTACCTGCGTCGACGCCGCAATCGGACGCCATGAGTCGGGAGCTTAAGCGCCGCGGCTTCAAGTTCGTCGGCAGCACCATATGCTATGCCCTGATGCAGGCGGTTGGCATGGTTAACGATCACACGGTCAATTGCTTTCGGCACGCACAACTGCACAGCTGATCAGACATGCGCTACATGCTGGTGCGTCGCGGGCGCTGCACAATCGTTTGGAGGACGAGCACCCGGGAGGGGAAGAAGCGCCGACAGTTGCGCCTTGCCAGACGCAGGATGACCGCAGTCGGACTGCCGTTGGCTGAACGGACTATGAAAGACGCTGACTGCACCAGCTTCCTCCAATGGGCCTCGCCTCGGGTCCGCCTGTGCCACTACACTAACGACCCGTGCCCCAGACCCACAGGCCGACTCAGCCGAACGGCTGCAGAGGCAGGCGGTGATAACCTCGTTTCGACTGTGGGCTGTTGAAGTGCAGCGTGCGGGATTTGCGTTGCCAGAGCATGGGCTTGCCCTGGTACGGGTCAGTGAATTGCGCACCCACCCCGGTGAGGTAATGCTCCAGCCGGTCCTCGGTGATGCCGGCCCGACGAATGGCAAGCTTCAGGTTTACCAGGGTGATGAGTCCGCTCAGGTTGCCGGCATACCGGCCGATGTCCGGCCGCGCGACCGAAACGAGTGCCCCCCCCACCGGGTTCCTTATCCACTCGAGCCAGTCGGGGCTGCAATCCGTAATCGTTCCCGACAAGCCCAGGGCCGACGGCTCAGGGTGCATGGACTCCGTCGCTGCGCCCAAGCCTTCCCAGCAGCGGTATGCCCTGTTGGTGCTTCGGTTGGGCTTGTAGAGTGGCCGCAGGGCGGTAGCGCCAAGCCAAACGGGCAGACCAAGCTGTTCATAGGTCTCGGTTCTGGTCTCCAGCATCAGTAGCGCGGAGGCGCCGAAGCGAAACTCTGAACGCAGGGCCAGTGCCAGGGTGGCCTCGCGGTCGTTCAACGGGGCGAGCGCTGGGAAGCTACTAAGCGGCGCCCGGTGCGTGTCCATGAACGCGGCAACCACGTGCAGAGCTTCCGCCACCATGTCTGTGACCACCATCTTGATGAGTAGATCGTCGGCCTGGGCCAGTAGACGTCTCAGGAACTCCAGGTCGCCGAGCACGGCAGCTACCGTTTCTTTCCCTCTGGCCGAGTGTGTCGCCACCTGCAAGCCCAGCCAGAGGCGATGTGTCTTCCGCAGGGTTTCGAAGTCCGGTAACGGCATGTTCACGTGCGGACGGAGCTCCATGCGGTAGGCTGGGAAAGTCACCAGATTGCGATAGCGCTGTAGGAGCGTCGAGTGCCCTCGTGCAAGCACTTGGAGTGTGTCGCGCCGAGCCCGGAGTGTGCTCAGACAGCCATCGACTTTCGGGCTGCAAAGGACGCCAGCGTGATCCTGGACGGTGAGCTCCGACTTCACCCAGGCGTTGCGCAGCCGACCAGAAAATGCGGTTCCGTCGCCGTGCGGGGCCGCGGCCAGCAGCGCGTTGACACGCGTTACAGCGGCATAGCCTTCTTGGGCCGGGTTTTTACCTTTGGCCACCGCGAAGCCGGAAACGGCGTTGAAAAGGTTGACCTCGGGCGGCAGCCGCCGCGGGAGCTGTAAGGCACTCTGCACATCGGGACTGAGGGCCTCGTCGGTCCAGATGTGCTTGGCGAGGAGTCCAACACCGCATGCGAGCAGGAGCCACGCCAGCAACGTAGCCCAGTAGCGATGTCCCGTGGCCGGGCCGATCCCGCGTGCCATCTCCACCTCCGGTCGGTTCAAGACTTGAGCGACATTTTCGCGCGTTGCTTCAGCGGATCCGTGGCAGCGGCCCATGGCGGGCGAGGCGGCAGGCGCTCGCGGTTCGGTGACGGGAGCGGAGGCAGAGCCTGCCTGACGGCATTCGGCAAGCTGCTCGAACAGGCACTCAAGAATTCGAAAAAATCGCTCATTCAAACAGCATAAATCGAATTTTTTGAATGGTTGCTTGCACCGAATGTAATCTCTATGTTCGGAACCTTACTGAACACCAGAGATTCGGCATGGTCTGCAGGACAGGTATGGGTTTCCATGCAACACGGCAAGAAGGTATGCGCCAGAACCAGGGGGTTCGACCGTCTACCTCGCACTGGGAGTAACCTGGGCAACGTCCGGAGCAGGCAAGCGAGCTTTAAATTGAACGCGACTATGTTGTGTTCGCGAGTTGTAGGCAGAGGAGAATTGAAACATGATTGATGCGAAGCGTTTGGTGGACCAGCTCGTTGGCAGCGGGGTCGCAGGCGGCTTTGCCGGCGGACTCGCCGGCGGCGCCCTGGCCAATGCCCTGTCCGGTAAAAAGGCGAAGAAAGTCGCCGGCTCGGCGTTGCAGCTCGGTGGTATGGCGTTGGTGGGCGGCCTGGCTTACAAAGCATGGCAAAGCTATAAGCAGGGATCGGGGACCACGAACCTGACTGGCGTCGAATCCCCACCCGCAGGTAGTGCCTTTCTGCCCGCGAGCACCGACGAGACCACGGCGAATGAGCTGAGCCTGTTGCTCGCCCGAGCCATGATTGCGGCCGCCAAGGCGGATGGGCAGATCGACACCCAAGAGAGCCAGGCGGTGCTGAATCAAATCAACCAGCTGGACATGCCGGCGGAGGACAAGGCGTTCCTGTTCGAGGAGTACGGGCGTCCCCTGGACATACGCAGCCTGACTGCGGCCGTCGATACGCCGGAGCATGCAGCCGAGGTTTACGCGGCCTCTGTGTTGATGCTCGATTCGCCCTCGCCGCCCGAGCGGATATACTTGGACACCCTGGCGCGGGAACTCCGGTTGGACGCGGGCCTAACCAACGAGATCCATGCGACGGTGCAGGCGAACCGCGCTGCGGCGTAACAGATACCGCGCGTCGCCGAAAGCGTACGAAGGAGTTATGGAACATCTGCCGCGCCAGGGAGGGCGCGGCGCACCTCGGTCGAGCCGCTCGACGAATCGGGCTGCGCCATCGGAGTCTTGCAAAGCATGCAAACCCATTCGGAAAGGGGAGCGAGCCGCCCTGTAACAGACAGCGATAGGCCGTGGGCGCCTGCCAAGGTCCGATCCAAACCCACCGCTCTGTCTGTCCCGCCCGCAAGCGAAGACCGCTGCCTGTAAGAACCGCCGCGGCTACTCGGTCTACCTCTACTATGCAACCTAAAAGTCTTGCCTGAAGCCACGGGTCATAACGGCGTGGTGCTGTGGCTTGCTCCTCCTGAGAACAGACTGCGGCAAAGCCGTGGTGAAAGCGGGCCAACAGAAGCCGCTGATTGCTGACGGCGGGTTCGCGGGTGTTGAGGTCCTGTGCCCGGCAATCGGGACTGAACCGGGGCTTTCCTTTCCGGGCCGTTGATAACTCGAAAAGCGCGAAATGGAGATCAGCATGGAGCTAACAGACCGAACACGTCCGGCGGTGACCGGGTGACGAGGACAGGCCAGGTGCTCCTTTATGCCACGCTGACTCTGGTCGCCGTGGTGTGGTCGGGGCGAGCGCCGATGGCTCAGGATCGGTTGTCGGAGTCGTCGCAGGCCGACCTGATAGATTATGCGAAGGCGCTTTTCTCACCCTCCACCGAACGCAGGCGGCAGGCGTTACAGTGGATGCGGGACCGCAACCAGAGTGATGTGGTAGCGCCGCTTGTCATGGCCTTACGCTATGCCCACGGGGATCGCGAAGAGGTTGCCGCCGTGCTCAACGACATCACCGGCGAGACGCACGGCAAGGACTGGTTCAAATGGATGCTCTGGCAGCAGTCCCATCCGGAGACCACGCCATTCGACGGCTTTGACCGATTCCAGTCCGACCTCTACGCCCGCATCGATCCCGAGTTCCGCAGCTTTCTCTACCCGGGCGTCAAACATGAGATTCGCCTCGAGGAAATCACCTGGGGCGGTGTCGTCAAGGATGGCATACCGGCCCTGACCAACCCGCAGCTCATCCCGGCCCGAGAGGCGAGATATCTCAGCGACGACGAGCCTGTGTTCGGCATCGAGATCAACGGAGATGCGCGCGCTTATCCCTACCGGATCATGGACTGGCACGAGATGTTCAACGATGTCGTCGGGGGAGTACCCGTCTCGCTGGCCTACTGCACGCTTTGCGGCGCGGGCATCCTGTTCGACACGCGGGTCGAGGGGCGCGACGAGCCCTTCGTGTTCGGCTCCTCCGGTTTTCTCTACCGGTCCAACAAGCTCATGTACGACCGGCAGACGCAGTCGCTCTGGAATCAGTTCACTGGGCGCCCCGTCGTTGGCAAGCTGACGGGCGCGGACATTCAGCTACAGGTGCTTCCCGTCGCCACGACAGCCTGGGCTGATTGGCGCTCGCGACACCCCGACACCACGGTACTTTCACTGGACACGGGGCACAGCCGGGACTACTCCCCTGGCCGTCCCTACGGCCGTTACTTTGCCAGTGGCGAGCTCATGTTCCCGGCACTCACGCCGGACGAACGCCTGCGCCCCAAGGACCAGGTCTTCGGGCTGCGGATAACCGGTGCCGAGAAGGCCTGGCCATTGTCTGCGTTTGCGGGTGGTCGGGTCATCAATGACCGCATCGGCATCGTCGCCATCGTGCTGGTGGGCGACGAGGACAGTCGCACCGTCCGTGCGTACCGCTCGGGAGGCCGCCGATTCGAGAAGCTCGGTCAGTCCCTGGAGCGGATCGCCGCGGCTGATGAAACCTGGGTCGTCACGGAGAAGGCTCTCGTGGGCCCGAAAGGGGTGACCTTGTCCCGGCTGCCGGGTCACCTCGCCTACTGGTTTGCCTGGAGCGGCTACTTCTCCGACGCGGACTTGTTCGATTGACGTCTCGGCGCGTGAGCATCCCGAAGGGACGCTTAAGCTGGTCCGAAACCGGCTCCTGCTGTGGCCTTGACGTGCGCGCGGTGCAGGAACGCACCGCGCCGAAACCCCTGTCAAGACCTGACGGAGCCGGGCCCCGGTCGGACCGGTGACCACTGGCTCTCGTTGCCAGTGACCGGTATTTCGGAACGCCCACATGGGATGAAGTCTTCACCGGCAGCGGTTAATGTTGTTCAATAATCTGCGTCATAGGCAGCGTCAAGTCCGCGCCACCATGGCCGTCCTCGTCATGACGTTTACAGCTCAGGTGGCTGCCGAGTCGACCTCCGGGCGGGAGTTGCCGAGCTATGCGGACAGTCCGGCCGCGTTCCAGGCCGAACGACATCGAAACATTTAGCTGCGTGGCGTCATGATGGAAAGAGCGATGCCGGAATCCTCACCTTATTTCAGCGCATGATGAGCCGTCTGCAGAGTGCCGCGCGCTGCACCGAGGTTCTAGCTTAGGAGACGTCAAGAACCCGATGATGAGAGGAGCACTGTTCCTGATCTGTGCACTGCTACAGCAAGGCGCTCTGGCGTCCGTCGTCTCGAACCATGTTTGCTGGCGCACTGGAATGGCTGGAATGAGCTTCGGCCAGACCATCGATGAAAGCAGACATGAGCTGCACGAGCAGGTTCCGTCCGGGGCGACTTACTATCTTTACGAACCCGATCGGGCGATTCAGCCATTTGAACGTTTGATCGTTGGACTGACTCCATTGGGCCGCCAGGTCTTTTCGGTCCGATTAGAGATGCATGGGGACAAGGAAACACTGAAAGCCATCATCGAACAGACCAAAATCGCCATCGGCGAAAGTCACGCTGGCTTGAAGTGGGAAGTTATCGGCAACCATCATTACGGCAGAGACGTTGACGGTGTCAATATGGGGCTTTACGTGATCGGCGACTACGTGCAGGCCAGGTCAACATTCCTGCTCACCTACGGATGTGACAGCCTGACATATCGCAAGATGGTGATTGAAGAGCGACGTTGAGGGAAGCGGTCTCCTAAGGCCCGTAGCGGCATGAGTGACCGGATCCGTATTGGCGGTGCTCGTTCCGTTGCGGTTAGTTCAAGGGGGATTCGAAGGGCAGCAAGTTCTCTCTGAGGCGCTCGCCATCTTGGCCGCTACGCCAGCACTCCGGCCGGGTCAGCCCGTCGCGTATTTCGAATCAGCTAGCCTCTGGACAAAAGGTCGCGAAGCGCTGGCTCAAGCTCGGCAAACCGGAACTCGTAGCCGAGCGATTGCAACCGCTTTGGAAAAGCACGTTGGCCTTCTAGCACGAGGTCAGCAACCTCGCCAAGCAGCATGTGCAAAACAAAAGCTGGCACCGGCAGGAGGGACGGGCGATGTATGACTCGCCCCAAAGTATTGCCGAACCCGCGATTGGTGACGGGACTGGGAGCGCACAAATTGAATGCACCCTGGGCAGTCGACTGCTCGATCAGGAACCGAATCGCGTTCACCTCGTCGTCAATGTGGATCCAGGGCATGAACTGCCGACCGCTGCCTGCGGGACCGCCCACATACATCTGGTAGGGAAGCAGCAGCTTGGGGAGCGCACCCCCGCTGGTGCTCAGAACCGCGCCAGTCCGGATGACGACTCGTCGCACACCCTTGTCTTCGACGGGCCGTGTCGAGGCTTCCCAGTCCACTGCCAGCGTCGCCAGAAAGTCGCTTCCGGCCGGCGTTTCTTCGTCTATAGGCTCATCGTCTGAGGTTCCGTAATAGCCGATGCCCGAGGCCTGTACGAGCACCGCGGGTGGCTTGGTCGCATCAGCGATTGCCTGAGCCAGCGCCAGCCCAGCGCCGATCCGACTCTGTCGAATCACTTCCTTGCGCGACACCGTCCAGCGACCGGGCAGCGGGCCCTGGCCTGCGATGTTCTCACCGGCCAGGTTGACGACGGCATCGACCTCATTGACCAAATGACCCCAATCTTCTGGGGTCTTTCCGTCCCAAAGTTGGGCGACGGCGCCTTCGCTCAAGCGTGGATTGCGCTGGCGGGTCAGAATCGTCACGCCATGTCCATCGGCCAGCAGCGCCTTGGCCAGCGCGGTGCCGATGAGACCGGTGCCGCCAGTTATGAGTACATGCATCGCCTGATTTTCCTTTTTCCTGGGTTACAGTCTCGGCCAAGTGCTGCGCGGGACGGGCAACCACCGAGTGAACCGATGATAAACTCGTTGGCGGGCACCGCCGAGCGTGAAGCCGGGCACGGCATCCGTATTCGGTTAAGCATTCGCGTTGAGGGGCGTACCGGCACGAGCCGCCGGGACAGGCCGTGAATACCGCCCTGTAGGCTTGACGGCCGTTACCCCTGCGGCCGCCGGTCCCGGCCACTCATGCCGGTACGGCCCTGAGCTTTAAATGTACCTCTGGCACTGTTCCACTCGGCGGCATTTGGCAGTAGCCTAC
>JAAUXT010035852.1_pt1 | contig 12406 bp, 13 predicted proteins | sample 7278171 | NCBI WGS metagenome assembly JAAUXT01 (sample SAMN14350112, study PRJNA611818) | marine sediment metagenome | isolation source: surface marine sediment (1.8m) | place: French Polynesia: Moorea | collected 2018-08
CCCTGGCCTTCGGTCAACTTCCTCGCCCCTAGGGTCACGGTGAAGACAACCACGATGGCGGTCAGCGGGATCATGTAGATCACGTTGTAGGCCGCGATGTAGAGGTAGTAGGTCGTGGCGGGGAGTTCAGCCAGGGTCAGGATCCGGGTGTAGACCATCGGCAGGCCGCTGGTGCACAGCAGCTCGTAGGTGTTGGCCGCGATCGCCAGCGTCACGGTCCCGAGCAGCAGCGCCGGCAGGTTGTCGGCCGAAATCAGGCCGCGCATGCGATCGAACAGGCCGGGCTTGGCGCCTTCCGGGATCGTCAGGCTCGGCCCGCGCCGGAACCAGAGGAAATCCTTGATGTTGATCAGCGCCAGCGCGACGGCGACCGCGCCGGCGATCAACGTGACGGCGCGAACGCCCTCCAGCACCAGGAAGAGGTTCAGCCAGGCGGCCATGAAGACGAAGTAGAGCAGGCCCGAGAAGAGCACGAAGATCCCGCCGACCAGAACCATCCGCGCCCGGCTGCGCGCGTGCACCAGCAGGCTCAGGAGAAAGAGGAGAACGAAGAAGGCGCAGGGGTTGAAGGCGTCGAGCCCGCCGAGGATCACGGTCAGCACCGGCAGCGACATGCGGCCGGCATCGATCGCGCCCAGGAGCGGTAGGTCGACCGTCGGCGGCGTTGCCTCGCCCGTCGCGGGCGGCGACACGAGCTCCTCTTGCAGGAAGGCCCGGCAGCCGTCGGCCAGCGCGCCGAGCGTCGCCCCGACGCCCTCGGCGGCGTCGAAGCCGACGATCATTCTTCCGCAAAGAAAGAAGGTCGGGACGCCGCGGATCTCCTCGCCCAGCTCGGCCGCCAGAGCCGCGAAGAGCGCGCGGTTCTCGGCCGACGCCGTCACCTCGTAGGACTCGATCACGAGCCAGGGGCGCTCCCGGCCGAGCGGGCCCATGAAGCTGATCGCCCTGGCGCAGTGCGGACAGGTCTCCGACCAGAAGAAATGCAGCTTCACCCGGACGTCTTCGCCCGGCCCACTCCGGTACCAGAAGGTTTCCTGCGCCGCCGGCGTCTGGGCCTGCGCGCCGGTGACCGCGGCGAGGCCCAGAACGGCGCCGAGAACGACGACGGCACGGAACCAGCGCCGAACAACGATCATCATCACGATCCTTGCATGCCCCGACGGGATCGCCGTCACGCTAAGCGCCAGGCTTGGAAGGATCGTTGACCGAGATCATGGGCCCGCCTGCGCGCCGGAAGCGGGCTGGCAAGAGCGGCTAAGGACAGGCCTCAGCTTCTTGAGGAGGCGCTAGCTCGGCTTGTTCATGGACTCGAAGAAGTCCTCGTTGTTCTTCGTCGTCTTGAGCCGGTCGAGCAGGAACTCGACCGAATCGGTCACGCCCATGGGCATGAGGATCCGGCGCAGCACCCACATCTTGGAGAGCGTGCCCTTGTCGACCAGGAGCTCCTCCTTCCGGGTGCCGGACTTGCCGATATCCATGGCCGGCCAGACCCGCTTGTCGGCCAGCTTGCGGTCAAGCACGATCTCGGAGTTGCCGGTGCCCTTGAACTCTTCAAAGATCACCTCGTCCATGCGGCTGCCGGTATCGATCAAGGCGGTCGCGATGATCGTGAGGCTGCCGCCTTCCTCGATGTTCCGCGCCGCGCCGAAGAAACGCTTCGGCCGCTGCAGAGCGTTGGCGTCGACGCCGCCGGTCAAGACCTTGCCGGAGCTGGGCACCACGGTGTTGTAAGCCCGCGCCAGACGGGTGATGGAGTCGAGCAGGATCACGACGTCCTTCTTGTGCTCAACCAGGCGCTTGGCCTTCTCCAAAACCATCTCGGTCACCTGGACGTGGCGGGTCGCCGGCTCGTCGAAGGTCGAGCTCACCACCTCGCCCTCGACCGAGCGGTCCATGTCGGTCACTTCTTCCGGCCGCTCGTCGATCAGGAGAACGATGAGGTAGACCCCAGGGTGATTAGTCGCCACGGACTTCGCCAGATTCTGCAGAATCATTGTCTTGCCGGTCCGCGGCGGCGCCACGATCAGCGCGCGCTGACCCTTGCCGAGCGGCGCCGTCAGGTCGATGACCCGCGGCGTCAGGTCCTTGATCGTCGGATCCTCGACCTCCAGCTTGATCTTCTCGTCGGGATAGAGCGGCGTCAGGTTGTCGAAGTTGATCCGGTGCCGCGCCTTCTCCGGCGGATCGAAGTTGATCTCGTTGACCTTGAGCAGCGCGAAGTAGCGCTCGCCGTCCTTGGGCGAGCGGATCTGTCCTTCGACGGTGTCGCCGGTCCGCAGACCGAAGCGGCGCACCTGGCTCGGGCTCACGTAGATGTCGTCGGGACCCGGCAGGTAGTTGGCTTCCGGCGAGCGGAGAAAACCGAAGCCGTCCTGCAGCACCTCGAGCACGCCACCGCCGTAGATCGCGATGTCGTTGTCGGCCAGCTGCTTCAGGATCGCGAACATCATGTCCTGCTTGCGCAGGGTGCTCGCGTTCTCGATCTCGAGGTCCTCGGCGTAGGCCAGCAGGTCCGCCGGGCTCTTGGTTTTCAGCTCTTGAAGGTTCATGGAAATTGCCTGTGGTGGGTGAACCGACCGAGGTCGGCTGGCGATTTCTGCTGTGGAAGCCGTGTCGCTCGTGGCGGGAGCCGAACTCTAATCCGTCGACTTTGCGCCAGAGCTTGGGAAGGAAACTTGGAACGCGGTGTTAAGGCCGCTGATAGTTATGTGGGGGATGTTGCCGATAGAGGCAAGCGCAATAAACTAAATTTTCCGTTATCAATCCAGACAATAGAGTGTGACAGCTCTGTTTCGACCCGAAGACGGTCAGATCGGCTTGACCACCGCCATGACGACGATCCCCAAAAGGAACAGCGTTGGAACCTCGTTCATGATCCGGTAGAATCGGGCGTCGTGACTGTTCTGGTCGGTTTCGAACTGTCGGCGCCAGCGGGCGAAGGCCACGTGGGCGATCTGCATCGCGACGAGCAGCGCCAGCTTGGCCTGGAACCAGGCCTCCCCCCAGGCGTCGAGATGCACAGCCAGCATGAGGCCGAGCAGCCAGGAGGCGATCATCGCCGGGTTCATGATCGCGCGCAGTAGCCGACGCTCCATGACTTTGAAGGTCTCCGACTGGACCGAGCCGATCTCCGCCGCGCAGTGGTAGATGAAGAGCCGGGGCAGATAGAGCATGGCAGCCATCCAGGCGATCACTGCGATCACGTGGAACGCCTTCACCCAGAGGTAGGCCTCACCGAGAAATCCGCTCACGTCCCTTCTCCGCCGGCCGCTTGCCGCCGCGGACAGCGACTCCATTCACCGGGACAGCGCGGGCCGCCCGCGGCGGTGCAGACCCCGCCTTCGGGCCCGTCCAGCGCCTCCTCGACCAGACCCGCCAGGCCGGCGATGAACTCCTCGCCGGCGTCCACCGTCGGTACCCGGAGATAGGTCTCGACACCCGACTCCTCAGCCAGCTCCCGGTACTCGATGTCCAGCTCGACCAGCGTCTCGGAATGTTCGGACACGAAGGCGATGGGCACCAGCACGACCGGCACGCCGTCTCCTCCGGCACGCTTTATCTCGTCCTCCGTCGCCGGGCCGATCCATTCCAGCGGCCCGACCCGGCTCTGGTAGCAGACCACCCAGTCCAGATCGTCCTGGCCGATCGCCCGGGCGACTGCCGCCGCGCTCTGCTCCACCTGCCACTGATAGGGGTCTCCGCCGTTTACCACCTTCTTGGGCAGACCGTGCGCCGAGAACAGCAGCCGCGGCTTGCCCGCCTTCGCCGCCTCGGCCAAAGCCGGTATCACAAGATCCCGCACCCTGGCGACGAAGCCCGGCTCGACCGGATAGCAGCACACGGCGGTCGCCGGCGCGTCGAGGCCGACCCTCCGGGCCGCCTTGGACCAGACGCCGAGAGACGACCCGCTGGTGGTCGTCGAGTACTGCGGATAGAGCGGCAGAAGGACGATCCGATCCGGTGCGAAGTCGACGACCGCGCGCACCGTCTCCTCGGTCAGTGGATGCCAGTAGCGCATGGCGATGAAGACCTTGGCTTCGTGCCGGCGCCCCAGATCCCGCTCCAGGGCCGTCGCCTGGGCCTCGGTGTTGGGCAGGAGCGGCGAACCGCCGCCCAGATGCTCGTAGATCTCGCGGGCGATCGGCGCACGGCGCGACGAGATCAGCTTCGCCAGGAGCCAGCGAAACGGCTGCGGCACCGAAATGATCGCCGGGTCGTTGAACAGATTGAACAGAAAAGGCTGGACCGACTCGGGCTTGTCCGGTCCCCCAAGATTGAACAGCACCACGGCGATCCGGCTCATGACGATCCTCGAGCGCCGGCGCCCGGCTAGCCCCGATGCTCCCGCACCTGCGCCACCAGAGCCTCGACATTCTCTGGCCGGGCCGCGGGCACGATGCCGCCACCAAGATTGAAGACCAGCGGACCCTCCCCGAGCCGGTCAAGGATACGCGCTACGCCCTCCCGCAGCGCCGGGCCGCCGGCGACCGTGAGCGCCGGATCCAGATTGCCCTGAAGCGTCACCTGCGGCTGCAACACCTCGCGCGCCCAGTCGAGCGGCACCGCGGTGTCGATCGCCAGGCACTCCGCCCCCGCGTCCTGCGCGAAGTCGCGGTAGTAGAGACCGGCGCCTCTAGGGAAGGCGATGATCGGGACCGCCGGGTGGACTTCCTTGACCCGCCGCACGATTGCCTTGATCGGCGCCAGGGACCAGCGATGGATCGCCCCGTCCGGCAGCGCCCCGGCCCAGGAATCGAAGATCTGCAGGGCCTCGGCGCCGGCCTCGACCTGGGCGATCAGGTAGCGCGAGGTGGCCTCGACCAGCAGGTCGATCAGCTTCTGGAAGCCCTCGGGGTCACCGTAAGCCCAGGACTTTATCTTGATGTAGTCCTTTGAGCTCCCGCCCTCGACCATGTAGCTCGCCACCGTCCAGGGCGCCCCGGCGAAGCCGATCAGGGCGGTCTCGGCGGGCAGCTCCCGGCGCAGGCGGGTAACGGTCTCATAGACTGGCGCCAAGGCCTCGCCCATGCCGCCGAGCGAGAGGCGCTCCAGCTCCCCAACCGCGGAGACCGGCTCGACCCGCGGCCCGACGCCTTCCTCGAACCAGACGCGCTGGCCCAGCGCATGGGGGATCACCATGATGTCCGAGAACAGGATCGCCGCGTCGAAGCCATAGCGGCGGATCGGCTGGAGCGTGGCCTCGACGGCCAGGTCCGGCGTCAGGCAAAACTCCATGAAGTCCCTGGCCTGGCCGCGCAGCGCCCGGTACTCCGGGAGGTAGCGCCCGGCCTGGCGCATTAGCCAGATCGGCGGCGGCGAACAGACTTCGCCGGCGAGCGCACGGAGCAGAACTTTGGCCGCGGTCTTTTCACCGGCTCGCTTGTCTCCGGACGCCGTCCCCATGTCGTTCACCTTTCCTCCCTTCCCTTTATGAGATTCTAGAATCTTTGATTGAAGTTGTTGGCTCTGTGAATCCCGGGAATGCTTCCAAGGTTCAGGTGATTCACGCGATTGGCGCCCTGCCGGGGTACTGGGCCGCATTCTGTGGGTTGCTCATAGCATACCCGGTGTCGCGGGCTAAAGTGCCAAGACCTTGCAGCGATTCGGAAACCAAAGGATAACGGGGACGAAACAAACTGTTCATGTGGAGCTACTCGATCTATCCCGAGCGCCGCGGATCTTCCGCGCCGTCTGACAGGTCTGAGTACGCATTTGATGCTTGGAAGGATCGCTGTTCCGTGAGTCCGTCGCCGCGCCAAGTTATCCCCCGGATTCGTCGCCGGTCCCCAGATCGGTGCGCGGCATGACCGTCTACCACATGCATCTGGTGTCCGACGCGACGGGTGAGACCGTCAGCTCGGTGGCCCGCGCCTGTCTGGTGCAGTTCGCCGGTGTCGAACCCCACGAGCACGTCTGGACGCTGATCCGCACCAAGGGGCAGATGGAGAAGGTGCTGCGCAGCATCGAGAGCCAGCCTGGCGTCGTGCTCTGCACCATTGTCAACGACGACCTGCGCAAACGGCTGATCGACGGCTGCCGCGAGCTCGGTGTGGTCTGCGTGCCGATCCTCGATCCGGTGATCCACGCGCTGGCCGGCGTCTTCAAGGTCGAGATGCGGGGCCGGCCGGGTCTGCAGCACGTCATGGACGCCGGTTACTTCCAGCGCATCGACGCCATGAACTTCGCGCTGTCCCATGACGACGGCCAGTCGAGCGCCCACCTCGAGCAGGCCGACATCATTCTGGTCGGCGTGTCCCGGACCTCCAAGACACCGACCTGCATCTATCTCGCCAACCGGGGAATCAAGGCGGCCAACGTGCCGATCGTCCCCGGCTGCCCCCTGCCCGAGGAGCTGCTCGCCTTGAAGGCGCCGCTGATCGTCGGCCTGACCAAGGACCCGGCGCGGCTGGTCCAGCTGCGCCGCAACCGCATGCGCATGATGGCAGCGCACGGCGAGGAAACCGACTACACCGACCTCGAGAGCGTCAAGGAGGAGGTGGCGGTCGCACGGCGGCTGTGCAGCAGGCACGACTGGCCGGTGATCGACGTGACACGCCGCTCGATCGAGGAGACCGCGGCGACGATCCTGAACCACCTCACCGCCCACCGCGGTGGTGAACTGGCGTGAGCACCGCGGGCCTGCAGGATCCGCCGGTCGCCGTGGTGCTGGCTTCGGCCAGCCGGTCCCGCGCCCGCATGCTCGCCGAGGCCGGCGTGTCGGCCGCTACCGACCCTGCGCAGGTCGACGAGGCCGAGATCAAGGCCTCCCTGGCGGCCGAGCGGGCGACGCCGGCGCAGGTCGCCGAGACCCTCGCCGAGCTCAAGGCCCGCCGCGTGTCGCAGCGCCATCCCGGCGCGCTGGTCATCGGCGCCGACCAGGTGCTCGAACTCGAGGGCGCGCTGCTCGACAAGCCGCGCGACCGGGCCGAGGCGGCCCGGCACCTGCAGCGCATGAGCGGCCGGACGCACCGCTTGATCTCCGCAGTCTGCGCGGTGCGGGACGACAGCTACCTCTGGCATACGGCGGATCAGGCGCGGCTGACCATGCGTCCGCTCAGCGACGCCTTCATCGAGGGCTACCTGGCGGCGGTCGGCGAGCAAGCCTGCGAGTCGGTCGGCGCCTATCAGCTCGAGGGCTTGGGCGCCCAGCTCTTCACCCGGGTCGAGGGCGACTTCTTCACGGTGCTCGGCCTGCCGCTGCTGGAACTGCTGGAGTTCCTGCGCACCCAGAAGGTGCTGCGGCCGTGATCCTCAGCGGTGCCGCGCGACTCGCCGGCGTCATGGGCTGGCCGGTCGCCCACTCCCTCTCGCCGCGGCTGCACGGCTACTGGCTGCGGCATCACGGGATCGACGGCGCCTACCTGCCGCTGCCTGTTCGGCCCGAGGCCTTCGAACGGGCGCTCGACTCCCTGGCAGCGCTCGGCTTCCGCGGCGTCAACGTGACCCTGCCCCACAAGCCGGCCGCCCTGGCGGCCTGCGACTCGGTGGATGCGGTCGCGGCGCGCATCGGCGCGGTCAACACGATCGTGTTCGAGGACGGCAAGGCCCTGGGCAGCAACAGCGATGCCTACGGTTTCCTTGAGCACCTTCGGCAGAGTCTGCCCGCCTGGCGGGCCGATGCCGGACCGGCCGTCGTGCTGGGCGCCGGCGGCGCGGCCCGCGCCGTCGCCGTGGCCCTGATCGACGCCGGCGTGCCGGGGATCCGTATCGCGACCCGCTCGGCCGAACGGGCGGCGGCGCTAGCCTCGTCGCTCGACGGGACGCTGTCGACGGTCGCCTGGCCGCCGCCCCCTGCCGCCCTCGCGGACGCCGGCCTGCTGGTCAACACCACCTCGCTCGGCATGACCGGCCAGCCGCCCCTGACGATCGACCTGTCGGGCCTGCCCGCCGGCGCCGCCGTCTACGACATCGTCTACAACCCGCTGGAGACGGCGCTGCTGGCAGAAGCGCGGCGCCGCGGCCACCCGGCGGTCGACGGGCTCGGCATGCTTCTGCACCAGGCCCGTCCCGGCTTCGCCCGCTGGTTCGGCGTCGAGCCTGAGGTGACGGAAGACCTGCGCCGCTTCCTCCTCGGCGCCTGAAGCGCCATGGTCATCCTCGGCCTCACCGGATCGATCGGCATGGGCAAGAGCCATGCCGCCGCGGTCTTCCGGCGGCTCGGCGTCCCGGTGCACGACGCCGATGCGGCGGTCCACCGGTTGACCTCGATGGGCGGCGCGGCCGTGCCCGCCGTGGCCCGGCGCTTTCCCCAGGCGGTCAAGGCGGGCGCCGTCGACCGCCGGGCGCTCGGCGCCATCGTCTTCAAGGACGCCAAGGCACTGGCCGACCTAGAAGCCATCCTCCATCCCCTGGTGCGCCGCCGGGCCCGCCGCTTCCTGGCCGCCATGGCCCGCCGCCGCGCGCCGCTGGTCGTGCTCGACATCCCGCTTCTTTACGAGACCGGCGGCGAGAGCCTGTGCGACGCCGTGGTCGTGGTCAGCGCGCCGGCAAGGGTTCAGGAGGCGCGGGTGCTGGCCCGGCCGGGCATGACGCGGGAGAAGCTGGCAGCGATCCGTGCCCAGCAGATGAGCGACGCGGAGAAGCGCCGCCGCGCCGACTTCGTGGTGTTCACCGGAAGCGACAAAAGCGAAACCTTGCGCCGACTCGCCGCGATCGTCAGACTCATGTGTCGGCGAAAGGGGCGGCGCTGGCCGCCGCGACCGCAGCCGAGGTTCGCACCGGCCAAGATTCGACATGCGTGAGATCGTCCTCGATACCGAAACCACCGGGCTGGAGCCCGAAGCCGGCCACCGGATCGTCGAGATCGCCGGCATGGAGCTGCTCAATGGGGTGCGGACGGGCAAGGACTTCCAGACCTACCTTAACCCCGAGCGCGACATGCCCGAGGAGGCCTTTCGCGTTCACGGACTGAGCGAGGACTTCCTTCGCGACAAGCCGAAGTTCGCCGAGGTCGCCGAAAACCTGCTCGAGTTCCTGGGCGACGCGCGTCTGGTCATTCACAACGCGGCCTTCGATCTCAAGTTCCTCAACGCCGAGCTGACGCGCCTCGGCCGCCGGCCGCTCAGCCGCGCCCGTGCGGTCGATACCGTGGCTCTGGCTCGGGCCAAGTACCCCGGCGCCCAGGTCAGCCTCGATGCGCTCTGCCGGCGTCTGGGGATCGACAACTCGGCGCGCAGCCTGCACGGCGCCTTCCTCGACTGCGAACTGCTCTCGGAGGTCTACCTCGAGCTGAGCGGCGGCCGTCAGCCCGGCTTCGATCTCGACCGGCGGGATACGGCCGAGCGGGTCGCCGCGGCGGTCAAGCGGCCGGTCCGGCCGCCGCGCCCCCACGGCGCCACGGCGGAGGAGCTGGAAGCCCATACGGCGATGGTCGCCACGTTGAGCGACCCGATCTGGCGCCGGCTGGAAAGCCCCGGCTGAATCAAGCTGAAAAGTCGGGGGCTGAACGGAAGCCGGCGTCAGGTGCCGGCGGACTGGGCCAGTTCGGCGTCCTTGGCCTTGCGGCTCTCGAAGAGGTCGTCGAAATCGATCGGGTTGATCAGCAGCGGCGGAAAGCCGCCGTCCCGGGTCACCTCGCTGATCACCGCGCGGGCGAAGGGGAAGAGGTGCTGCGGCACCTCGGTCAGCAGGATCTTCTCGACCTCGGGTTCCGCCACGCCGTCGCCGATCGTGGCGAGGCCGGCGAAATCGAGCTCCACCAGAAAGACCGTCAGCTCCTCGGCGTGGGCCTTGACCCGCATGGTCAGGATGACCTCGAAGAGGCGCTCCTGCAGGTTCTTCACGTCAACATCGACCGAGACGTCGATCGTCGGCGCCGACGGTAGCTCGGCATAGACCATCGGCGCGTTGGGATTCTCGAACGACAGGTCCCGGACGTAGTGGGTGTTGAGCAGCAGGCGGGCGCTCGAGGAGGACGCTGCTCCCGACTCCGTTTCCGTCGTTTCGCTTTCCGCCATCACATCTCTCCCTAGAGCAGAGCAAGCCTTCGCCGGGTGCGGACTTGGCGCCGCTCCAAAGCGGCGGCTTGGCTAACACGGATGACGGTTGCGCACAACAGTGGGCGCGCTTCAATCCGAAAGGGCGGGCGCCTCGCCGTTGGCCGGATCGAAGGAGACCACGGCGGCGTTCTCCACCGCCTGTCCGGTCAGCCCCCGGATGAAGCCCCAGTGGGTCACCACCAGCACGTGCCGCCAGTATTCCTTCGCGGACATGTCCTCCCGGAAGCGCGCGCAGCGAACGGACAGCTCCTTCTCGCTCTCCTCCGACGGCCACCACATCTCGCTCAGGTCGCCGAAATCGAAATGCGGCCAGCGCTCGCTCAGTTCCGAGCGCGGCGTGCCGATGTCGCAGGTGAAGAAAGCGCGCTCGCGCACGATCGGCTCGACGGTCACCGCCAGGCCCAGCGCTGCGGCGATGATGTCCGCGCTCTCCAGGGTGCGGGTGTAGGGACTGGCCAGGATGAACCGTATGTCGTGGTCGCGGACCTGGTCGGCCGCGCTCCTGATCTGTTCGGCACCCAGGTCGGTCAGGGTGGGATCGACAATCCCGGGATCGACCCGGGTCGCGCCGAAATGGAGATTGAAGTGGGATTGGCCGTGGCGGATGAGAATCATGGCTCCAGCTTCGGTGGCGGGTCCTTGGGCTCGCTATCGGTTACGTCTCGGTAGTCCCCGTCGATGACTTCGCCGTCGCCCGGCGGTCGGCGCCCGGCCGAGGCGTGGACGTAGACCTCGCCGTGCTCGGCGATGTGCTGGGCGACTTTGCGGCGCAGGAAGTCGCGAAACGGCGGCACGAAGAGCAGCGCGCCCAGGGAGTCCGTCACGAAGCCCGGGGTCAGCAGAAGGGCGCCCGCGACCAGCAGGCAGAGTCCGTCGAACAGCTCGCGGGCGGGCATCACGCCGCGGTCCATCTGGCCGCGCGCCTTGGTCATCGTGGCCAGTCCCTGGACCCGCAACTGCCAGGCGCCGAGCAGCGCGGTCAGCACGATCAGGCCGAGCGTCGGCCAGAGGCCGAGGGCGCCGCCCACCTCGATGAACACGGCGATCTCGATCAGGGGCACGAAGACCAGCGTTAGGAGGATTACCAAGCCCATGGAAGCTCTTTCTTTTTCCTTATGGCTTTCTTATCTACTGTACGAGAGGTTAAAAAGGCAGTCTTGAAGTGCGCCATCGCCCGATCGGGCAGCTATAGCCGGAAAGAGATCACAGGGTCTAGCATTCCCTCGGGCCGTCGCCTCGCGATCGCCGGCGACATCGCAACAATCGAGTAGCACTTATATGGGCAACGGGTTCCAGTTCTTCGATGTCATTCTGCTCGCCGCGATCGCGGGCTTCGTGATCCTGCGGCTCCGGAGCGTGCTCGGTCGGCGCACCGGCCACGAGGAATCCCGGCCGCGCTTCGATCCCTTCAACCAGAAGCCTGAGGAGAACGAGGAGGACAAGGTCATTCCCCTACCGGACCGCGAGCGCGAAGAGACCGCCGCCGCGGCGAGAGAGGGGGCCGAGGAGTTTACCCCGCCGGAGGGCGCGACGCCGCTCGAGACCGGCCTGACCCAGATCAAGCTGGCCGACCGGGAGTTTGATCCGGACATCTTCATTCCCGGCGCCAAGGCCGCCTTCGAGATGATCATCCTGTCGTTCGCCCAGGGCGACGCCAAGTCGCTGAGGCCGCTGCTCAGCAACGACGTCTTCGAGGACTTCGCCGGTGCCATCAAAGCGCGGGAGAGCGCCAAGGAGACCCTCGAGACCACCCTGGTCGGCATCAAGGAGGCCGAGGTGATCGAGGCCGAGCTGCAGGGCAAGACGGCCTTCCTGACCGTCAAGTTCGTGTCCGAACAGGTCAACGTGACCCGCGACACCGCGGGCGAGGTGGTCGATGGCGACCCGAACAACGTGGCGACGATCACCGACATCTGGACCTTCGCCCGCAACACGCGCAGCCGCGATCCCAACTGGACCCTGGTCGCGACTCGCAGCTCCAACTAAAGTCGGGTCGCCCAGCACGGGAGACCTGCCGATGACGGCACGCACGAACAGGTCGCGCTTTCGGGCGCTTCCCTGCCTCGCACTGATTCTCGCCGCTTGCGGCAAGGAGCCGGAGCAAGCCGCGCCGCCGCCGCCCGAGCCGGCCATCCTCCTGTCCGAGGTCGGCTTCGCCGATCTGCCCGGCTGGCTCGAGGATCCGGTCGAAGAGGCGCTGCCCGCCCTCCGGCTCTCCTGCGGCAGCTTCCTCAAGCAGCCCGACGAACGGCCGGTCGGCCCGCCCGCGCCGCGGCGTCGTCACCGTCGGGCAGAGCCGCCAGCGCTTCGCAGGGCGCGCGCCAGTCGGCGACCATGCCGCCGAGCGCGTCCGGGCCGACCGGCCGTTCGTCGGGCTGCTTGAGGAAGCTGCCGCAGGAGAGCCGGAG
>JAAUXT010137739.1_pt1 | contig 12406 bp, 8 predicted proteins | sample 7278171 | NCBI WGS metagenome assembly JAAUXT01 (sample SAMN14350112, study PRJNA611818) | marine sediment metagenome | isolation source: surface marine sediment (1.8m) | place: French Polynesia: Moorea | collected 2018-08
CCAGCGTTTATCTGCGGCAAGCTACCTGCGTCACATTGGGCGTCATGTTAAATTTTGATGCCACCCGACATTTTGCCGCAAAACGCAGAACGCAACAAGCTCTATATGAAGCCACCTTTATGGTTTCATCGTGGGGGATGGGGTCGCACCCCCGGCCTGACCCTGGATGCACCCCTCCCATTGGCTGCCGCAACATGACTCCAAACGCGCCATCAACGATCCTGGGATCCAATCGGGTTCAGATTCAGAGGCGTCAGCTGGGTCACTCCGTCCGTCCGTGGACGAAACCGACTTTTACAAGTCAACTGGTGGTCAACTGGTCAACGAAAGACTCGAATCTCAGCCAAGTCCCCACCCCTCACCCTGTCTTCACCACACACCTCACCTGAACTGCGTACGAAACATGTTTGCCAAACAGGCGAACGCGTTGTTCTGAAAAATATTTTCAGAGTTTCTCCACCCCACCAGAACGGACACCAGTGCAATGCAAAGAAAACTGCACGCAGTCACCCCCCCCCCCCTAACAATCGAACTCCCACCAGGTGAATAGATTTCACTTTGACAACGGGAGATTTCACTTTTGGATATGTCGCCATGTGTTTCCCTTAGACTGTTGCGTCAACAGCAATCAAGAGTTTCAACACAGTTCAGCAAAAACACGCATCTCTCAACAGACAAAACTGGCTCAGCAAATATCAATTCAAAACGATGGCAAACAGTGTCATCACAAAGTCTGTAAGTACTTTCATGAGCAAACACACGAGTGTACTGAGTCACACTCACTTCCGCCACACACACAAGTCTTTTCCCGGCCACAGGTGTGATCGCACTCCCTTGTCCCTTCAGTGTGCGCTGTGGACGCCAAATTGAACTTTTTGGGAAGTTCTACTCTGCCCTGCCACCCCCCACCCCTGTGTTGGAGGTCGACCCCCCCCCCCCGACCAGCTGCTGGATCTGTCCAGGTTCGCATCGAGCAAATGCTTCGTATTCACATTTTATACTCTCGTACGCTTTCACGAAGTACGTGTTTTCGGCCGACCCGTGTACTGGGACAGCCCCTGCACACTGTACCTGACGTGGTTAAACCACAAGCCTCTGACTTCATTCGAATTCTGAACGATGACTTCAATTTCAAAAGCCCCCGGGAAATTTGCAGAGAAAACACACCACCCTCCACGGAGTGTCAAACACTGAACCTCGCAACAGACTCAAGTCGCTCTTTTCAGAGCATACCACACACACACACACACACAACACACCCACACTCACCAAACACCGCACGCACACACACTAGATCTACACACCCACATCACACACTTTCACATAACACACCCACACTCACCAAACATCGCACGCACGCACACCACACGCACGCCTACCATACGTACACACACCACACGCACACACACGCACATTATCAGCGTTATCAGTGAAACCGAGAGAAAGACCTGTCGCTGAGACAAGACAACAACCACTTGTCAATTCGACTTTGAACTTGATAAGACTTCACTGAGTTCTCTCCCAACCCAAACCAAACGACCACAAAACACAGAGTTTTGGTGTAGCTGCTTCAAACTTACCGATCCAAATTCCACGTCTGCCAAGATTCAAGACTTTGGCACGTGAATTCCGTGTTCCTGGCTGCAAAGTGTCCAACAACTGCGTTGCCAGGGCAACCGACTTCAAATCCGCATTGTCCTCCACACTTGCGCAATCCAAACACGGATGTGAACTCCAAACTGTCCGTTCCTGTCATCAAAATACCAATACAACTTCCGCCAAGGGCAAATGCGACTGGAACCACTGTCTCCTCTCAACAGAACAAAACTTGAAGTGACGTCCGCGTCAAGAATTTTTGACGTCAACTTGACGTCAAGTTTCCTTCCAAAACGTGCAGGTGGAGAAACCCCTCGTATCCTTGTTACACTATCACAGTGTTTACAGAAACAGCGGTGAGTGTTGGAGGCACACGGCGGCACGTAGAATAGTGATACACGCACCAGATATTGTACATCATCAGTCAGGCAGTTGTTGACACAGATCCAGCGCTGCGGCGGCGCGGCCGCCCCTGTCATCTCCCGCTCGCTCGCGTGCGGATCCTCGCGTAACGATTCAAGACGCGGCCCGGCTCGATCCTCGGATCAGCAGCGGTAGGTAGGTAGGGCACCTTGATCCCAACACACAAAACGTCTTGCATCTTCACACACGAAGAGCCGACGGAATTCGTTTGCGACACTCAAGGTGGGTTTGTTTTGCGATGTGCACAACCACAACACAGGTGAAGTCCCTTTCCCTGCACAGCTCTGTTGGACTGACTCTTTGCTGGACCGCCCCAGCAGAGCCCCGAGCTGACCCCCCCCCCCATACAAGACACACACACGCGCACACACGCACACGCACACAAACTGGATCGTGCACATGCACCTCACCTAATGCTGGCCCTGCCCTCTCCTTTGCTGCTGGACCCTCCACCTCCCCAGCCAACCACCCCCCACCAGACCTCACACCAGATAATCCGCTGACCCTCCCCAGCCCCACCCTCCCTCCGCTGGATCCTCCCCTGCCGGCCCCTCCCTCTCGTTAACTCTGCGGGTCCTTAAGCTTCACATCTTCAGTCGAGCGAGAGATATTCGTTTTCACTCGCGACAATAGCAAAACATCCATCACCCCACATCGTGGGGCCGGGAACCGTTGTAACGGGTAACGGAACCCGCACCGCCATTCAAAACACTTTCAAATCCACTCGTGTCAAGTGCAGACGCAACGACGACGCGAGTTCTTCAGATGCCTGTGTCAGTCTCTCTCTGAACAGAACCTTGTGAAGACAACACACCTGTCTGCGCTCTGCTGAAACTGCGAACATGACGGAAGGGTCAGGGTCGGACCCAGGTTCTGCCCCCTCCCTCCCCCCCCCCCAGGTTTGACATCCCCGCTGGAAAACTCCTTTCTCCTCCCAAAAGCTCTCCAGTGAGTTTGCGCAATTTGAACGTGTATTTTTCAATCTGAACTTTTGCTTTCTCAAAGTCTACACTTCAGGTTGATTCACATTTGATGTGACGTGAGGCCAGTTGATCGCCCACAACGTCCTCATGCAGGTTTTCGCTGAGAACGTGGTGCACGTCAGAGGGAGTCACTGCACACCGGCACACAGCATCTCAGCCCAGCTTCACTCCGACAGCTTTCTTTACCAATCTCCACAGAGCGCAAAAAAGTGAGAACGCTGAAACTTCCCATCACCTGCGAAATCGACTCCATCCCAACCAAAGTCACATCTGACACCAAACAACAGCTTCAGCGTTTCAACTGACACTTCACCAGAAAGTTTTCCTGCCAATCCCAATACGAGCGACACGACAAGCCAGAACGGAATCAGCCTCAAACAATTCTACCTTTGTTGTCAACAGATCCATGGTCAGAAAACGCAGAACTGTCCTCCCAGCTGAGTGATTCCTGTCCACGCACGGAGTGACGCTTTCCACGTGGCTGTGGCAGCGGCGGGACGGTGGTGCAGGAATGTTTTCCTGCAGGGTGTGAGGGTGTGATGATGTCTGACCCCGGAAGCATGTCGCGTGCACCAGTCGGGTGCAAACCCCAGTCCACCCCAATCTCAGTGTTGTCAAAACTGCAGGTCTGGATGATATGCACAGTTTGTGGTCTCCGCATGTCGGTGCCAAAATTGTCGCAAAAAGCTCAGACCTTCCGACACAAACGACTGGAGGTCCGTGTGTGTCCACACACACACACACACACACACACACACACACACACACACACACACACACACTTCCACGATCCAGGGTCCAAATGCAGCACGATCAATCTGAGCTGTCAAACTGGGCAAGAACTGGAGCTGAGTCACAATAACATCAACTGTTTCAGCGCCTCAAGACAGAATTGCAAACGTTGGGCTTTGTGTGTTTCACTCCAGCCACAAGAACACCTCTACCTATGAGCTGCAGACAGCAGGGGGGAGGGAGAGGGAGAGAGAGAGGGAGAGAGAGAGAGAGAGAGAGAGAGGAAGAGAGAGAGAGAGAGAGAGAGAGAGGGAGAGAGACAGACAGACAGACAGACAGACAGACACACACACACACACACACACACACACACACACACACAAACACAGAAAGAAACACGTACATGCACACACACACAAAGGAACACAGAGAGAGACAGAAGAGAGGGCGGGAGTAGATGAGTACGGGCGGCCCAGTGACTGCTGCGCGGCCCCGACGCGATGCGACCCGTTGCGCCATGCTGCACCAACATGTTCTGTTTACCCCTCCTACCCACCCCTATCCCCCATACCCACCCCCATCCCAGCTTCCTGGAAGCAAAACAAAGACGCATGTGAATCCAGAATGGCTCTGGCACAAAGATCTTTCCACATGTGAACACGACAAACTGGGCGGGGGCGATGGGGTCGGGACCAGGGCCTTCACACACATACACAAATCAACACACACACACACACACACACACACACACACACACACACACACACAGCATTCTTTGCGTGGTTTTCACACGATGATCTCAAAACTGGGGCCAAAAATTGTTTCTGCCCACCCCCCCCCTCCCCCCGCCCGCGAGCCAGACCCGAATCAGATCAGGACCGCTCCCCACCGCATCAGTCAGGAACCGCGAGCAAGAGCTGGTTTCTCTCGAGCGGACAACAATCCAGCGGTCACCCACGTAACACGGACGTCCTGTCTTCTGGACACCCCCCCCCCCCCATTACCATGTCCACGACCTCTCCACAGGTAAGAGAAGAAAACCAACGTCCAGACACCCTGCACCGTCTGCGAACCCACCGAAGCAGAAACCACGAACACGTGGAAGCCATTCACGTCCCGAGTTTTATAAACTGTGAAACAACACGTCTGCGGAAACAGTTCCACCTGCCGCAACACCAACAGCTGGTGGGAGACGAAGCCGCAACTTTTTATCACAGTCCACGAGCTGTGAACCGTTCAACAAGGAAAAACCACCTGAAAAATTGTTCAATGTGAAATTTACCTGCAAGGTGTGACAGAAACACGTGCAAAATGTATTAACTGTGTCAGTCGCACCTGCATGGAAAAGAAAGTTTGTCGAGGGACGAGAAACGTGTGATCTCTGAAAGAGAAACTGCGATTGCAGTGAAGACGAACATCACAAACATTGCAGTTTGCAGCCGTCAATATTTCAAGCCAAGGAACAATAATTTCAATGTGTCATAGAGAACGTTTCAACGCAGTCAAGAAGGCATTTTAGTTTTGTATTCCTTTGCGTTTTCTGGAATTTTGTATACCAGTTGACCTTTGTGCACCTCTGTGACCTTTTTGTACCTGAACAGAGACTGAAAGACAACTCTGCGAAAGTGGCAGCAAATCTGGCGACTCACCACAAGGCTCAGCATTTGTCTCCTCTTCAGTTTTCTCTTCTGTTTCTCCATGCTGCTGCTCCTTCTCTGCTCCTTCTTTCTCTGCGTCTTTCTCTCCTTCCTCCACACTCGTCTTTTCACTTCCTTGCTCTTGTTCCTGCTGTTCTCCCTTTATCTGCTTGTTCTTTTCATTCTTTTCAACTTTTCTGTTCTCCTTCTCTGCGTCTACTTCATTCTCTCCTTCCGCTGTCTCCTTCTCACTCTCCTGCTTCGCTTTCTGCAGTTCCTGCACATCGGCTGTGTCCAACACCTTGATGTCGTCGTCCTCCTTCTCCAATTCCTTGTTTTCCTTCTCCTCTTCCTGCTGTTTCTCTTTCTTCTCTTGATCCTCTTTGAGCATATCCTGTTGTGATTTTTTATGCAGGTTTTTGAACTTGTTCACAAGATCATCAAAATCCCGAAACTTCAAGGTTTCCAGGTCATCTTTCTTTCCAGAACCAAACGTCCCAAAACTTCCAAAGTTGAACTTGTATTTGTCAAACAAGTTCCTTTCGTCGACGGGTTTCCACGATTTCTCACCTGTCCCTGCTTCCCCGTCCGTGGACTCGTCCTGCGGTTCGATGGTCTCTGTTTTGGACTCGGTCACCGTTCGTTTTGTACCGTCGCCTGCGTCCATGGACGAGGTCTTCGTCTCTGTGATGGTTCGTTTCTTCCTCCCGGTGGTCGGGGACGAAGTCTCCGTGATCTCCACCACCTTCTTCCCCTCCTTGGGGTCGTTCGATTCCGAGATGATAGTCGTTCGCGAGGATCGCGGGGAATCGCTTCTGCGGGACGGTTCTGCACTCGGTGACCCCGACTGTGACCTCTGCATCTGAGGTGACCCAGATTGTGACCTGTTGAAAGGGTCAATGTCATCGAAGAGACTGCGGTGCCGTCCGAAGAGACTGAGGCGATCATCGAACATGTCCCTGAAGTGCGCGCGTCGCTTCTCGCGTTCGTCGTTGAAATCGAACGAGTCGAAGAGACTCCGCCCACGTCGCCCAAACAGCGACGGCCGGTCAAAGTCATCGAACAACCCGCCAAATCTCACTCTCTTCCCGCCATTTCCACCCTCCTCCTCAAAACTCCCGCCCAAACTGCCGCTGCCGCGGGAACTGCTACGCGATTGGCTGAAATCCTGGTGACTCTGAGTCGCACCGGAAGGAGGGCTCGAGCGCACTTCCGGTTCAGCTGGAGCGCCGTTCGCCTCGTCTTGAGAACGACTTCCGCTGCCATTTTTGGCCAGCAGGTCGCGCCTCTCCGCCAGGTTCTTCTGGTACCTCTGCTCCAGGTCGGAGGTCTGGCGTTGCAGGTCCTCGAGGCTCTTCAGAGTGTCGCTCCGGAAGTCGGTGCTCGTACTTCCGGTTTGTTCCGCGGAGGGAGAGGAGCCCAGCAGCGAGTCACGACTCAGCTGACGCACCGGCGTGTAGCGATCCCCTTTATCGCTCATGACGTCGCTGTAGGACGGGGGCGGTTTCTTGGGAGGAAGGGGAATCCCCGGGAGAATCCCCACATCTCCACTGGCGCCTCCGACCCCGGGGTCGCTGATGTTGCTGCGCAGCGTGTCGCTGAGGGAATCCCCGGCGTCAGCTCGCAGTCGCTCCCCGAGCGACCTCCCCATGGACCCGGGGTAGTCGCGCACGGACGGGTGGTAGTCTCCGACGTAGGCGCCGGCGCCGGCGCTGGCGTCTCCCCCCGCCGCCGCCGACTCCCCCCGTGCCGCGGCCCGCTCTCTGTCTCTATCCGCTATCCTGCGCAGCAGCCCCTCCCTGGTGCTGTACCTCGGGCGTGCCTCGGCCTCATCGCTGGCGTCACCGTAAGAGCGCTGTCGTATGCGCTCGGCGCGGGACTCGGGGAGCCCGACGGCGACGGCTGCGGCGCTGGGCGGGTACTGCGGCGCCCCGCGGCGGCGGATGACGGGGCCGCGGTCCTCCTCCGCCCCGCCGTCGTCCTCCTCGCCCCGCGGCGGCGGCGCCAGCTCGCTCACCGCCCGGTGCAGCAGCTCGCGCCGGTCCAGCGGAGCCTCCGGGTCCTCGTACACGCGCAGCCGGGGAGACTCGATCACTACGGGCATCGCGTCGCTCAGGCCGTACCCGAAGGGCAGCGACGCGTACCCTCCGATCCCATCATCCTCATACACCAACTCATCATCCGGGTACCTGGCTTCGTAGACATCCCCACCACCCCGGACGTACATTGGCTCATAGGTGGCGCTCAGGGTTGGGTGTACCCTTCTGTGCCCCAACGATGCATATCCTTCGGGGTACGCTGGATGTGCAGGGAAGTCCGGACTTAGAGGGTCTCCCCGGAGGTAGCTCGGTCGGGACGATTCTCCTCGTAGATACGGGGATCTGCTGCGGTCACTGAAGGCGTCGCTGGGTCTGGGCTCGGTGCGGAGGTACGGGGACCGCGTCCCGGGGTCCCTGCTGTACCCGGAGGACGACCTCGGCGTGTCGTGGGTGGTGGAGTAGGGAGAGCGGTAGCGCCCGCTGTCCTGGGTGCTGCTGTAGGGGGAGGTGTAGCTCCCGCTGCCCCTGGAGGTGGCGCCACTGGTTCCGTACCGGCTTCCGGAACCAAGGTCGCTCGTGAGGCTGGAGTAGGGGGAGGAGTACCCCCGCGCGCTGTCCCGCCCGCTCCCGGCGGAGGGAGGTGGGGACACCGGGGAGCGGTAGCTGCTCCCGGCGGCGGAGGTGGAGGGGGAGGCCGGGGAGCGGTAGTCAGCCGCCCCGGCCCCAGGCCTGCTGTACGTCCCTCGGGGCAGCCGACGCGAGAAGTAGCCGCTGTCTCCAGTCCCTGCTCCGTCAGATCCTTTGTCCGTCATCGTGAAGCCTTCTTCGTGTGGGCTGCTGCGTCCAATGTGAGTTTCGTGATAAATTCCTTGGATGTTCAACAGGTCAGGTCATCCGAACCTGAGCACGTGTGCAGCGAAATTGACAACTCCCACTCAGAACTCCACAATGACCTTCTCATCAAGACCTATCATTCGCGTACTTCTGAACACAATGGCTGGTGAGTACCAGGTGGGTTCCCACTCAGTACTCTCTCACCTCCAACATTCAGTACTGCGAAGCAAAGCTAAACCCCGAACAAAACTGTTGCCGCTCGCTGTCCATGACATGAAGGCAGAGGAGTCCTTTTTGTCGGTACAAATTGTGGGAATAGATTAGTCAGTCGAGCTCAGCTGTTCACCTTCAATATCCAGCGCTGCGAACACTGTGGGTTGATGTTGGGATCACCAGTCCTGGAAGCTCTATGTGCCACGTTGTTCCTTGGATGCGATATCCCAGCACGTGTTGTCCACGAAGTTCAGTTTGCAAGTCAATCCACGGTTGTGCTCCTTTGTTGTTCCTTGGATGGCGATGCCTTCAGAACACGTGGTTCCACAAAACGTTCAGCAGTGGTCAACACCGTTCTTCAGCTGGCCTGGACGTCAATCGACGGGTGTGTCCTTTAAGACGTCTGAAGCCCACGACAGAACTCTCTCAATCCGCTGTTTACACGTGTCGTCTCGTTCTCAATCTGGGATCCTCGAGTCTGGAGCGCATCCAACGAAATTCTAGTGGAAATTTCTCGAACGTTCCCAGGATAAAAATCACGTATCCCCAGCACCTCACCTCGCCGCTGAGTACTCAGTACTCCCGTGTTGTGAGTACATCCTGAAGACGCATACTGCTCAGCTGAATAAGCTGTACAACAATAGCGCTGCCGCCGCCCCACACACACCTCAGTTATAGGGGCTGTTGTTTGGTGTGGGTTGCTCCAGTATCTGCGCTGAACTGTGGCCAGGAGAGAGAGAATACTCGATGTAATACTCACGAAGCCAATGAGTTTGCTGCCAATTTACACTGAGTACACAATGCTTCGGGTCAACGTCCCTGTGCCAAGATTTTCTTCCTCCAGTCCTTCGGGATTTTTCCTCCCACTCTGAGGGCTGATTCCTACTTTCACTTTCAGTTTCAGTTTCACGTTTCAGCACGCGAGTTTACCATCACACCCATTACGTAACACCCCGATAACCCTGCAGCACAGTTACTCTGGGCTCTGGTTCCCCAGCTCCAGGCCCCGTGTCTGACAGCTGAGGCAGGCAGAGGCAGACGATCTGCTGATAGAGTCTGTGCAGTTTTAACCCTGCCTCGCTCCGGGGAGGTGAGAACGAACCGCTCCGTGTCTGCGGTTCGCATCCAGTCGGGGGGGGGGGGGGTCAGTACCAACACGTGACTGAACTTCCCCTGACGTACGTTTGGTTCTACAACATCCAGTGACATGTGTTGCGAGGCTTCGGGATGGTGATGCAACAGGAGTTCTTTCAGCACTCGAGTCTCATCTCACGTGGTTCTGCAACATGCAGTTACATCGGCTTAAAGTTCTGCGAACCGTTCCTGGTGTCGTTCACTTGACACACAGGGGACTGGGGAATTTTCAGTGATGTAGCAACTCGCCCACGCCCACGATCAGTGATGGGTTTGTGAACGTTAAAGCAGGGTTCTTTCTCGCGTCATCTGTCTCACAAATCGCGCGTCTTGTCAATAGCCCGATTCGCCTGATGCGCCGATCTTGACCAGAAGCGCCGCGTGAACGCTCCCAGCGCTGCTGCGCTATGACGGACGGTCCTGATGCCGAATCAAGCGGTGAGGATGATCTCCAGGAGCTCGAGGAGGATCTGAACCAGAGCCATCAGTACGTAAAGGATCATGACTGGGTCCTGGGAGCCAGCAGCGTCCTGGGGAACATTGTCAGGCCCTGGATGTGTATCTCTGCCAAATCCTCGCGAAGCAAGGGATCAGTCCCTTGATTCACTCCGTCTCCACGTGTGCACCACGTACACACTTCCGCCTGCTCCGCGCGTGCGTCAGCGTGTCACGTGACGGAGAAAATGGAGGTACACACCTCGCCTCTTGACCATGAAGTAGAACCCTGGCTCTGCGTGCAACCACGCCCCAGAGGCCTGCAGCAGGAAAACGCTGGTCTGGTCTGTGTCCTTCCTCACCCGTGAGTTGGGTTTCGCTGCGAACAAACACTTCCTCCTGATCCTGCCTCAGTCCGCATGGCTCAGTTTTCTTTGGTGTTCCATCCAAGTCTCTGTGTGTACGTGTGGGGACGTGTGCCAATGGAACAGGTCCAGCTGGAGCACACGCTCAGTGCAGACAGGCGACTCCTGACGTGATCTCTGTTTACATCTTTGGCGCAGCGTCTATCGTGTCGTATCGGACGGACGCATCAGCGAGCTATGCGTGGAACACACCGGTATCCGAACACAACAAGCCTCGCATCCTGTTGACCTGTGGGTGTGGCCTCTGATTCTGGAGGGTCTGACAACCGTCTGTCATTCCTCATGTGAATGAACATGAATGGTCAAAATTGGCAGTTGTGCACTCACGCTTTCACGGGTCTGTCCTCCAGCGGATCCAGAGGGTGGTTGGTGGCTCCGCCCCAAACCCCACCCCCAACGTTCTGGTCTCCTCGTTTTGCGAGACGCGACAAATTTCACAGGAAAATTTTCTAAAGTTTAAGTTGCACCCGCCCCGCCCCCCCCCCACTCTCACCCAGGCTCCTGCCTCCAGTTCCAACGAGGTTGCATCCCCTGTGGACTGAACCCCAACCAGAACCAATTGACCCCCCCCCCTGTGAGGCGGAACCCAAGTCAGGGAAGGCTTCTCCCTGACATGGATCCTGGGTCCTCCAGCGATGTCTGCGTCAGAAACGGCGTGTCCCTTGATTTGAACATTCCTGGATCACAGACTGTAAAACCAATGCAAACAGAGGATTATCCGGTGAATTCCTTGTGATCAACCAACGTGTTGCAGCACCGAACGCGTTGTGCGCCAAAAGGGAAGCGAGCTGCCCGCGGGGTGAAACCGCACTTCCAAATCAAAACACAGCGAACAAGCCTCCAGCCAACATTGGTAAACGGCGATTTGCCCGTCTGTGCGCATTTGCTCGTCCTCCACACAAAGAGAGCTTGTTGGGCCTGTTCCACATTGCGTGCGTCTCTGCAGAAGTCAGATTAGCGATGCGGCGTCTTTTACAACGCACTGACATACAGAAGGATGCAACGCTTGACGCTCCCCGTGCAAAAGAAGCCAGGGCTGACGCAGCCCGGTCTTGTTGCACAGGGACGCAATGCTTGACGCACCCAACGTGAAACAGGCCTCAGGAAACATCCCCATCCCACTTTCATCAGACCCTGTACAGAATCAGAGGTAGATATGCGAGGCTGCGATCCTATCTCTCCTCCGTACTCCGTGTCTGGTCCGTCCCCGTGGTCACCAAGGGACGGAACGCCATTAGCCAGTCCCGCCCGGGGAGGATCCAGGGTGGGATCCCTGCACCTTGATTCTCAAGCTGACGCCGCAGTGGTACGTTTCCCATGGACCTCAAGGTCTCACTAAAATATCCTGGATCCTCCCCTTGACAGTATGACGTCCAGTCCACATCAAAAAAGGGTAAGCCACGCAGATCAGCAGGTTACAAGTGAATGGGCCACCGCAAAGGGTGCGCCACCGGCTCCCACAGGGTGTGTCCGCCTTCGCTGACACGGACGAACACACGTTGAAAGGACGGAAGATGCCCTCCAGTCAAATCGCAGAACGGAGACACACACGGAACCATCTTCCTCTGCAGAACATGGAGCGTGCACCACTGAGGCCGAGAGCACCGGGTGAATTCCCACATCTCATCACAACTGTCGCAGAATCCTCCTCATAATCGACAAACTGGTCCTTCAGTACACACCACAATGGAGTCCGTCCCTCGACTGCGCAGAGAGAGAAGCTCGCATCGCACACATACTCGCAGCGATGAGGCGTGCTGGGCCGGGCGAGCCCGCCCTGTCGGAGCTGGCGTGCACAGCCGTGCCAATTTAACGCGTGGCAACCACGGCGGGAGAACGCCTCAACACTTTGCCCATTTTGCCAGACTGAACTTGATGAGTCTAGTTGTGCGAAGTCCCTTTAGGGCGAAGCACCATGTGGTAATGCAGTATATGGCAGCTGGACCAAAATATCC
>JAAUXT010116810.1_pt1 | contig 12405 bp, 3 predicted proteins | sample 7278171 | NCBI WGS metagenome assembly JAAUXT01 (sample SAMN14350112, study PRJNA611818) | marine sediment metagenome | isolation source: surface marine sediment (1.8m) | place: French Polynesia: Moorea | collected 2018-08
TCTTGAGGGACCCCCGGGTTTGGTACTTCGAAATTTTTGGGTCTTGTGGGACCCCCCCCCCCCCCCCAGTTTCGGCTGGCGGGTCTGCACATCTCACTGCGCGACATGTGACCTCCTGGTCATCTCGTTGAGCTTTCACTGAATAATCGCCTTAACTCGGAGGGCAAGACACATTTGTCCGAGTACTCAAACATGTATGCACCCAAATGTTGAGCAGCAAGAACCTGTATGCTCGTATACGAGGGAGGTCCACAAAGTTCAGTTCGTCACCAATTTTCAAGATGCTCCTTGGGCCAATGTCCCCACACCCTCAGGAAGAGATGACACCAAAGATCATTTCTGCATGTTGTCAGAATTAACTGGTCACCAAATACTCTGCAATTAAGCATTCAAGTCAGCATTTTGTCCTTTCAGCTGTTGAATTCCACAGTGCCTTCTGTGCACTTGGGCAAAACTGTCTCTCAATAGCTACTGTTGAATTTTGGACAAAGTTTGGACTTCAAGTTGCATTCTTTCTGTTTTGATTTGATAAAAATTTGCTACCTGGACTTGAACATGATGGTAAGAATCTGCAGCAGTAATTTGTTCTGCTCCATTTTACCCAAACATTTTGAAATGACCAAACTTTTTGGACTTCCCTCGCAGATGTAGATCTACTCTTGAGAACACTCGAATCCTGAAAGGAACCTCTTCCTCTGCAAGGTTGGACCTGCCTTTAAATTTCTTTGAAAGTCGGAGAATTCGAGATTTTGCAACAGTCGTATGATTACGACACTCGTGCGCACTCACGCGGCGTGTGCGAGTCACGAGGATAGAGACATCACATGAATCGAAACAAAAGACCCTGACAATGTCGACAAGGAAGTGATCCATTTTAGCGTCGTACAATGGTCCACAAGGCACAACATAGCTCTCAACAAACATGTACTTGGAAAGCGCTCATTCTGAGAACAAATATGTGACCGAAGCAAACGAAACCAGTGAAAAACGTTCATCGTACCTGATCATATTTGTTGCGACCGGCGATTGTGCGACTCAGTTGCGTGTCAGTTCGGAAAGTGGCCTGATCCTTTGGAACGGACCTGACTCAGCAGTGCATGGTTACAACGTGCTGCAGATAATGTGCGTCAGAATAAATTATTGCCTTTCATATTTATCGCTTGGAATTTCCGAATGATATGGTTATATCAGCCACGCAATGTTTTGTGCATTGTGGCAAGTTATTGCCAGAAAGTTTTGTGCTGTAGATCTCTACGTGCCTGATCTCAACTGGTGCAAAGCAAAACCGTTCTGCAGCCTTGCATGCTTGCTGTGTGATCTTGATTTCATTCGCAGTTCTCAAGGACGTACGGTACGCAGTTCGTACACATGCAGTTATTGGTTATTTTTGCAACCAATGCACAAAGTACGTGTGAATGTGATTGTGTACAAATATGCAAATAAGAAACCACCTTTTTTTTCACCGGCGGCAGACAGCTGCGTAAGTTCTGACATAACCACCGACAAAACAAAACCATTGATCGCACCATCGACGTGACGACATCGCTTTGCTCCGAAATTTCAACATGTCTGGCAGAGGAGCAAGGCTAAAATCGTCTCGGGGACGAAATGCAGCCCCACAAGGGCGTCCAGAAGACAGCAGGTATAGAGTCTGTTTCAAATATCTCATTGCCAGTGACGTGAACACAGTGCACAATGGTTCGTAAAGAGAATTTGCCATTTCAAGAATCCAGCTCTCAACGCATGCATGCATGCATGTCATGGCTGCATGGGTGTGTACTCGCACGAGTGAGTGGGAAAGGGTGTGGTTTGTCGCGAATTTTCAAACAATTTTCTTTCCAGGAAAACGCCCGAGCCAAGTCAGCACGGGGTGGCGGTACTTGCCCAACGTCAGAGGCCCATTGGGTTCAAACGATTGCAGGTTCTTTTTTTTCTTTTTTGACACACATATTCTTTTTTCAGAGCATGATTCATCCTCGCATGTACGAGTAACGGAATTCGTATCTACGCAAAAGAAATTGTTTCGGAAAAAGCGCTATATATTGAAATGGACAAGCTACGATACTCATAACACCGGGCTTTTGCACCGCTTCTGGAAACCTCTGGATCTAGTTTGTTTGGATTGTTGATTGTCTTCCAGGAGGTTGTGAACGAGGAGCCGACGGAGATTCTGAGCACACTGACGAATCAGGGCTCCGGCTTCGGAAAACTGCTCCAGGCAGAGGAGATTCGGAACGATGTCATGGCCTTGTGCTTGCAGGTATTTGGGTCGCTTTCCGAGATGCTCCTTGGCAGAGGCCCCATTTGGTTCGTATTTGCATTTACAAATGTTGTTTGTGCAACGTGTTTGGAAAAAGCGTCTGTTGCAGCCTGAAACATGTGAAAATAACACACGCATGACACTCATTAGATATGCAAGGATCTCAACATTTTTTGTGATGTCGGTGAAGATCGATAAATGTACACAGTTCAAGTGATCAGAATCATGAGCGAGACACGAGACCAGCAACCAGTGAATCCAATACATGTACGAGTAGGCGACGGCGGCCACCACTCAAAGGCCCATCCTGAAATGTACACCCAACAACGTGTGACAGAGAGCGTTGCTATTGCCATTTTGTCGTTGCACTGAATTGAAAAGAGAGCAAAAATTATTCAGTGTAGTGTTTCTTGAAAACGATTTCAAGAAGCAGTCCTCTCAGTCCTGGAGGTTTCTTGCAGATGGTTTCAAGAAACAGTACACTGAGTTATTTTTGCTCACTTTTAGTCGCGCGAGCGCGACTCCAGTGATCGGTATCCGTCCGTCTGTCTGTCTGTCTGTCTGTCTGTCTGTCTGTCTGTCTGTCTGTCTGTCTGTCTGTCTGTCTGTATACACCTCAGTTTCCGTGACGCAGTGACCAGGGGGTCATTATGTCATGGAAAAGTTGAGCTGCCCTGAGAAGGAAACCTGTCTCCGCTGCATTCATTACATCATGGAAAAGTTGTGAGGGTCACTATATCATGGAAAAGTTTCACTACGCTTGGAAAGAAACCTGTGTGACCCCTGAAAGAAACCTGTGTGACCCCCTGAGAAAGACACATGCATGACCCCTGAGAAAGAAACCTATAAAACCCCCTGAGAAAGAAAGAAACTTGTGACCCCTTCAAAAAGATACCTGTGTGACTCCTGAGAAAGAAACCTGTGTGACCCCCTGAGAAAGAAACCTGTGTGACCCTGAGAAAGAAACCTGTGTGAACCCCTGAGAAAGAAACTTATGTGACCCTCTGAGAAAGAAACCTGTGTAACCCTTCAGAAAGAAACTTGTCTGATGCCTGAGAAAGAAGCCTGTGTGACCCCTAAGAAGAACCTATGTGACCCTTGAAAAGTTTAGCTGCCTTGAGAAAGAAACCTGTGTGATCCCCTGAGAAAAAAAGCTGTGTGACTCATGAGAAAGAAACCTGTGTGGCCCCCTGAGAAAGATACCTGTGTGACCCCTGAGAAAGAAACCTACATGATGCCTGAGAAAGAAGCCTGTGTGACCCCTGGAAAAGTTGAGCTGCCCTGAGAAAAAACCCTGTGTCTCCTGAGAAAGAAACCTGTGTGACCCCTGATAAAGAAACCTGTGTGGCCCCTGAGAAAGAAACCTACATGATGCTTGAGAAAGAACCTGTGTGAACCCCTGAGAAAGAAACTTTGTGACCCCCTGAGAAAGAAACCTATGTGACCCCTGGAAAAGTTGAGTCACCTCATGTGATCTGAGAAAGAAACCTGCATGACCTGTATGACCCCTGAGAAAGAAACCTGTGAGACCCCTAAGAAAAACCTGTGTGACCCTTGAAAAAGTTTAGCTGCCTTGAGAAAGAAACCTGTGTGATCCCCTGAGAAAGAAACCTGTGTGACCCCCCTCCCCCTCATTCACTACTTCATGGAAAATGGAAGGTTGCAGTTTTGGATTTGAAAATTTTTTGCCAGTGGCTGGATAGAAACCTGTGTAACCCCCCTCACTACATGATGGAAAAGTTGCAGGTTGGTGTTTTAGACATGGAAAATTTTTGCCACTGGCTGAAAAGAAACCTGTGTTACCCCCCCCCCCCCCATGTCAAAGAAACTGAATGTTGGACTTGGAACATATGGATGCAACTCAACGCAAAACACAATGCCAGGGGTATTCTCGTTCAAAGGAGTGCAGTGTTTCTGAAAACCATTTCAAGAAACACTTCTCCTGCACTAAGAGACTGTTTTTACGAGCCGTTTCGCTTGTATTGTTGTGCGATGTCCCTTTGGGAGACTTTGATTGACTGCTAAAACAAAATGAATGGGAACATCACACCTGCAGTTGCCTTAAGCACTGCTTCTCTTCTTTCTACTGTGACTGACTGACTGACTGAGGCGAGAGCAGGGGGTTGGAGGGAAATTTCCCCGCTCGCCGTCGTACAATGACACAATGTCGTTGGAGTGCGCTTACGCTTTTGCACCAAACATCAAAACTCAAACTGTTGGAGGGAAATTTCCCTCCCCCCCCCACACACACAATTTTCCCTGCAAGGGTAAGACAGAAATTTCCCTCCAACCCCCCTTGTGTACAAGGAAATTTCCCTGCAAGGGTTCGAGGTTGACAGCGATGACAGCGGCATGCGGCTCGTTTTCAACTTGAATGGTCGAGGAGACTTAGAGGGGTCGTCACTAACTTCCCCCCTCTTCCCCCAAATTGCTTTCCCTTTTTGGAGGGTGGAGGTGGGGTTTGGCCCCAGAGAAATTCGTTGTCCCGAGGACAGAAATGTTGAACCCGAAGGTTACTGGGTACGTTCACTTTTCAACAACCTCCCGTTGTTCTTGCAGGCTGTAGCGAAAGCTGTGCAGTGCACAACAAAGCGTCAAACAACGATAGTTCTGTTGACGGGAATAAAAAGGTCAACGACCTTCTGGACGAGCTGCAACATGTATGTTACCTCGATGCCGTCCAGGTTCCTTCAGAAGAGAGAAGAGTTCAAACACTCCTTGAAGAGTCTGCTCAGAATACTGAAGGCGTACTTGGAGATCATGCCCATGACCTGCGAGTACCTCTTTCCAACCCTGCTTGTCGCGGAGCACACCATCAAGGGCGACGGTCCGTTGTACGTAGATTTCAAGAGAGCCGTAGTTGATAAAGAAATCACTGCGCTGCTGGAGGAGGTCATCGAGGACAGAGAGACTGCCCAGGAGAAGACGGTACAGCAGAAGAAACTGGAGGATGGTGGAGCCGAAGTTGACAACATGCCGCCACCTCAAGACTTCCGACAGGTCCCAATATTCCCGGAAGTGGACGATGTGCAAACCAACGAGCGGCCGTTCCTCAGGGCGAACAAGCACAAGGGCAAATACAACGACCTGGAGCATTATCTCGACGTCCAGTTCCGACTATTGCGGGAGGACTTCATGGGACCATTGAGATCCGGAATCAGCGACTACCTGGAACAGAAACAGCAGGCACCCGCAGAGAGGAGGAGGAGACTGGAGAACATCAAGGTCTACACGGACGTCCAGCTGTTGTGCCCAGTCTGCACGCGGAGAGGGATCGCGTACAGAATCCACTTCAACGCAGAAAGGCTGAGGAACATCCGATGGCAGTCGTCAAAACGCTTCTTGTACGGAGTTTGGTGTGCCTCTCATCCGATGACTTCAACACCATGCTTTTCGCCACCGTCTCCGACAGGCAGGCCAAAGACTTGGAGAATGGAATCGTTGAAGTGATCTTCAGCAACAACCGGCAAATTCCATCCACGTCCGATCGCTTCGTCATGGCCGAGTCGACCGCGTACTTCGAGGCGTACCGCCACGTTCTTCAGGGAGTTCAGAACATCACAGCTGACAACTTCCCCTTCCAGAAGTACATCGTAGAGTGCGACACAACGAAGGCATCTCCACGGTACCTCGCAAACGCCAACATCACGTACGACTTGAGATTTTTGTTCGAGCCGACGGGAGGTCAAACTGCAAACGAGACTCTGGACCCAGTGGACCGCAGACGGATGGAAAAGGTGCGCGTCCAGATGGACGCCAAATGGCCGTCCGAAACCTTGATGAGAATGGACAGATCTCAAGCTAGAGCCCTGAAAACCGCGCTCACCGAAGAGTTCTGCGTCATCCAAGGACCGCCAGGCACGGGGAAGACGTACGTGGGACTCAAGATCGTCCAGGCTTTGTTGAAAAACATGCATAAGTGGTGCACTCCTGAGCAAAAGCGGCCCATCCTGATCGTCTGCTACACCAACCACGCGCTGGACCAGTTCCTGGAAGGAATCCTGCAGTTCCACGACGACGGTATTGTGAGAGTCGGAGGCAGGAGCCAGAGCGAAGCGGTGAAACAGAAGTCACTGGGAGCCCTGAAGGGTGAACTGAGGGCGCAGAGACGGGTGCCGCAGCGCATTTTTAGGGAGACACGCGATGTGAGGAACAACATGAACCTCATCCAGGCAGACATCGAGAAAATCAGTGTCCGACTGGAAGCCACAACCAAAGGGCTCGTGAGTGATTTCTTGCTCGAGAGGTTCATGTCTGACGATCAGTACGATTCTCTGTTTGGTGGATACGAGAGACTGAATCCGTTCAGATCCAAGAAGTCAACTCCGATCGTGGAATGGCTGGGATTTGGAGAGAACGCGGAGCCTGAAAGACCAGAAACAGCAGCAGCTGTTGCCGGATTCGGCGCTGCAGAGGCAGAGGAGGTTGAGGATGATGACATCGAGGTGGAGGAAGATGCGGAAACCATCACGGCCTCGAGGCAACTGGATGAAGACGAAGACAAGTTGACAGAAGACGAACAAGCCCGCTTGAAGAACCTGGAGCGACTCAAGAATGAGGCGGAAAAGACAGACTTGTCATTGACTGTTGATTTGTTGGACTTCCAGGGAGCAGAAGATGCGAAACAAGCGTCAAACAAAGGCAAAGGAGACGGGGGAAAGTCGAATGGACAAGAAGAGCACTGGGAGATTCAGCGCAAAGAGAAGAGGAGAAGGAAGCAAAAATTGAAGCAGGGGCTTAGCAACACGGACGTCATGAGGCAAGAGGACGCCGACAGAGTGAAGGACGTGTGGATCATGAGGAGGGAAGACAGGTGGAGACTCTACCGCTTGTGGCTGAACAAGTACAAAGAGGTTCTCAGAGAAGACATCAAGAAGCTCGAGGAAGACTACCAGATGCAGGCCAACAGATACCTGGAGATCGGTGAGGAGCTGGAGCTGGACATCATGCAGGGTTCGACCGTCATCGGGATGACGACGACCGGCGCTGCGCGGTACCGGGCGCTGCTGCAGAGAGTCGCTCCCCGTGTCGTCATCGTGGAGGAGGCGGCCGAGGTGCTGGAAGCGCACCTCGTCACCTCCATCAGCGGCGGCTGCGAACACTTCATCCTGATAGGAGACCACAAGCAGCTGCGCCCCAGTCCTGCCGTGTACGAACTGGCCAGGAAGTACCACTTGGACATCTCGCTGTTCGAGAGAATGATAAACAACGGGATGGAGGTGGTGACGCTGCTGAAGCAGCACCGCATGAGGCCGCTCATTTCCACCCTCATGGAGCCCATCTACCCAGAGCTGCAGGACGACGAATCCGTGCACGGGAGGGACAACGTGAAAGGCGTCGCCAAAAACATGTTTTTCATTGACCACGCCCAGCGCGAAACATCGGACGACGAACTGAAGAGCAAATCGAACGTGCACGAGGCCCAGTTTGTGGCGGCTTTCTGCAGGTACCTGCTACTACAAGGCTACGCGCCTCAGCAAATCACCGTCCTCACCATGTACTCAGGGCAGCTCGTGGTTCTCAAGGCAAGCATGCCCAGGAACATCTTTAATGGTATCCGAGTGACAACCGTCGACAACTTCCAGGGTGAGGAAAATGACATCGTCATACTGAGTCTGGTGAGAAGCAACGACCGGGGTCAGATCGGGTTTGTATCGTCGGACAACCGCATCTGCGTCGCGCTGTCCCGCGCAAAGCTGGGTTTCTACTGCATCGGAAATTTTGGTCTCTTTACCATGAAGAGCAAACTCTGGACGGACATCGTCAAGAAGGTTGAAAAGCAAGACTGCAAAGGAAGAACCCTGGCTTTGTACTGTCAGAATCATCCTGACTATCGCATCACCGCTGCGACAGCTGAAGATTTTGAGCTGGCCCCGGAGGGTGGCTGTATGAAACCGTGCGAGACGAGGCTGGAGTGCGGGCACGCCTGCCCCAGAACCTGCCACGCCTACGACAGAGAACACAAGAAGATCAGATGTTCCAAGAAGTGCAACCGCATTCTTTGCGACTTTGGTCATAGATGCTCGAAGAGATGTTGGGAAGAGTGTGGAGATTGTCAATTTCCCATGGAGAAAGTCGTGCCTGGTTGTCAGCACAGACAGACAATGGCTTGCCACAAGGATCCTGCCACCTTCGCCTGCACCAAACCCTGCAGACACGAGCTCAGTTGCGGTCATCAGTGCGGCGAGAAGTGCGGCAAGCCTCACACCACGAAATGTGTCGTGCAGGTCAACTTCGACTGGTCGTGCGGTCACCGCGGAAGAATAGCGTGCCATCTGACCAAGAATCCACCACCGTGTCGTGAACCCTGCAAGACCCTGCTGCGATGCGATCATCCCTGTCCCGGCACGTGCGGAAGCTGCTTCCAGGGGCGTGTGCACCAGGCCTGCAAGTCAAAATGTGGACGCACCTTGGTCTGCAGTCACGCCTGCGAAGAACCTTGCACCAACAGCTGTCCTCCTTGCCAAGCGATGTGCCAAAACAGATGCGTCCACAGCAGGTGCAGGAAGCCATGCGGACAGCCGTGTATGCGCTGCAAGGAGCCGTGCGAGTGGCAATGCGAGCATTATCGCTGCAGCATGCTGTGCTCGGAACCCTGCGACAGACCTGCTTGCGACAAGCCCTGTCCTCTGGTGTTGAAGTGTCTTCATCCCTGCATCGGTCTGTGCGGAGAACCGTGCCCATCGCTCTGTAGAACCTGCAACCCGGATGAAGTCACTGAAATCTTCTTTGGAACCGAAGACGAGGAAGACGCAAGATTCGTTCAGCTCGAAGACTGCGGCCACCTCATCGAAGTGTCCGGCATGGACCACTGGATGGAGCAGACGAATGAAGACAAGAGTCAGTCCATCCAGCTGAAGACTTGTCCCAAGTGCAAAACAGCGATCCGGAGAAACAGGCGCTACGGAACCATCATCAACGACATACTCGAAGACATTGAGGTTGTCAAAAGGAGGAACTTCGGCTCCAACCAACAGATGAAAGGCAAAACACAGGAATTGCAGCGTCAACTGGTGGAAAAACTGGGGCCTTTCGGAGATTTGGAAGAAAAAGCGCAGAGATTTGATCGTCAACTGAAAACCGAGATCGGGAAAGAATCGAAGATTTGTGAAATTCTCGCGAAACGACTCTCCGAGAAGTATCTGACTCAGGAACAGTTGACTCTGATCGAGAACCAGATCAAGCTGCTGCATCACTTGGGGCAACTGAAGCACAAACTGCTGAAGGAGTTCAAGTCCTTCGTTCAGATGAACATGAGGCAGGAGGCCCTGGAGGTGGCGAAGCAGCTGGGGCTGCTGACGGCCTGGTGCATCATGCACGACACGCGCATTTCTGACCAGGTATCTCGTGGTTTGCTTCACTACACTTCTGCACAAACAGTCTCTTTTTCCAGAAAAAAAAACTCAGTGTGTGTGAGGACTTCGTGTGTTTGATGTTCTGTTCTGATTTGATATTTACAGGAACTGGACGAGTTCACTTGGGAAGTAAAGAGAGTTTCGTGGGTGCTGAAATTCCTCGCTCTTCAAAAAGTAATGCTGACGAAGAACAAGAACATCGTCTTTCCAGCGGAGTTCACGCAGTCTTTTGTTGTAAGTCCTGCGAACGTAAACGTTTATTGCACGGATAAATTTCACCTCAAAATTTCAGACACCCGAACAGAAGGGGAGAATCAAGAGTTTTGCTCAACTTTCAATTGTTCAGACAACTCGGTTGGAATAAAGTGGACAGAACCTGAGGACTGAACATTTCCTGCTTGGACCAAAGAAGACATTGCCATTCTCCCACACAGTTTGGGTTACCAGCTGGCAACCAAAAGGAAACGTCTGTTCATTTCTAAAGTTTCTTTCTTTTTGAAGGCTCTGAAAAGTGGACGTCCCCTGAACCGTGAACTGGAGGAGTCGGTGAAAATACGTTACGAGAAGCTGAAGAAGGAATACCCTGAGTCGGGACTGGCTGTGACCCAGGAAGAGCTGGCGGGCATCAGAAACGCGATTGGGCTCGGCCAAGGGCATTGGTATAAGTGCCCCAATGGTATGCGCTGGTTGTTGTGTGGTGGTCACTGTTCTGCTCGCCATCAACTACGTTGTGAATACGATTTGTTCTGCTGGATGGTTGAATGTTCCTCGTAAACTTTCGCTCACGACGGAGAATAACATGGCACACCAACGCTTTTCCCAGGACACTACTACTGCATCGGTGAATGCGGGGGTGCGACGGTTGAAAGTCGGTGTCCGGAGTGTTACGCCACGATCGGAGGGACGCATCATCAACTGCGCGGCGACAACCGACACGCGGGGGAGATCGACGGCTCAAGGCACGCCGCCTGGTCCGAGGCCGCCAACATGCAAAACTTCGACCCTGGTCAGTTTCTCTGAAAAACACTTGCTTGGTTGTGATCAGTGATTGTTTGGTGCAAAGGCTCAGACTTCGATGTCGGGTTTCGTGCTTTTCACATGCATTGCCCGATGGGTTTTGATCATTGTCACTGTGAATTTTGTATTTTAAAATGTTGTCAAATCTTATGGCCGCCTGGAAGCTGATGATTGATGTTCGTCCGCTGTGCTCACGACAAAAGTTTGTTTTGTCCAGAAAACAGCTTCCTCGATGAAGCCATTTGCTCTCATTATGTCAGTGTGATTGGTGTCTGCATGTTCTCCGCGTCACACCTCGATATTTGAAATGCGCGCGAACCCGCGCGGTGCGCTGGTGTTGTCAGTGAACCAGCAAATTTCGTGGATGGACAAGGAATCGCGTGCTGAAAAATCTCTGATCTCTCTTGTTATTCTTCAGAAAAATAGTATATTGTTTACTCGGCCACCACGACTCGCGTGTGCACCGTTCCTACCCAATGCGACCACCTGTTTCTGACCGCGTTTTTCAACAATAGAGTCCTACATCCTGATGTCTTGGGTTTACTGGGTTGTTTGTCCACGAGGAACATTTGTAGCTTTTGGGCACACGTTGTTCTTGATGATCACAACGGAAAGGCTGACGCGTCTGTGGAGCTGCTCTGATCTGACTCAGTCGAGGGTATGCACAAAACGAACATTCAGTTTTCTTGCTGTTTTGTACAAAATCACCAATTCAATGCGATGGTTTCAATCAAATATATTTACACGGCTAAGCTGGTTTCACCAAAAATAACTTCGACCAGATTGTACAAGAAAATGTTGAAATTGCAATTTGATGTTACGGTTTGTAACTGCTGCTCAAGGAAGTATCACAGACACTTATGTACACCGTCAGAGAAATCACAAACGACTAGCTCCACCAGAGGTACGACCAATGTCACTACGCGCTGATTCAACGCAGACGGATTTTGATGAAAAAAAAATAAAACTTGGCACAATGACACAACGATTCTTGAAATGCTTTCGACTTTGATGAGCGAAGTTTGATAATTGCTTTCGGACACGAGCGCACCAATGGACGTTCTATTCCACACAATGCCAAGGTATACATGTACAGCCCAGCTTGCTGCTGTGCATAAAAACTGAAGTTTATGCATAAACAATTCCAACCGCGGCAGGAGAATGAATTCCTGAATCTCAAATCACCTGATGCTGGTCAATGGACGAACTCCGCAAGAAATGAGTTGATAAATTTGCGCACAAATGAACGGAATCAACGTTTTTCCTCCGCTGACAGTCAACTCCAAACTTCGCACGTTGCTGGTTACAGCCCCGAGACAGAAGAAAATGAGTTGAAATGCTTTCTGTTCGCGAAAGTTCGGACTCTCCAAACATTGCGGGACAGCTGTACCAGCAAACACTTCCCCCTCCGTCGGGGTTCGGTCCGGAAAAAGCCGGCGGGGCACGAATTGTGCTCAGCCGAATAAACATGAACGCAAGGTTACACGAGTAAAACTTGAACGTACAGAGCACAGAAACCGTCAAACACACTTCAAATTAACACAAACAAGACAAAGGCCCCAGACTCAGCTGACATGAAACACAACCAGGGGCGGATCCAGGGGAAGACCACAGGGGCCCAGCCCCTTGACCCTTGGAAAAACTGGCATGTCCCCTCCCCATGATTTTGTGCTGAAGATTGCTCACAAATGTTTTCTCATTTTCACAAGCTGCACAAAGTCGGCCCACCCAGGGGTGGGGGGGGGGGGACAAACAAACACACAAACAAACACA
>JAAUXT010145311.1_pt1 | contig 12403 bp, 16 predicted proteins | sample 7278171 | NCBI WGS metagenome assembly JAAUXT01 (sample SAMN14350112, study PRJNA611818) | marine sediment metagenome | isolation source: surface marine sediment (1.8m) | place: French Polynesia: Moorea | collected 2018-08
AGGAGGACCAGGAAGAATTGATAAACAAGGAAGAATTGATGACATTAACGCCGCTGCAACGCTGCAAGGGACTTCGCACTGCAGTTGCCTTGAGCACTGCTTCTCGTTTCGAAGCGCCAACGCGGCGATGCGTGTTTTGACAAGCATTGATCGAGGCTTCTGAAGGAAAAACAAAAATGTTCGGCGAAAAATTCTCTTACATTTATGCAGGATCTGCAGCCCAATTTACAACCATCCGATGCGCCAACCCTCGAGGAACGAAAAGCTGTCAGAGATTTGTAGATTGTGCTTGTTGAGGTGGGATCAAAGCAACAAAAGTTCTAAATGAAAAAATACCACAACAAAAGTGGGCCGGATTTGAAGTTTGCGCGCTGCGTTACGGCGGTGCTGATTGGAGGAAGAATCGTCGCTTCTCATTGGTCGTCGCGACTCAGGCTGGAAAATCAATGTGGACATTTTCTGAATTCTTCAATAAATCTTCAAAAAATTGTTCATCCCTGCGAATTGAGAACTGTGACATTTTCAAAGATAAGTTGGAGAGAAAGAGCTCAACCAGATCCTGTGATAGATCTACACCTGTGGTAGTTCTTCGAAACCTGCCTCGGTGGTTCGGTCATCCGCAAGATTGCTGCAAAGCTGCCCAACGGCACCATCGGATTCTTGGTTTGGGCAGATCAAAGCCGTTGAGTTGTCTCCAGAACAGGCCCTTTGTGTTCGATTTGTGACCTCGGCTGTATTCCAATATTTATCTTCCCTGCAAGCAAGTTCGGATCGAAAAGAGGGTGTTGCACTCTTGCCCCAAATCTCAATTTCAACTCGAAAGAAACAAACAAATTTGGTCATTCTTTTCGTCATTCGTCTTTTATTTTATAAATGTATTTGTGTCTTCTCTCTTCTCATGTATGCAAACAATACGGTAAAAAGATCGCGGTGATGACCCAGGGTTTTAAGCGACAGGCGCTCAATGGTTCCCGTAGATGCTCTGTACATTTTGCTGTAGATTCTCATGGTTTTACTTTACATAGTTTGTGCTTTACGTCTTCGTGGAATAATTCTTTTCCATTTATGTACACAAGTTCACACACATTTCCTACAAAGCCAGCGGCAAACTACAAACCACCAACAATCATCACTTTTGCACAAGTGTTAAAATTTCGGTCACATGACCTTGAAACCATTTTTCTCACCAAGTTCAGCAGAAGGCACTTTCATTTTTGTGGAGGGATGACGGACACAAGACTGAAAACGACACACCGACTCAAACTGGATTTTTACCCTTTTGCTCAACGTGTCGTACCCTTTGCTCCAGAATGGACTTGGTCCGAATGTGACTGGCAAAACAAAATTGACCGAACGCAACAACGAGCGACGTTTCTTTCACACCGACGTCACAACTCCGCAACAGACCCACAAGACTTCCTCACCCCCCCCCAACCCCCGGAGCTCTGCTTGATCGACGACAAGCAAATTGTCCTGCAGACAGAAAAGTGAAACTGAAAGTCCAAAACGGGCACATTTTCCCAAAGGCAAATTCTGACTGAAGACAAGGTTCTGGATTTCCAAGTGAAAGAATGTGCAATATATTTCTGACTCCATCGAACTGGACTTTTGCCACTGAGAAGCAACGGTTTTCAGCTGTCAATCAAAATCACATAAGACTCACTCCACACGCACGCACACCGATTGCACACCCAACACATGTTTCAACCATCAACGCCTTGACCTGTTTCCCACTGATGCAGTTGGCCTTGAGTCTCTGCACAAAACAACTTGTGCAAGAACGCAACGCGCAACGCATCCAATGTGAAACAAGAGACGCGCAAGACTGGCGCAGTTTCTGCATCGAGAGCACAAATTTGACACAAGGGCACAGTGGCAGAAGGACATGTACAGCAAGAAAATCTACTCTTTCTCTCTCTACGCGCATGATTGGCTTAGAAATCTAACCACGTGACTGCGATCCAGCCAATAACCAACAACCTGCTAAAATCCGCTTCTTCGCCTCGCATCTACAGATATGTACAGCCGATGAAACGTGCGACGAACAATACGTACACCGAAGGCATTCTCTCTCTCACCTCACTCTGTACACAAAATACTTGACTACCACGTACAAAATACTCGAGTCGTGTTGATAAGTAAATCTGTTCAGGGCGTCGCTACGCGTAGTGTAAACGGGTTGTTACACCCGGAAAAGCTGGCAAAGTAGAAAAGGGGAAAAGTTGTGGAAAAATAGACGTTTTCTCTACAAAGCGCATCACACTCGATTTCTATTGGTGGTAAACGATCACGTGATGTACACAGACGCCACCTGGTGGCAGATTCACGCGCGTGCGCACTGCCGCGACATCTCATGTCACGTGAGTTTTGCACGCGGTACACAAACGAGTTTTGCTTGAACAGGAAAAGCACAAGGTCACAAGGTTCGCTTTCAAGTTTTTCCGCAGCATCTTGATCTGATTTTCTGCTTCAGAAATTCCACAAAAATGGCAGATGTTGAAAAAGTCTCACAGAAGCCGGTCGCACTAAACCCTCGGGAACAGACAAGCCAGGTCTGGGGAAGTTGCTGCAAAACTGGGGGCAAAACCAATCAAAATTTGATGGAACCCGCACGATCACCCAAAATGTGCACTCCGAACAAATCCAAAAGGCGATTTGCAGATTCAGCAAGTTCCGAAAATTTAGTCAGAGGAGGGGGAAGGGGAGGACCTCCGATCAGCGATCTCACCCCTCAATTCCTATGTATTCAATTTTCACCTTTACACAATTCCCAATGCCTCCAACGCACCCGCAAGGCATCGGACTCTCCCTCCTGCACCAGTCGCAGATTCACGCAGGCTGGTCCCCACCAGATTCCCCCTCAGTTTGCAGCTCTTCGCCCGGACGACAATCCGCTTCGTACATCACAGGTCTCTCACTTTTCTCATTTCCTTCTCAAGCTGCGTCCTCCACGTCGCGTCACTCGGGGCGCGTCGTGCGTCACGTCTCTGCGCGCGGAGACGCAGCACGTGACACACGGCGCGCCCGGTGTGAACGCGACCTCCGACGGAACAGACTGAATGCACTTGGAAAATTGCAGGGGTTTTGCACAACGAAGACGAGACATGATTTCAAATTCGAGCGCGAAGAAAACTCAAACAACAACGTTTCAAGAAAGGAAAAGACAGGGAGGGTGTTGTTGCCACGCGACAAGAATGGCCATTTTGGTGCTTGGCAACAATTAGGTACACTCACTTCATCCAAAATTTTCTTTTCACGCAAAACTAACCCTTTTTTTTTGGTGGAAGAAATCATCATTTGAAATATTCGCTCAACAGAAGCTCAAAGAGAAAAAGAAACGCGGGAAACGGAGAAAACGTTCCCTAGCAACACCTGACAACGCGACAAGAAAACAGCCAACCAGTCACCTAGGAACCAATCACCACCTTAGCAACCATGCAGGTGCCATGACAACAGATTTGTAACGTCACAACAAGTGACTGAAGTACCAACACGATCAAATTCTGATCAATGGTGGGCGCGTTCGATCTGCGCGCCGAACACACCGCGGTTCGCTCGTTCGCTCTTTCTAGTTCTGCGTTCAGCGCGGGGAATCGAACATGCCCAATGAGAATGAAGAACGAAATGTACAGGGTGAAAATGTTGCGGATCAAGTGAGAAGTCACCGACTACAAAACCGTGGAAATGAGTCGAGGATGACGCACTAAAATACAGGATGAACAAGGGACGTCTGCTCCACACTGGATGCGTCATGCGCTGCGTTGCTGCACGCGTCACTGGGCGCTGCGTCTTCACTTGCGACGCAGCGCCAGTGACAAACGCAAGGACGCAACACGTGACGCATCCAGCGCGAAACAGGCCTGTAGGATGTGGGATGTTTTGCGCATTTACAAAAGCTCGATTCTGATTCTGTACACACGACGGTATCCCGGGTCACCATGGCAACAACGCACTGCGCAGCAGACGCGTCCAAATCCAACTGGTTCCCTCCCTTTCCCTCCCTGCCCCACCCAACAATGAAAAATCAGAAAATCAGATTTAACTTGTTTGTGTCTCAAACAACTCATTTTTCCAGGAAGATATTGAAACTCACTGACATCATTTGAAAACCTAAGATATTGCTGCCACAGAACAAACGGGAAAATTATCACCCCCTTGAAAATCTCGCAGCAGCGCGATGCTGCTCACGTGACCCGTGACACCGGAAATGGTCCACGTACATTTCACAGCCTGCAAACACTGCGCTTGCGCACACGCCTCTTTCGTCGCCAGGCCGCTAGCACGCGAGCATAGACGACAAAGATAAACTTGAACGGGCGTTGGCACACGCGCAGTGTTTCGCACTACTGCACTAAAGATTTACACTGTTGCTATAGAAACTACTGTACTTCAGCATTTCGGATTGGTTCATCACATTGGCCAATAGACAGCCTGCACACTGTCCAGGGACGCGCACCGTCGCTTCCACAGCAACGGAAATCACGTCCCTGGACAAATCTGCAGGTGTCCTATTTTTCTTATAAACATAGCACTACTTTGGAGAACACCTCCAGTTTGCGGCCACATCTCCTCAGCGACCACATTTCAGTGTTTCAGCAAGTCACCGTTGCCCTGGCAACGCACAGCCCGTTTGGGAAGCACATAGCGCAATCCAAAAGCAGTGTCCTTGCGCAAGGGTGAGTGTGAAATCGTCCCAGTATGGCTTCGCATACCACGTGGCGCTCACCGAACAGGCGTCGCGTACTGTTCGTGCTCGTGCGCATATGGGCCGCCGCGCATGCGTCCACGTGCCTCACACCGGAAGCGACGACCAGCGGGACATCCGTCGCTTGGGAGGGGAGCACCGCGTTTCCAGAGCAATGTTTGTCGTCTCTATGGAAACAGACGCCCCCTGGAGGTGAGTGACCGCATCACGCAGTGGTCCGTCGAGAGGGGTGGCCGATCACCAGAGATGTCTTCTCTCAGGATCACACCTGCTGCTGCTGCTTCTGTTGCTGCTGCTGTTCCTGTTGCTGCATCTGGACGTGGTGCACCTGTGGTTGTTGCTGCTCCTGCTGTTGCTGCGGGACTGACGTGACGGGCTGCGTCTCCGCCTCCATGCTGAAGAGTTCCTTGTGCAGCGCGGGGAACTCGACACCCGGGTTCTCGCGCTTGAACTTGTTGAGGATGAGCACGTGTTGGTGCGCCAAGTCGCGCAGAATCGGCAGCTTCTTGAGCAGCGCGGATTTGAACTCCTCGGCGTCGGCGCGCGTCGACCCGATCTCCACCTTAAGCGCGCTCTCGATGCGTTCGCTCAGCCGCTTGATGTCCGACATCTCCTGGATGTTGGACCGGTCTGCAGCGGAAACAGAAACTGAGGTCACTTCCGGTGAAACACTTCCGGTCAGGCAACAAGAGGCTTTTCCCTGTTTGGGTGATGGGTGGAAGTGATTTCTTGTTCGGAAATGAAACAGGCAGGAAGAGTTTGTTGTGACTTGAAGTCAGGTCTGTTCACACCAAATCTCGCGTGTTCCACCCCCCACCCGCGTTCAAGTCTGCGCGCGCGTGTGTGTGAGGTGTGCGTGCGCTACTCACTGGGGTCTATGAGCACGACAGCGCAGATGAGCACTTGCCCTTTGTGTGTGTGTGTGTGTGTGTGTGTGTGTGTGTGTGTGTGTGTGAGGTGTGCGTGTGCTACTCACTGGGGTCTATGAGCACGACAGCGCAAATGAGCGCCAGCTCCCGCTCCGTCAGCTGGAGGTTGATCAGGTCCTTGGCGAACTCGAACATGCAAACCATGATCTCCTTCTCGTCGTCATCTGCAACCACAGCAACGCTCCGCGTTACCCACAGCAACAAACCTCTGTTGTGATGACACATTTTCACCACACATTTTCTGGCAACAAGTGTTCCAAAGATCCAGAGTTTCTTTGGTCGTTAAAAAGCAGTGAGTTTGTGTTTTTCAACCTTCAGTCGGCATTTTCAGGCAAAATTTTGCCGTTGTGACACAGGAGTTGGACAGACAGAGGTCGACAGACAAAATATCACAACATTCCGACAGTCTTTTGACGCTCGCTGACGCGAGGACGCTCAGTTCGCGCGCTCCCCGCAAGATGGCGCCGCACCCTCCAACACCTTGTAGAGACACTCATTTTCTCCACCACACCTGGCAAACTTTCCACTTTTTACTTCCCCTTTCTTCTCTTTTGTTGTCAATATTTTCTTGTTGCTCTGCCAGGAAATCGCAGAAAAGAAACTTTTTGTGGGAAACATGTCAGTGGAATTTGTTTTTCACGACGAGTGCCCCAAACCAAAACTGACGACAGAGGGAGCCACTGCTATGTGCCGTACGGACAACCGACTCACTCGAGCGGCCTCAACCCCCGCCCCCTCGGCGCAATTCACGTTCATAAACACCCGCCCCCCCCCCAACACACCCGTTGGCATCAGTCTTCCGGGCTGGCAGAAGCCCAGATTGCCCCCTCCAGAAAGGAAAGAACCAGAGGAGACCCGTCTGCCCAAACCCCATTCCTGAAACTAGATCTATTCCTTTCAAACTTGTGGTTTTATTGGTCCCCCCCCTCCCGCGAACGGGTCGCCCACGCGGACCAAATTGAGAATTCGCACCCACGCCCTAATTCTGGATCTTGCCCTTCACCCGGACTCTGCAGACCCCCCCCCCTCCGGATCTCAATTTTGGATCCGCCCCAGGACCACTCGCAGTCTCGTGCAGTAAAATCCACCGCTCCACGCAACACTGGATTATCGCTCATCAGTCAGGATTACGGATCAGAGGAGTTCCAGGACCTCTACAAACGCCGCAGCAGTGGCAGCGTGGAGAAGCTGCAGTGAACATGTCAGCGAGAAAATACATAAGAGAACTGAAGGCTCAGATGCCAATGTGAGGAGTGAGTCAGAAAACTGAGTGAGTGAGGTGAAAGAACATGACAGCGATGTGACAAGGGAAAGGCTGGACAGAAAGGAAGGCAGAAAGAATGAACGAGTGGACGAATGAAGGAATGACAGAATGAGGGAGCGAGTCGACGAGTGGAGCTGTACTCACGCAGTCCTGTGAAGGCTTCAAGTGAGATGAACGTGTTTCCGAAGATGACCGAGTTGGTGTCGGGGTCGAAAGCTCGGCACAGCCGCAGCAGCGCGATCTCGAAGCTGCCTGCAGTGCACAAAAACAAATTCACGTCAAACCCACGAGCGCGCGCGCGCGCCCGCGCGCGCGCGCGTGTGTGTGTGTGTGTGTGTGTGTGTGTGTGTGTGTGTGTGTGTGTGTGTGTGTGTGTGTGTGTGTGTTTCTGTGTGTGCGTATTGTGTGCGTGCCTTCGAGTGCTTCTGCTGACCCTTCACCAAAAATGATCTCTCCTGAGAAGAGCAGTGAATGCGAGAGGGAGAAAGTGTGTGTGGTATGCGTGCGGCGCGCACCTTTAAGCAGCATGATCTGGTCGTCCTGCACCAGACTCATGAAGCCGGGCACCATCTTGGCGAACTCGATGATCTGCTGCACGCAGTGCGTCACCTGGTCCGCGATCTTCAGCCACAGCTGCGCGTGCGTCTGAAACAGGAAGTAGTTGCTCTGAGTATAACCGCCATCGGAAGTGAGTTCGGGCTCAGACCGGAAGTCAGCACTTCTCTGCACGCACGGGAACACAGAACAAATGCGAGTACTGTGAGGTGGCCCCAGTATGTCTCGGATATTGAGCAAGTATTCAGCATTCGCACATGATGGTGGCGTTGAGTACTCGTGCAGCGCCTCGAATGCGCGTGCGCATCGCAGTCACATGACACACTGGACCGCTGCTGGTATTAACGCGCACGTGACACGACGGCTCGCCGCTAGTCCTGTCCCTCACGTGACACGCAGTTCATATTATCGCTCACGTGAGTCGCTGATGCCGGTATTATCGCTCACCATGTTCTTGAAGGCGTTGACCTGCTCTGGCCCGGCGAGCTGTCCCTTCATGCGCGCGATCTCCTCGTTGGTGACGAGCGCCGTCTGCGTGTGCGCCTGCGCGATCGCCTGCGTCAGGCTGTCTGTAAAAACACAACGAGGACGCCGTCAGTCCCTGTCCAATAAAACGACGAAAGTATTTTTTTCCGCAGGAATGCTCCTTGACAAAAGGAGAGAAACGAAGCACGTGGTCTCGGTCAGTGCGAAACGTCATGCCCTGCACCGCAAGATGGGTGTGTGCACTTACGCGTCCTGCACGAAGCTGACAAAAAGACATTCCGTCGCTTGGCGATTTTAGCACGCGCAGTGCGTCTTGGCGTCTCACACTGCGTGCGTTGCGTTGGTCTCCGTGCAAGTCAATGGGCACTGCGTCGTCGTTTGCGAAACAGCGCCCGTTGATCTGCAGACACCCAAAGCACGACGCCTCCAATGTGAAACGCCTTCGCAGAACGCAGCGCGACCCATTGAATTGGGGAGAGAACATCATTGGCGACGCAGCGCCAGTTGGCCCACTCAGGGACGTGACGCACGACGAGCGCAGCGTGAAGGGGACGTGAAGCGTCGTGGAGCCCCAGGTTTCCCAGCTGTTCCCACAGTCAACACGCGGAGTGGCGCGGGGGCTGTGCGCACGAGCGGGGATAGGGGGGGGGGTGCGCACTCCATCACCCCGGGACGGGACGCGATCGATACAACATCGATCATCCAGTCTGCACCACGCCGCGCGCGTGCGCCGGGCAAACAGTGTGTGTGTGTGTGTGTGGGGGGGGGGGGCGCTGGGGGACAAACACAAGGAAAACACCGACGGCAGTGAATTATTGCTTTCTGTTCAAACCCAAACTTGAAACAGAATTATTTCTTTCCCCAAAGACGACACATGCCGTTCTAGTTTCATGCTCAGTTTCACACCGCGTGCTTCATGCGTTTCGCACACGACAACAGGTTGTGCGCCAACCGCGCAACGCACGGCACCTCGGTTACAACTTGAACGCATCAAGCATCCAGTGTCAAATCGGTCTGAACAGTGCCAAACTGAATGTGTGGCGGAAAGATCATTTGTCCTTTTCCTGCCGTGCAAAGACGTCAAGCCATTCAACGACAACTGTGAACTTTGGCACCAAACACTTGGAGGAGACACCAACACCAACAACTGTGGCCGTGTCGTGCAAAATTTCTTGTCATTCATCTCCCACAGACAAGAACACGAACACAGCGCACCCAGTGCGAACACAACCAAATCTTCAGCGAAACAACGCTGGGTACCAGGCTCCTTCAAGCAGCCCTGGTACCCGAGCCTTTCTTACCGTTCTCCACCGGATGACAGTTTTCTGAAGAGAAGGAAACGGGGAACACAGTGCTGGATTTGTAGACTCACACACACACTCACACACACACTCACACACACACCCTCTCTCCACCCCACACAGCCGTAGAGTCTTCGTGCACACACACAAACACGCACGCATACCTCTCCCACACACGCACTACTCACTGATGTCGCACTCGGCGTTGTTACGCAGCACGTGCTGCGCGCCGTCGGCGTCGACGCTGACGAGCGTCCCGTCGGGCGACGCCGCGACGCCGCTCGTGGCGTAGCTGACCGGAAGCCCCTGTGAGTAGTTGTACGCCGTCGTGTAGCCGACAGGAGAAAACTGACCCGGGTACCTGCGTGAGAGAGAGACTGGGGAGTCAGAAACTAAACGAAACAACGTAGGTGTGTGTGTGTGTGTGTGTGTGTGTGTGTGTGTGTGTATGTATGTGTGTGTGCACCTACCCGGGGTATGTGTTGTTGTTGGGCGTGGCCGCCCCGTTGTAGACGCACTCGAGTCCGTTCAGTTTGTTGCGCGTGTGGAACGTCGCCTCCTGCTCAACCTTCTCCCGCTGCTTCTTGGACATCCGCCCGAACTTCACCGCTACAAAACGAGTGCGGCCGATAAACACGAGGCTCGCGAGAGGCAGCGGCGAGCGCGCTCAACTTGGCAAACGCACGAGGAATTGTGCCCAGTTTCTGGCGACGTCCTTTGTACTGCACCAAACTTCAATCAAACTTTTTTTTTTGTTTGAAGAGAAAGTTTGGCACGCAACACGCTCAACACCCACTATGCCCCCAGAAGACTTGCACCAAAACAAGGTTGCGTCCGCTGAAAAGAATCTTCTTTCTGCGTTTCGTGTTTTACGGAAAATGTGAAGCGCGCACAAATGCGCGGTGCCTAGATGTGCTGTGTCCCCCGTGGGATCTGCCACACGGTGTCTCGAATCTAATTGTTCTGAACTCGTCAAAATATTTTCCCTTCAATTGGTGGTTTTCTTCGCGACTGAAAAATATTTGTGTGTTTTCAATCCAGATTTAAATCCCCAAAGGTTATGTCGAATTAGCGCTCTGGCAAACATTGTCTTTTGTTGTGGAGTACCGTATTGGTCCCCAACCCAGCGCATATTGTCACTTTCCGCGTGTGCCGAACCAGCATCTTGTCCACAAAATTTCGTTGCGCGTCACTCATTTCGGCCGAACGTGACGTCACGGTGGAGAACGTCACAAATTTGTCACTGGGGGTGGGGGACGACAGGGGGACGGTTTGTTTCTACATGATGGGATGGAGTTACGTACCGTCGCGGGACATGCCGAGCTGGAGGCACTTCTGGAGACGGCAGTACTGACAGCGGTTGCGGTTGACCCGGTCGATGACGCAGTTCTTGTTGCGCGGGCACTGGTAGTTGACGGGACCCGCCTGACTCCGCCGGAAGAAACCCTGCAGACAGAGAAGCAAACGTGTCAAACAAGAACATCTGCCCATGTGGACACACGCCCAGCCTGACTTCACTGGAAGAAAACACTGCAGGAGCGGGCAACAAACAACACGTCACGCACGGCTGTATACGAGTGCAAATAACGACCGAGAAGCACGAGAAGCGGGCACGTTGACCACCAAGTGAGTCTTCTGTGTTGAAATCCTCACGTACGCGTCGCACCTTATCTTTCCTTGCGCGTCTGAACCACTCCCCCCCCCCCACACACACACACATTTTCCAGTGAAAACTGCCACTGGCCGTGAATACCGGTAAAATGTTCGAAGCCACAGTGAACACTCGACGAAGCTGAACCTGAACCCAACCAAACTCGGATCAACGCAAACAGGAAGTGCGCAGCACTGGGGTTCTGAGCCGTTGGGCAAACAAGAAGTGCGCGCTGTTGACCAAACTGATCACGTGACGCACGACGTGCCCCGTCGTCACCGCACGAAACGCCACCAGTGGATCCAGGGGGGTAGGCGCCCCTGAACAACCTGAACACACACACACATACATACATACATACACACACACACACACACACACACACACACACACACACACACATTTGAGCTGCGGATACGTTTTTGCTGCGTGTTAAACGTTTTGACGCTGTTTGACCACTCTCTCCACGCTCGGCTCAGGACCGGGTCGACTCCCCAACTCAAACCCTGGACCAGCCAGGGGGCGCCACTTGCTTCGCGGAAGAATTCCGGAAAAGCTCGCGGCTTGGCGAAGCTGGGGGGAATGCCACGCAGCGTGATGTGCTGTAGCGCACGAAGCGACTGGACTCCACTCCACCCTGATGCAACGTCACCAGGATCCGGAGGGGACCGAAGCGTGGCTGGGTGCGGTGAGTGTTTGGCTTCCGAAGCACCCAAGCACCCATTTCCATCTGAAACTTTGCACTTGACAGTGGACACCAGAAAGTGTGAAGATTTCTCACTGGGCAGGACGGGTGAACCCTAACCCTCCTGAATGGAAAGACGAAATTTCTGGCAGCACGCACGCATTGCACCCCTGGATCTGGATCCAACGATACCCTGAACACGTGCACAAGCCCCCGGCGATCCCCACCCCATCCCTGAATCCACGGACCCTCCCTCCCCCAACCCCTCAACGCGCGTCCGTCGCTGCCCTCGACGTCGGGCGGCGCAGCCGCGAGTAATGGCGTCCACCACCCGCACGCCACGATTTCTCATTTACACGCCGAGCAATTCGGGTCATTATCCCCTAATTATCGCCCATCGCTCCCGCCACCCCGTCATTCAGACCTGTCCATTACCCAGCACCCGGACAATTTCACCCCCATTCCTCCCGCTACAAATAACAACCCAGCAACAATTACTGTGAATATCACGCTGAATTCGGGATTATTTTTGATGAATTTTACTTCAGCGTGGAACGTGGTGTTGTTGTCATGTGTCAAGTCCGGACACGAATTTCGTTGCGTGCACGAGTGTTCTTGGTGACTCGCATTTCCGAAATTTCTCTGGCCAGCGGACTTTGTCGCAGCTGGACAGAATCATCACCAAATCTGTCCATCCAGTGCAGTGTCATTCCAGACCAGTCAACAAGAATGCTACGCATAAAAAGCGTGTGGTCCATACAAACGTTCGCAGTTCATAAACACCTTCAAGTTCAGGGGGGGGGTGGACCCACTTTGGGAAAAATGGC
>JAAUXT010134629.1_pt1 | contig 12402 bp, 15 predicted proteins | sample 7278171 | NCBI WGS metagenome assembly JAAUXT01 (sample SAMN14350112, study PRJNA611818) | marine sediment metagenome | isolation source: surface marine sediment (1.8m) | place: French Polynesia: Moorea | collected 2018-08
CGGACGGACAGACGGACATACAGACTGATGGTGATCACATTAAGCGTGTGGTACAGGGCCCTTCGGGCTACCACACGCTTAAAAACCGTAGGATTCACCTCGCCCCGAAAGTTTGAACTGCAATCACGTCTCAAAATTGCGTCCAGAAAGTAGTCACAAGGATCATCCCCTTCCCCCAATCAACCCGGGAGCGAGTGAACGCGAGTGGAAAAATTGAAACAAGCACATCAACGACCATCCCAGTGTGCACCTGGGTGGCCGAACGAACGTGGTTGCCAAGAAACGCGCTGATCCACTCGGGAGGTATCCATCGCATTTTTGCCCCACCCACTCAATTTCGCCTCCCAAAGACAGGCCACGCTTCAACACGGCTGAACTTGCGCAGATGTGGGAGAAATGCTTGGTTCTTTCCTGATCGTGTTCAGTCTTTTCGCGTGTTCGCATAAAATACAGCTGTATGCGCAGACAGGCTGCTTTCAACGTCCCCACTGAATCGCCTTGACCATTCTGCTTTGATGCACATACCAGAGTATTCTTCCGTGCTCAGTAGTTTCCGCTTTTCTTCTTCTTTCTGCAAAAAAGCAAACAAACGAAAACAGCAAAATTTAATTGCTGCAGATTGAAATATCCAGATCACATACCACACACACACAAAATACATTTTCAATCACATCAATCACGCTATTACCGGGATTTGCTCAAACAAAAACACTACTCAAAAACAGGAAAAAACAAAGTGTTCCCGCACCATTTCAATCGGAGGCATTTTCCTGGAAGTCACCTTCATCTGCCCCCGAAACGTCTGGCTGATAACGGAACTGTTTCGCTTCTTCGTGCCATTCAAAGCCATGTGCAACGCGTTGATGAACCAAGACATGAAGTCAACACTATCTCCTGCAAAACACCACCACAAAATTTCAGTACGGCTGCCAGTTGCACAATTCAGCACATTCGTCTGCGCGCGTGTAGACCACACGACATCAATGAAATGGAGGCCACGGGAGTCATCATTGTTTGCACAGGATCCACTGAAAGACAGACGTCCTGAAAACTGCCATTCCTCGATTTTTGTCACTTTGGCTTTCTTGCCCGACTGGTGGTAAAATGGGTTGTTCACATGCTACTCTGTTGGCAGTTTACGAAGACCCACCCTGTTCTGTGATTTGAAATTTCTTTTTGGAGCAGAGAACCACTGCCTGAAGCATCTCGTGCGGCGACACGTGAGCCTTGAAGTTGCGCGGATTCCACAGTTTGCGAAGCAGCTCGCCAAATCTCTGCACAAGAAGGAACATCTGATCTCCAGGGGGACGTTTGATGTGGGTGTAGTTCTCTTTTCGAAGGAAGTAGCTCCTCAGCGGCGACACGTGCGAGAATGCCTGAAAAACAGATAACGGACGGTCAAACCGATCAAACAATCATTTTCTTCGGGAAGACAGAAGAAAACACGACTGATCTCCCACCTGTAGGATGACATTGCAGTAATCATTCGCCTTGATGTTGTTCAACCCAACAATACCTGAACACAACAGAAAGGTGTTTTTCACAAAAACACTGCAACACAACTAAATCGATCAAACACTGCTGTCCACATTTCGTCAACAACTTTCAACTTTGCTCTGGAAATACCGGTACGTCTACTTCAATTTTTCAACAGTTCCCTCGACCCAATGACATTACTCGTCAAGCACCATTCGTAAACCTTCCTACCGGGAAGATACTTCGTTCCGTCAAACGCTCTGGACATCTTGGCGTGAATGTCCTGTTGGGAGATGAGCTCTTTTCCAAATGTCGGGTTCAAGACGTACTGCAAGGAAGGAATTGAACACAATATCCAAACTGCAACCGACATTCTTATGTACTTGTACACGTCAAAGAGTTTTGGCGTTCTACACCCAACTCACCACAATGTCCTCCAAGGATTGGTCAATGATTTCGTAGTTGTCCGGCAGGCAATAAAACTTGTGCGTTTCAAGATTGAGAAAGACGTGGTGACCATCCTGCACACTGTGCGTGTAAGCGTGAGATTTGAACCCTCGACCTGAAACGTCACAAAAAAAAGTTCGTAGATTTGCCGAATTGCCAATATGTTTGCACAAAACTGACCTCAAAATTTTGGGTACGCTCGTGTTCTGACGAGAAACGACTCGATCACCCAAGGACACAACTTACTCACGCCTCATGAATAAAGGTCACCCCACCCCCACACCCGACATGGGGCGGTCTGTGCTTTGTGTCGGGAAGTTTTCCATGGGTACAACGTCCTCTCTCTAGCTTTCTCACGAACACAACACAACACAACACAACACACAGACACAGACACAGACACACACACACACGCAAATGGAGAAAAGATTCATCTGACGGTCAAAAACACACACAATTTCAAATTCATGTGCGAGTATTTTGGAAAACACAAGCAATGACTCCAACATCACAACCCCCAACCAACTGCAACACGACAGCAGCATGTGCATTCCTGTGGGTGTGTTCTTCACATTCTTGTTCTCAAAAAACAATCGTTTGCTTTCCTTTTAGGTTTTTTGGTGAGACACACCTTGCCAACTCTACCTGCAATGGGCGTATTTTCGAGTTTACCTTGAAAGTATTTGCCGCAGACCATGCAAGCGTACACGTTCAGGTGAGAAAGCGACACCGAGCACAATTTCTCGAAATCAAAATCCAAAACGGACCTGAAACAAAGAAACGGAAACACCTGAAGTGCAGACACACGTCAACTCCACAATGCACCAGTGCAAACAATGGTTCCGGGGGGCAATTCAGATCGTTCAACTGGTGCCTCCCATGCTCCTCAGTTGTGACTTTTGCAGCCTGCACTTTCTTCTTCACACTCTATGGCCTGACCATCTCACATTGGGCGAAGGGGCTGGGGCTGTCGGTGGGTTTGGGGCTTGGAAGGTCCGTACACAATTCCGGAAAAGTGGGACTGCAATGCGTGCGACGACGCTATTGCAAGTCGGTGTGTGCGTAAATCCACACACGAACCCATTCCATCAAGCTACAAAGAATTCTGTTCAAACCAACAATGCCAGCACGTTGATCACAGGCGTACCAAGGCAGCTGTTATGGTCACTTGGCGGCCGTGGCCACTTTTTTGCGGATTGTCAAGCGTGTTCTGAAGTAACTGCCACTCCTCTCACAATTTACCACGCGTCTCTCAGGGGTTGGACCTCCGAGAATGGGGCGCAGACGGAGAACGAGGTCGTCTCGTTCTCCCCCGATCCTGGTCCATGCAGTAACAGGTCTCCATGTGACGTTCATGTGGCACAGGTGAGTGTTGGTATGCAAACTCGCGTACCTGTTGATTGTGTCCAAGTACGGACAGTTTCGACTTCTTTTGTCTTCTCCAACAATTCGTTTCTTCGGAGCTGAAGTGTGAAATCAAGGACTCAGTTCGCTCAACCTCATCTTCCACTAGAACAATTGCAACTGATTTCTCAAATCAACAAGATCACCTGGCGGTGAAGACACACGCCGTGTCACTGTTGAGATGTGTGCTCCACGGATGTAAAGATACAGGTGATGCTATATTCATTCATCACCAGGGGGGGGGTCCCACCGGCTGAAAATTTTCTACGTCCAAAACCCCTAATAAAATTAAAATTTTTTTACTTCAGATCTGCAACTCCCAGCAAATTTCCCAGCTGGGAGGGGGGCGGGGTCCCTCAAGACCAAAAATTTTCTAAGTGCAAAACTAGGGGGGTTCTTCAAGACCAAAAATGTTCTAAGTCCAAACCCAGGGGGGGGGGCCCTCAAGACAGAAAATTTTAGCCAGGGGGTGGGGGATGGGGGTCCTACCTATCACCATTGCATAACACACGCCGCTCCCTCAGGACGGCGTGTGTAAGAACGTGAAATTTGCTGAAAATAAAAGGTGGGACACAAGCAACAGATCTCGCAGATCTACAACGCTTCCCGGTTGAATGGGTCGTCTGCATCAATGGACTCACCAACAACGTATTCATCGTCGCCTTCGGAGAAAGCTCGCTTTCTCAAGGTCTCTTCTTCCGCCATTTCACTGGTGACAACAGAAGTTGGGACTCACTCTTTCTCCTGCTCACGGTCAACACTACAAAACTGAACCCCACAACTTCAACGTTTCTTTGCCGACAAGCGACACCGCCATTGAAAGCACTTGCAATAAACGTCACCACTCGTGTTGCTGACGTCACCAAAACGGTGGTGAATCCCGAGGATTCCCTTTGATTGAGAAAGGACATTTTTTCAAGAAACGAAAACCTTTTGGAATTTATTGAAGCAAGTGTTACTGCACGTCGAACCAACAGACCTCAGGTTGAACAGGAGCTCGCACGAAACGCAGCCAGATGGCGAACAAGACCAGATTGGACATGAAGCATGGCTTCATGAAAAGCATAATACGGAACCAGGTGGACAGGTGACGAACTGGAACTTGCAAAGTGTAGAGCTAAAAATTCTCAACCGAATCTGCCAGATCTAGATCTGCTTGAGGTTTATCACTTCCTTCGGAGAGCATTAGCAATACGTAGGTTGAGGCAGCAGCTATCGCACGACTTTGGAATCAATGATGAGAAATTCTCGGTGGTGATCAGGGTGACTTGGTCTGGGAATGGGTTGATGCCTTTTATCATTGCCAAGTTGCAACCAGGGGGGCTGACAACAGAGAATTCCTCACATTGTCAAGCCTGATCACTTCCAAATTGAGGGTTTCTTGGCATTAATCATTCCGTGCTGCCACAGCACGGTGCGATTTCGCAAACCTCGGACTGAACTATTCTGATGACTCCTCCGAACAAACTGATTCACACATCATGTCCAACAGTGTTGACCACAGACTGACACAAAGCTTGACTCCAAAATCTGTGCACATTCGCCTTCAGAAATCTTCCATTCTCTCGAAAAATCTCACTGCTCACTGTGTTGCAGAAAAAGTTGGCAAACCTTGAGGTCAGAGTGTAAGAACTCTCTCGATCATCATGGACACTTGAGCTTTGAGGTCAACACAAATTTTTTCGACCAACAATTCGACTACGCGTACTCAGATGCCGAGCTCCAAGCTCTCGAGGCCATGATGATCGAGAGATACGAGTTTCTGCTCCGAATCGTCGCTCACAGTTCGCTAACCCTGTCGAAGCTGTTTCGGGTGTCCACCACCAAGTTCCGGTGTTTCTTACTGCCGGGATTTATTTCCTGTCGAAATTCAGAGGACTTTGGGAAGCCCTGCGGGGCCCCTCCCCAAAGAAACACTGAATCAAAATTCGGGACAAACTCCAAAGAAATGAACATGTTCAAAATCTGGGTGACATTTACGAGAATACTCTTGGTGCCTTGGTTTCCGACAAATTCAGTCATCTGGAAAAATTACAACTTTCCTGTCAGACCAAGTCTCACCAAACACTGGCCTGACAGGAAGCGGATGTGCAAAACGGAAAGAACGTTGGGGGATGGGAAGCGTTCACTTCATTTTGCACACGCCGAATAAGCTTCGCAGGCCAAGTATTCAAGCGTCAACGTACCATTTTCCTCGCAAACTGTAGGATCTGTCGAAATTTCCCCGGATAACAGCTTGTCATCAAAAGTTTCAATGCGGTACGAAATGAACACGACACTTTTCCAGAGACAACTATGACAAGGAGGTCAAGGCCCAACAGGACGTTCAAAAGCTGAAACAATCAAAGCCAAAGAAACCAGACCTACAAACTTACATTCCAGCTCCAAAACGCCAGAATGGTGGGTACGAGTATGAACCGATTTCGAATCACTCAACGCGTGAACGAACACGCCAATGGTGCTGCTAAATGGTGCTGGTATAGTTTCCAGGACACTGACGCACCTTTCGAAACATTCTTCTTTTCAGAAAACAGACCGCCGTTGTTTCGGTTTGAGTTCCAGGACCAACACAACAAAGTGCATGGCCTCTTCGTAAAGAAGGTCTGTTTTGCCCAAATGCGAACGTCGCATTCAGTTTGCCTCTGCACAGAAACAAACGACCACAAAAGTTGTTTCAAGGATCGTTCTTCCTTTTTCAGGGAGATGACCCTTGTGAAATTGCCAACAACTTGGGGCGTATCTGTGATTTGAAGCCAACCATGATTATGGCGCTGATTGAGTTTCTCAGGACTGAAATGAACAAGAGAACCAATCCTTCCTGACAACTGTGGTGCAGCTGCACTTGAATTTCAAGCCAGGAAGGCCTGCAGATGGACAGGCCATTGGCATTTCCTCAAGATTCTACTTCTCCGATCAAACGCGAACATTTTGTCAAGTGGCGTCTCCATGCAGTCCGACGACACGTCGTGTTGCATTCACTTGGAGGATGGCGTCAAAATCCCACAGGGGCGGACCTGAGAAGAGTTCGCTCCCTCACTCTCGGAAAACAACTGCTTTCGGCATTCGTTTTGTTTTGTGTGTTGCGATGTCAATATCTCCCCTCCCCATGCAATGCAGTTCAGGAATTTCAATGAGCGAGTTTCTCAGGAGCAGGAAAACAAATTTGACAACGAACTCTGGCAGAGTCGTTCTTTATGTTGATGGGGAAAAACGAAAGGGTTGTGTGCGTCTCCATTTTCCGGAGAAAACACTCAATTCCATCCAATAAAACAGTTTTCAACAATTTATTGCCATTGTGTGAAGGATCAACAATTGAGTACGAAGACTCGCGCGTGTCATGTTCTGACGTGTTTGCAAAATAATTCCCACAACACAGAGCACCGGAGGCTCCGCTTCCTTTCAGCAATGTTCGCACCAAGAAAAGAATCAAGCTGCCGTTCGACCAACCAAACCAGGTTGCAGCGCTTGATGCAACCCTTCTCATTTGTTGAGTCGATTCGGATCAGCCAAAACAGCGTGATGATGATCCTGGTTGCCAGGCCGGGTAAATGGAACGGCACCCAAGACAGAAGAAGAGTGAAGAACTCACGGCCGGCGTGGTGTGCCTGACTGAGCCTTGTCAGAGTCAGTCATAAAAACTCCACGACCCATTCTCACTGATCACAAGAAAAACAATCGGTCCGTCAGCAGTGTATCTGGTTCTTTCTGAATGTTCTGTCCAACCAGATACGCCAGTTTGTGAGCGTACTGGCAAGGTGCTGGCACGCGAATGGTTCCGGACCAGTTGTAGTACAAGTAGGTCATCTTGTACGTTAGTCTTTGTAGTCGATCAGCGTTCCAGCCGGAGTGGTTGTGCACCACCACATAATGCGTCGGGTTCACAGTGCCTTGATTTACGAACTGACTGACCAGGAAGAAATCCAACCTGAAACGAGGTAAATCGGTAAGAAGAAAACCAGCTCAGCAAAGCTGTCTGGAAAGTCTTGCTGGTGGCAAAGCTGTCCGAAGGGTTGTTTCACACACAAATCTCGCCAGCTCATGAGCAAGTTTGCAGACCTGACAGAAATTTGAACAGGTTTCCACTTACCAGTTTCGTCGAGTAATACTGTGGTCCACAATCGTTCCCGGTGGTGCATTGCTGAATTCTTCACCCCGTCTAGAGCACTGCAAACACAAAACAGCTAGAGCACTGCAAACACAAAACAGCTGGATCGAGTCAAGCGCCAAGAAAGATGCGTATCAATGGCACAAAAGATATCCTGACGCAGAGCAAGTGTTGAAGATTTACCCTGTAAGAGAAGAGCTTCGTGTTGATTCTCTTCTGCACGACGATGACTGCGAAGTAGGGTCTGTAGTCGGCGCCGCACGACTCGAAGCAACTCGACAGCTGGTCCACCTCGCTGTCACGGACTACATTGAGGTCTCCGTCCCCGACCCCGTCTCGGAATACCACGATGCGTTCCGGGTACGACCCGTTCATCTGGGAGGGACCGACACAACGATGTCAAAATGTTCACTTGAATGGTTGTGCTCACACAGAGGGAAGGAAAGGTGAAGTGTTCACCTGGTGATACTTTCTCAGGGATGCAGTGAAGCACACTTTCATGCATTCCATCAATTCCTGACGAGGTCTCTGGAACGCGACTCGGGAATACCAACTCGTGCATTTGTTGTTCATGGAGGAAACAAATGCACCAATCGACCTCCCCTTTCCCGTCTTTCCGTCGTGGTACACATCGATCCCAACGCACATCAGCAGTTTCTGCAAAAGTACCCAGTCACTGGTTTCCAAACAGACACCAGAGAAACATCGGCATCAGCTGCTTGATCGATAATGCAAAACAGAATGGTCAGTTCTTACGCCTGGGATTTTCACAGCCCACAGTTCTCCGCCGAGTTTACAGTTCATCTGCAACGCTATTTTCATCACAATGTTGCGCAGCTTGTCTGGTCGACTCACAGTTCTTGCATTGATCACCTGCGAAGAAGAACCGTCAGCACCATCAAACTTTCTTTCCACTAGCACATAAACTGATAGCTTGCGTTACAGCAAGACACACTGGCACAAATAATCGTACCTGACTGGCGATTGGTAATTCACAGCAGCAAAGTTTCTTCACTGCGTTGTAGCGGTCGTCTCTACTCGTCGGGAAGATCGTCACAACGATCTGCATCTACGAGACAAGATTTTCACGGACTAAATCTTAACGCCAGTGAACCTCAAATTTTCCCCCGGCAGAGTTCATCTGTCACACAACTGAACGACTTTCTCGTGAAACATCAGCTGCACGTCACAAAACGCGTTGGGTCAGTAAACGCAATCAGCAAACGGGCAAACAATCTGCAAAGTTTGGTGAGGACACGAACAAGTACGGTATTTCCAAAGTCAGGTGGGAGGGGGATTGGAGGGGGGGGGGGGTGTTAGACAGGCCCAGTTCGACATACAGACACACACGGAGGATACATGGGTAAAACATGAACAGCCATCGCGGTTGATAACTCAGGTGTCTCCTCAAATTAATCCCGGTTTCATTAGAAATGTTACGCTTCATCCCTCGGCAAGAACACTCAGCAGTTTCAGACTCTACACCGTGATTGGCATCACCCCCTGCCAATTGTTTTTTTTCACGAACAAGTCGAGCCCATGTATGCACTCTCCCAGATTTAGTGAATATGAAGGAAAGGGAAGGCGACCAAATGGGATTTTTCTCGGGCCTGAACTTTTGTCTGGGTTGGAACAGCCGTTTCGCCAACCAGTGTGCATCGCGCGCCATTTACCTTGTCGTGTATGTTCTCCCTGATTGCTCTCAGATACGCCTCTGTGCGGTCGTTATTTAGCCGGACCCATCTTGGGTCTTGGACATCAATATCCATGTGCTGACAAACCTCCTTCATCATCTTGATGAAGGAACCCGCATTTCTCGAGTCCCTGTCTGTGCAAACCACCAGCCAGTTCTGCAGATTAACCTGTCAATAGAAATGTTGCTGCATTTTCCCAAAAATTTGATCTTCTGCAAAAGTGCAAAACATCAGGCGGATCTGTTTTCATCCCAAAATTTCCTGGCGTTCTCCCTCCCCACTTGCGCGCCGTTTTCTCTTTGGGTAAAAAAAAGCCGTTTGGAATTTGGCCGCCCTTTTCCCGTAAAACAGGATTAAATCACAGCAGAGCTTACAATGTAGACAGGCGCGTCGCAAAAGCCTTGGCGTGGCGGTCACCCCGATCGCCACCACAATTTTCGGTTTGGTCACCCCAATCACCGTGAAATTCTGTAGCCTTTGGAAAGGCGTGGTCACTACCGACAAGTTCTTGGCAATGGTCATTCAAGACCATTCACAGTCCTCGTACAGCAATTTTCAAGAAAAAAAAGCAAAAAAACAAGCATGGCATAGTGAAAAAAACACACACTTTTTGAGGAAAAAAGCACATTTTTGTCCAAAAAACCACTTTTTTGGTATTCTGAAAAAAGTTTCTGCAAAAATTCAAAGAAATATTGAGAAGAGTATGTTTTGATCTTTTCTACTTTCAGGTTATTCTTCTGTAGCATTTATCTTTTACTCTTTTCAAGTGGCACAAAAGGCCAGAGATGGGGATAACTTGCATTGAGTAAATTGTTATCTGAGCAAAGCTCTGACATGCTCATATTTAATATTTCTATTACAATTGATATTTTCCCAAAATTAGAGAAATAAGCACGAAGCACTTTGAGGCCAAAAAAACACCAAAAAGTGCAAAAAAGCAGGCTGCTGAAAAGAAAAAGCAAAAAAAGGCACTGTGCTTTTTTGAAGCACTTTGTACGAGCACTGCATTCAGGAGGATGGGTTGGGACGAACAAAAGTTTTGGCAGTGGTCATTGCTGATTACCATTGATAATTTCTCACAAGTGACCACGCGTAATTACAACTGCACACGCGAATGTTGAGCACCATGATGAGGATGATGGCGTTCAAACTTTGCTCTTGTTTAACCTTCATTGGGCATCTTTATCAATACTGGTTGCACGAAGAAGTCGTGTGCTGTCTGCCAGGCTTACCGGTTTTATGACTGGATTGGAAGTTGCAAATCTGGTGAAGTCTGCACGATCTCCGGCGAGCTGTTTGCGACCTCGTCCCATTTCCACCTCCTCCGGTGGCAATTGTCGCCCGTGGAGCTGTAAAGACCAAACCAAACTTTGCCAACAACGGTTCGCCACGCCGTTATGGACAGAAAAAAAACTATGACTTTCAAGTGGAGAACCAGCCGCGAGCCGCGTAAATCGGCGAGACAGCACTTCATCTGAGTTCATGAGCTTCCGACTTTGTATACAGAGGGGTGGGGGATCATCTGGAAATTTGGAAATCTGGAAGTAGAGTCCAATCAGGAAACTTGGAAATCTGTAAGTAACTGGAAAACTTTGGACTCTAAAAATTTGGAAATCAGGCAGTAATCAGGAAACTTGGAAATTTGGAAGTAATTGGGAAACCTGGAAATCTGTAAGTAACTGGAAAACTTTGGACTCTAAAAATTTGGAAATCAGGCAGTAATCAGGAAACTTGGAAATTTGGAAGTAATTGGGAAACCTGGAAATCTGGAAGTGATTGGGAAACTTGGAAATCTGGAAGTCATCAGAAAACTTGCAAATCTGGAAATACCGGTAATCAGGAGGGAACTTGGAATTCTTGGTGTACAGCTTGGAAACACTGGGAATTTTTTTTCCTGGTTTCTTGATTTCCCAGTTACTACCACCCCTGGTTTTGGTTTTAATACTGGGGGGAAAATTCCTAGTTTCCCAGTTTCCTGTTTGCTGAGGGGGGGGGGTGCCACACAGGTTTCTTTCCAGCCAGTGGCGAACTTTTTTCAAAGTCCAAACTCCAACCTTCAACTTTTCTATGACATTGTGACCCTCACACTTGTCCATGACGTTGTGACCAGGGTCATACCACACAGGTTTCTTTCTCAGAGCAGCTCAACTTTTCCATGATGTTGTGACCCTCACACTTTTCCATGATGTTGTGACGGGGGGGGGGGTCACACAGGTTTCTTTCTCTCAGGGCAGCTAAACTTTTGCATAATGTTGTGACCCTCACACTTTTCCATGACATTGTGACCGGGAGGTCACTACTTTTCTTTCTCAGGGCAGCTGAACTTTTCCACGACGAGGTGACCCTCACACTTTTCCATGACATTGTGACCGGGAGGTCACTAGGTTTCTTTCTCAGGGCAGCTCAACTTTTGCCTGACGTTGTGACCCTCACACTTTTCCATGACATTGTGACCCCCCCCCCTTTTGTCACAACGTCATGGAAACTGAGGTGTGTACAGACAGATGGATACCGATTACTTAAGTCGCGCTCGCGCGACTAAAAATGTAGAAACTGGGGAAAAAAATTTCCCTGGTCCTGGTTTCCTCCCCCTGCCCCTGGTTTCAAAAATCTTCGGAAGGCTGGCTGCTCAACTCACATGAAGAGCTGTACTGGCAAGGTCTGCGGCGAGCGGCTAATATTCTACTTGAAAGTCTCATTTCATATTTGCAATCGACAACTGCAACTGACCTTGACCGTCAAATCGTAATCGATTTCGAGTCCCCACTTGGCGAGTTCTTCAGAGGCTTCTTTGTTTTTTCGAACGTTGTCGACGAAATTGCGGTAAGTCCTGATACGCTGTTCTGGAGTAATTCTCGTGTGAACTGAAATGTCCTGCCAATGTCAGAAAGAGGGTGTGAACAAAACACAGGTCAAAAAACACCGGTGAAATGTTCCAGGTGAACCGACAGGTCTACCTTCATCACTTTGAAGTCTGCTCTGATCTCATCAGTCAGACCAGATGCGTAGCACAGCTCAGGCACCAATACGATCCGCTCAAGACCTCGTTTCTGAAGCAAGAACAATGTCGCAAATTTGAGGTGCGAAGTGGATTTCAAGACACGAACGGAGCAGATCTTTGGCGGGGGAGGGTCACACCAAAAACTTCCAACCCACAATTTTGCACTGCAGACGCCCAAAACATTTGCAACTTGACTTTCAAGTGGAGAATCAACCGCGGTCAGCATACATCGGCAGGACAGCACTTGTCCCAATCCGCCAATGCCCCAGTCAGAA
>JAAUXT010116092.1_pt1 | contig 12399 bp, 10 predicted proteins | sample 7278171 | NCBI WGS metagenome assembly JAAUXT01 (sample SAMN14350112, study PRJNA611818) | marine sediment metagenome | isolation source: surface marine sediment (1.8m) | place: French Polynesia: Moorea | collected 2018-08
AAAACCAAACATGACCAAAATCAAACAAATAGAACACTTTCAAACTCGCATTCACAGATTTAGCCTTTTGATGCCTATAGGTGATTTTCACCATCACCATACATTATACAAAATGTATGCTTCAAGGTTCAAATCACCTAAAAAGCACAAATATTTGGTGAAACATGTACAGGTCATTTCCAGATCATTTAGCATGTACTTTTTCCCCATGAAAAAGTTGAATTATGTGAAAGTCAAACTGTGAAAAATGAGCAAAATGAGCAAACAAGCCAAAAAAGAAACAAGGGTCTCAATATTTGGTGTGAATCTAAATGAATGTTGAGTGTAAAATGGCTTTTCAAAATGTGAATGAGCAACATGAAGTAAGGAAGACAGATGCTCATTTTTCTCAAAGAGCTCACTTTCTTTCTCACTCAGAATAAATGTGCACCAAAATACTTGTTGTGCTTGGAATGCTTATCTGTCTGAATTTTTATGTTCATTTTCTCAAAAAACATCTCTGCTTCACACACTTATTCTGTGCTAATTTTCTTCGATACTTGTGCTTGATATACTTGGTTTTGCTCATTTCCCAAATATGTCTGCTTGAAAAACAAATTTTGTGCTCAGTTTTTAAGTTTCTTTTGATTGATATGCCCATTGTGCTTGTTTATTGAATTAACATGTAACATTGTGCTCAAATTATGTAAAAGTCAAACCAAGAAAAAAGTCAAATTAAAAATTATATTTCTTGTCTCCACAAAACAAATCAAAACATGTTTTCAAAGAAATCTTGAATTACATCAGTATTGAATAATGGACAAGTCAAATTATCCAGAAATGACCTGTATATTGATGAAAGACACCATATTAGTTGGGTGTTTGATTTGTGGCATTCATTTTTTGATTTGTGTAAATTTCTACTTGGTTTTAGGTGTCAAACAATTCTTGTCAAACACAAAGTTTGTCAACTTGTTCTGACCTTTGACAGCATTTCTTTCTGTGGGTGTAAAGTTTGTCAACTTGTTCTGACCTTTGACAGCATTTCTTTCTGTGGGTGTCAAAAAGAAAACATTGGATGTTACATCTGAATGCCAGGTTTCAGTCAATTACAGGTCATGCAAAATCTATCTTGTTTTCTCTGAACTGGGTAGCTCTTTCAGACCGAAGCTGGGGTAACCCAACTGAAATCCTGCAGCAGGCAGTTCACGAATGAGAATGATTAATTCTCCCACTCACCAAATTTGAGTGGGTGCAAAGAGTGAGTAAAAACCACCAACCGGTATGCTCGCCCGCAACTACACCGCATGCTATGCTCACTAGTTGTTGCATTTGGGTAGTTCCCCCGCCGGCGCCTCCGCCGCGTAACGCACGAGCATGCGCAGTGCAACCAGCACTAAGAACAACATGGCGGACTATCCACAGAACAACTTTTCACCAGCGAAGAGGCGACACTAGTGTGAGCTGTGGACGAGTAAGAGCTTCACATTTTCGCCCATTTTCATCTCAAAGTAACGGGACAACTCAAGATGGTCACTTGGCACTCGTAGAGGCGGGCCCTTTGTTGTACACGCAGTTCATATGCCCTTCCATGTTTCTTCCATTGAAATGATGTGGGACGTGTGTGGCTTCGGTCAGAAAGGAAGAAAACCCTGGTTTCGGTGCTTTTCCAAGGTTGTATTCAACGATGTTGCTTTTGCAGGCTGTGGAGAAATTGACTGAAGAAGAAAAGAAAAGTGGAATTGAAGTCACGTGGTTCCCTGGCCATTCACAAAGGAAAATGCCTTGACACAGAAGCAGCGAGATCCAGGTAAGACTTCGAAAACCCAAACACAACCGATGAAGTTCATGCAGGGTGTGCAGAGCTTTTCGTTTGGCAGTTCTGCCCACTAACAGGTGAAACAGAGTGATATTCGAACCACGACTCGAGTCCAAAGCGGTTCTTTCGTTTCAAACTGACGTTGCAAACTGGACATTGCAAAGTCTTAGATTTGGCATTTGTTTACATTTGAAACAGATCATGCGAAACGACATCATCACCTTTGAGAACTGACTGACACATTTTCTGACTTGTATGTTTTCACAAAAAACTTTCGACCACGCATTGGAGAGAAAGATCGAACATACCTTCTCTTTCGGAACAAGAAGAAAGCTGACCGCCGATTGTTTTTCAGACCTGTTCCTGCAGAAGATCTGTGCAGATCAAGCGAGATGAACGCTGTGTTTGAACTTTGTTCCAGATTAGTGTGCAATTTTTGTGCTTGCTTTGGAATGACCTTCAACATCTGCATCTCTTTTGTGCACGCGCGCGTGTTTCACGAAACACTGGGCTCTCAGATGAAAATGAAACAGTTGAAAGGTGTGTTAGCTGCAGGCTTCAACTTTGATCCCCATTTTACTGCTCTATTCTGACTTATTTTACCAGTTGTTGCTTCCACAAGGCATTGCTATGCAGGAAATATACAAGTCAAGTTTTCCAACCAACGGAGTTGGCGACAGACAAAACAAGTCCATAAAAACATACAGATAGGAAGCCTTGTCACGCCCATGTGTGAAATTTGTGTGCATCTGGTTCAGTTTTCACTGACATTACTTGGCAACGGACTTGTATTTCTGAACACTTCCGCTGGAAACGGTAACGAACTTCAATCTGAGTCAGAGCGACAATCCTGATGTCGAACTTTGGAAGGAATCACTTTTCGGAGCGACCAGTTTGTCCTGCTCTCGGACTTTCTTCAGGCTTTACGTTGTGTGGATAATAGGCACTCAGAAATGCACACAAACTGGTTCACTTTGGCCACTGTGATATGCAGCCCGATTCCAACAAGCAAAATGCTCTCTGGTTTGTTGAAGAAAGTCGCAGCTCAAATATGTCCGGTGAGGGTTTCTGGAGAAGCGTCCGCATTTGTGAAGCATTTGTAAAACTTGCGTGTTGTATTCAGGAGGAGGAGAAATGTTTGTCGCTGAATTCAGCGTTGTGGGACGTCATTGTTTGATTCCGACAGGTTGTCGCAGTTGCGCCCCACAATCACAGTTGGTTGAAATGTTTCAACAGTTCCGTGGTACGTCCGGATGTTCTGCCGACTCTTCTGAAGGCGAAATCTCGAGAAGATATATTCCGTGCAGAGAAACCTTGCGCGATCAGTGCAGTCCGTTGCTGTTTCCAAATTCTTTCCAGAGGCGCTCTGTTTTGCTCCTGACAGCCTTTCCGTCGGCGCGATATTCTGAAGGTATGATACCAGCCGCTTGATCAAGTTTTGCACTTTTGCACCACTGGCAGCAGGGCGGGGCATTATGGAGTGAACAACGATTCAAGCGTGACAAACCACTCAGCGGACGGGCGTGGGCGAGATTGGATCCAAACATGCGCCAACTGCAAATATGAGAATGAAAATTCGCCAAGGTATCAAAACAAGATGAGCTGTTTGTCTGAAAGGTGTGAAGAAGTGGGTGTGGGTGAGTGGTGGCTGGTGAGGTTGGGTGCACGCGCACCCTTCCTGACCCACCCCCATCCTCATCTCTTCCACCCTTGTGACCCATCCACACCCACTTACCCTGCCACACATTTTTGGCACATTGTTGTGACACTGGTCCATTTGTGGCAAAGATAGCTTTGAAGTGTGCAACAAGCCAACTGCCAACAAATAACTGTTGGTGACAACAAGAAGGTTATGATGCATTTGGAACATGTTTTGGTGAAAATGAGACACAACTAAGATCCAAAAGTTGAGAGAAAATGGCCAGGAAATTGTGTCCTGTGATGTGAGACCTGGTGTAACCAAAACTACACAAGGCTGAATGATGGGTGGACATGGAGTCTGAGAAATGGGGTAAGCGTCCACCAACTTTAAAAGGAGACAGGCTGATTATCTTGTTTGCTTGTGCTGGGTCAGGGATGGATCACTGGCTGTGTAAATATCGTTGAAGGGAAAGAAGATACACACAACTGCCACAATGAAATGAACACAGCAATTTCTCAGTGGCTTACTGAAACCTTGCTACCAGCTCTGCAAGACCCTTCTGTGTTTTTCATGGATCTTGCCACCTATCACAAAGGGTGCCTGGTACAGCCAAGCCTCCTTCCTCTACCAGAAAGGCAGATATCTAACATTGGATGGACAACAACACAAACTGAGTGAAACCATATGACAACTTCCACAGAGGATCCAGTTGTTGCCAGACACAACAGAGTATGTGTTGGAAAAGCACAGAAGAGCGAACACCAAGTGCTGCGGCTGCCCCCCCCCCCCAAAGCACTGTGACTCAAACCCAATTGAGCTCATTTGGGCACAAGCCAAGAACTTTGTAGCGGTGTGCAATTTCACATTCAAAATGAGACATTATGAGCCGTTTCTCTCCCTCAAAGTGGGGGCCAGCTTTTCCCTTGAGTATTTTATTCCTCTGATCTCAATTGCAATCATCTCGAACCTCAAGTTCACAGCTCCCTGCGAACCGCACCGTCGAGATTCTAATTATCGTGGACAAAGTTGATGAATCTTGTGGGCAAGCTTTTGTGAAGTCTTGGCTGTGAGTTTCAGGTCGGTTTGGTGGCAACAGCAGTCGCGTTGGGTTCGTGAAACGCCAAGTCGGTTTTCCTTGTGGGTATTGGGGTGCTCATGATCCGAGTTTTTCCGAGGGCAGAAAGCAAGTGCACAAGAAAACATTGGACTTGTTTGCTGTTGGACATAGTTTGTATGAAAGAGTGCAAAAAGGGCGAACAATGCTGCAACAGCCCCTGTGTGGAAACAGAAAAGAACGTAACAAAGTGACACTGCTGAGAAAATCGTGCGGTTGGTCAGGAAATGTTTGTCGCGTGGTTGTTGTGCCCATGTGCAGCAGGATGAATTTGTGAACACGGCATGTTGGTTTTGCGCGGTGCAAGTTGACGTGGTGACGTGGAACTTGCACTGGTATAGAAACAAGAACACTGCCTTGTTGAAGACGCGCGGTGTCATCATCTTGCAAGTAAATTCTCTGGCAGGTGCACTTCCCCGATGGGCTTCGCGATGTGGATAAATCTTGTCATGCAGCCATTTTCTCTCGTCCGCGTGCTGGACGACATCCACTGTGACTGGTAATTTGGAAGTGGTTTCAAATCGTCGATCACTGGCGGTCAAGAGATGGTGGCATCATTGCACGTTTGGTAACATTTGTTTTCGTTGGTGGCCATTTTGTTTGTGCTGAACATGTCAAAGGAAACCAAAATGGGTGCAGTGTTCGATTCAAGCTGATTTCGAGAGAATCTCTGCCTTCCCGTGTTCAGGATTGTGCCCCTGCGTGTGGTCTCTGTGTCCGGGACACCGACTTCTTCAAATTTACTTCACTCCGTCTTCGCAGCCCCAACATTTCCGGACTTTTGCTGGTGCAGCTCGTAGTTGTCAAAGCTACGTACAAGTATTTGCGCAGTCCGGCTGGGAAGAAATTGAACCGGTCAACTGGATTTTTGCGGGATGAGAATTGGTGGAGAAAAGCCAACGCCTGTTTGTTGATAAAGATCCTGAGACGCGACAGATTTTGCGTTTGGTTGTCGTGTCGTTTGTGAAGATGGATGTTGTTGCGTTGTGGTGGTTCCAGTCGGTGGATTTCCTGGCAATGCCGCTTGATCCGAAAATCACATTTCGTGCTTGGTGCGGACTGGAATGAAACAACTGTCTTCGGGAGGAGGGTTGCAGGGGAGGAAAGAAATGGCAATTGGGAGACGTGCATGATCAGCTGAATACTGAAGGATACAAATAACATACAACCAGCAGTGAGCCGAGACAGACAGAGACACCTTGTGCCCTATCGATTTTTCAGCGCGAAAGAGGCTCGTTGCGGGAGTTGTGCAAAACCTCCGACCATCGACCACTTGCATGTTCCGGATCGTTTCTTTAGTTTCAGTCAGCACCGAACTCGAGAGGTCCATTCCAAAATGTTGCACAGTATTCATTCTCTGCAAACAAGTGTTTCATACTTTTGTTCACTTGCCTTTCAATTTGAACTTTGTTTTTCAGGTTGAGGTGGACGACCACAATGGACACCATCGAGTCTGCCTCTCCTTACAGCTTGGGTTACTACTTACAGGTATTGACACGATCAGTTGCTTTTCAATTCATTCGTCATTCACTGGTCAAGATGGAATATTTTGTGAAGTCCCTCATAGTGCAGGTCTGAACTGTGTTCTTCCCGGGTCGGCAGAATTCGCTTTGCCCACATCAGGGTGGGACGAACCGAGAGAGTCTTGCGCTTTGGAATGAAGGATTCTGCTGGTTCCGGACTCACAGAGAGCATGGTTTGATGTTTCTCAGGAGTGGATATAAATTGTCATCAAGGAGTTTTTATTTTGGCTGGAAATATCTCTCAAAAATTATTGTAAAGTCCCATTCACGATGTCAATTTTGTTTCCCATCGGCACCTCGGGGAAGTTAAAACCACCGTAACGCGGGAAGTTCAAAAACTCATATTCGAAACAACCATTGCATTTTGTGCATTGTGGTGAACTTTTGTTTGGCTGACGCGTTTGAGTTCTGTGGAACACCTTGTTCACTTTAGTACACAGAGTGTTCAAATTTAGGCCACTTTGTGGTCAAAATGTTGAATTTATTGGGCGCAAGTAGCTCGCTGAGCCTACACCTTGGTGTGGTGTTTCCTGTAGAAGGCACAGACCACAAACTTTCGGTCACTTACAAATAATCTTTGGATGAGGAAAGCTGCTTTCCTTCACCATCACACAATGTACTGCTGTCCTATTTGTGAGAGAGCCTTTCCATTTTTTCTCCCACTTTACACATTTGAAGTGGACAACTGTGAAAATTAGTGGCAAGCAATGTTGTGTTTGACAGGTAATTTTAGCACATTTCTCTTTTCACAAGAAAAAGATGAATCCATGTACAGCTACAAATGTCAGAAATACCTCAATATCTCATGTGAAGTCAGAAGAGGGAACCATGAACATTTGGTTGTGCAAAAATTGTATTTACTCTCTCCTGTGATACCTCCAGCGTGAAAGTCCAGACCAAGTCCAAACTAAGTCTTGACTGATGTGGTCTTGGAAGCTGAACAGCAGCACAGTTTTGGTGATATACAGTGTTTTCACGTTTCATTGACATGTGTGCAAAATTACGTTCTACGAGTAGAATCAACAAAAGTTGGTCCGCACTGACCCTTACCCCTCAATGGATCCTGGTTCGCCTGGTCCGGTCATGCCGTTCAGACTGACTTTCATACTCGAGGCCAAAACGATATTCAGAACATTAGGAAACCTGGAAACGGTCAAACCTGAAGATTGAAATCGTGAGGAAACTTCAATGTCATGACGGAGAAACCGCAGGGTTCGTGGTACGAGGCGGATACCAAAACTCTTTCCTGCCGATGTCGCTTGTTTTTGTTCGGCCAAGATCTTCGCACTCCCATTGGTCAGCAATGGTACCAGGTGATCGAATGGAATATCGCGTTGCCGAGAACATGACCAGGAAAGACTTGGTACAAGTATCAGCCTCGTACCAGGTCGGATTGCCCCGTGAGTTTGGGCAATGAGTTTGGGCAACATCGTTTCGGTGTTTTTGCTGCGATTGGAATGTTTTCCCTCCTTCGTGATTGTCATGGCGCCTCTTGCTCTGAGGCTTTGTTGCACTGCCAACTGATGCTACATACTGTTTCGAGAGACTTGCGAGAGACGACCGGAAACTCGAAAGCGTCGCCAGTGGAGACGTCGCCACCACCTCCATTTGCCACGTACTTTCAGAAACCTGAAGTGAACAAGGAACCCTCAGCTGTCACGACGGACTCGAACAGTGCGCAGCCGGGAGACAACCGCTCCAATGGTTCCCTGGAGTATGCACGGTCGGCAACTCCGCGCAAGCGCAGTGGAGGCAGCGGTTCCGACGGCGGGTCGGGCTCCGCTGACGAATCCAGGTGCGTGTGTCGACTGACTTTGACTCTCGTGGCACGCGACAAGATCCGAAGTGCGAACAGAGTAAAGTGGGAGATGTGCACGTGGTACACAGACCTGTTCAAAAGTTTTTCTTTCCACAGCGAAGAAAGCAAGGCTTCCGGCTCAGAGTACAAGTCGGGGTCTGGATCGAGCTCGGACAGTTCTCACTCCGGCTCGAGCAGCCGCTCGGCGTCCGAGTCTGAGGAGTCGGACAGTCAGTCCGAGGTGGACGTGGAAAAGGGTGATGATGTCAAACCGTCCAAGGTTGGTGGTTATAGCCTCCTCCTGGACGACAGACAGAATCACTTCTATACTGATAGACAGTTGGCCAAGGTAACATCTCATCTTCCTCGTTTTATCCAGCTGCTTCTCAGTTGGTGGAACTTGGTAGAACTTGTAGATGTTCTGTTCAGTCTCTGTCTCTACTCATGCAGCACAAGCTGGATGTGCCTCTCACACGTTGACATTATTCTGGTTAGAATGGGTTCTGTTTGTTGGTCGAACAGGTGAATAACAAGATAGCCTCGGTGAGTGGCGACAGTGAAATGCTTCACGCGATGTGTTACGTGCTTTGTCGAGCACCATCGCCGACCCGTACGCTTCTAAGACGTCAGTTTCTCGTGAAATGATTTTGTGCAACTGCGACACCAAAATTTGACCCGCATTTGAGAGGTGCGCAATTTGTGTCCGTGGTTTTGCGCTGTTTTGGCGTTTTGAACTCAGTGTGGTGTTCACGTTCAGTTGGCGGAAGAGCAGCCGGACTTGTACGGTGTGAGAAGATCTGGCCGCGCCCGACAAGAAACGTCGCGCTTTCAGATTGTAAGTCATTTTGCCGGCACATTTTGGACAAAGTTCGATTGGTTGGTCGATTCATCCACTGTTTTGGGTGCGCTCGACGCAAGGCAGTGTGATCGTTCAGATGGAAGAACGGACTCTATGCTTTCCTCGTTTCTGGTCTGGGTCTTCCAAATATAATCTAGGTGTCAGTAATTCAGATATTGCATGAAAAGAGATCGCGGGCATCTCAGTCGAAAAGCTCCGAGGGTCACAGAATTCTTTTGTGCAGGTGCCAGAAGAAAGAAAAAGTGGCCGAGGTCGCCAAGGCAGGCGCATTGTTGGTCGAAAAGGCAGAAACAGGTAAGCGCACGTGACAAGAGTTTCAAGTTATTGACTGTGTCATTGAAGCAACGGTGATCACGAACCTTGACTGTTGTAGTTCGGGTGACTGGAGGGACAATTCGGAGTCGGACAGCGACGACAGCAGTGGGTCGAGCGACTTCCAGCCCGGCCGCAACTACCGCCCGGCGGCGGGCCGCAGGAGCACGCGCAGCCGGCAGGGGGCGGGGCGGCACCGCGGGGGCGGCGGGCGCCCCCGCCGTAGAGTGTCGAGCGACGAGTCGGTGGACAGCAGCGACGACGAAGCTCGGCGACAGTCGGCCCGAAGAAACAACTCCAAGAAAGTCAGGTGTGTTCTGCGTCACTCGTCTCTCTGCGTCACTCGTCTCTCCAAACTACCAACCAAGCTCAAGGTCGACGGTTACGCATTCTGGTTGGCCCACGTGTCCTTTTCACCTGATTGTTCAGAGGCCGAGGTGGGAACAATTTTCTTGAATCTCTGGGTGATGGTGTGCTCGTCTTGTTTGTAGCAAGAAGCACAAATCTCGTTCGTCAGCAAGGGAGCAAGCTAAAAACGTTAGGTGAGCTTGATTGTCTCACGTGGTGCATGCAGGATGATTTGTTCTGTATGAGCTCAGTTTGCGTGGTTCGCTTTTGTCGATGAACATGTACGAGTTTTCTGCATGCGGGTGAGTCGGGGTTGTGTCTGTGTCCTTGTGTTGGGAACCACATGATACGTAGAAGTCATTCCTGATGACACGATGGCACGCTTCCCCTCTTGGACAAAATGTTTGGATGTCGCAACACAGGTTAGATCTGAACTCACGTTCAGCAACACAAGAGATTTAGTTTCACATCCAGAATTTGTTAGTGTTGCTTCTTTATCTTCAGCTACAAAGAAGAAAGCAGTGATAAAACGGACTCGGACGATGTGGTGGAGTGGGAGGATGACGCCAAAGAGAAGAAAGAAAGTGCCAAGAATGATGCCGAGACGATCGAGAAAGTTCTCCGGTGTAGATCTGGCAAGAAGGGCGGTGAGTAGACAACGTGTTGTGGCCGTTGTTTGTTTCCCTTTGCAAATTGCACAGCCGACTGCTGAATCATCAGCGTGTGTACAAAATGATGCCTTCTCTGGCGAAAGCACTTGCCCCAGACTGCAAAACACGCAAATCTGTTCATTGAATGAATCTGCCCCTTGCGTCAACCCTCGCACGGAACATAACGTTCGAGAAAATGTTGGTTTTTTTTGTTTTTTTGCTCCAACACAAACGATGGAGTTTTTGTTTTGCGCAGCGACGGGCAGCAGGACGACCATGTACAACGTGCAGGACCATGGCGACCCGAACGAGACGGACCCGGTGGACGAGCACGAGGTGCACTTCTTCATCAAGTGGCAGGGCTGGTCCCACCTGCACAACACGTGGGAGACGGAGCAGAACCTCGTCAACCAAAACGTGAACGGGCTCAAGAAGCTGGAGAACTACAAGAAGAGGGAGGCTGAACTCGAAGAGTGGTAAGTGTGATTGTCACAAGAGCTGAGCTGAAAACACCCTGGTAAAATTAGTGACTCACCGAACCTGTGAAGACGGGATGCTCGGGGCAATTTGTTCCTCTCTCTGTGCAGATGTTTTCTGCCTCCCACTTTTCGTTGCTGAGCTGGATCTTCTTTCTTGACAGGAAATCTCAGGCGTCCAGAGAAGACTTGGAGTACTTCGAGTGCCAAAAAGAAATGATGGAACAGCTGCTAGACAGTCACTGCCAAGCTGAGAGGATCGTTGGTGAGTCTTCTTGACTTAAGAGAGTAGTGCGTGTTGTTCACACGTGTGATCGCGTCTCGGAATGTTTGCGATATACCGTGCTCTTTCTTTCTTCAGTGCACACTGCTCAGAAGCACGGCAGCGAGGTGAACGGGTTTCCCGACTACCTGGTGAAGTGGGTCGGGCTGCCGTACTCGGAGTGCACGTGGGAGGACGGCGCGCTGCTCGCGCCCAGGTTCCCTCACGTCATCGAGCAGTACGAAGTGCGCAACAAAGCCACAACGGTGCCAAACAAAAACTGCCGAGTAAGTTGTCAATCTCTAGATGGGCGTGTGTTTTGTCGTTGAAAACAAAGTACAAAAAGTGTTCGGCAAGGATAGGTTGGGTCACATTGAGTGCCGGGAAGACATTTCGTGATCTCTGAACAGCGATTCCACGAGGCAGATACGCCTGCAGCTTCCCTTTTGTTTCAGGCCTTGAGGGTGCGACCGAAATTCAGTAAAATCGTGGAGCAGCCTCTGTACGTTGGGGGCGGCAGTGGTGACCTTCGTCTGCGGGATTATCAGCTGGACAGTCTCAACTGGCTCGTGCATTCCTGGACTCGGTGAGTTACTCATGTGATTGGAGACGAATTTGGTCGGGCGGCGAAGAAGTTTCAACACACGCTGAATACGAAGTGTATGAGCGTTGGTTGTGGTGATGGGGGGTGGGTGGCGCAAAATCACGCATCGAGGAAAATGATGTGGACACCCTGGATACCTCCCCTCCTCTCTGCTCTGCTGAGACCCTTTTTTCAGGAATGGTAAAATCACTTTGATCTCCAATCATGTTCTTGTTGCAAGTGTCACAAAACCAAAGGCCAGGTTTGTAGAGTTCCTGAAAAAAAGTGCTTGTGAATTATGGTATCTGGAGGGTTTTCGCGGTACGACGATGAAGACGGGGATGTGAATCGATCGTGGCAAGCCCGATGAAACAACATGTTATTTCGGGTATTTCAAGTTCATTTGTGGATGTGAGTCTTCAGTATTCGTGGGAAGACCACATTGCTCATGAAACTTTGGAAGCAGTGTCCCCACAGCCCGTGGGAAAACTTGGAAAACTTTGGGGAAATTGTGTGAAATGCAGAAGTGAGCACACGCTGAATAGGTGTGTGTTTCATAGTTCTACGAATATGATATTCAAGATCAAATCTTGAGAACTGAACCGGGACAGAGATACTGTATTCACACACAAATTAACTCTTTCCGCCCCAATGGGGTGTGCGTTTCTCCTCGTTCTCGTACCAAACTCAAAATTTGAGCTTGTGGCCTGTGGCACAGCGCGCGTTTGGTGCAAGCTCGCGGTATATGTATAGTGCCCCTTGGGAGGCAAAACCTTTCTGTCACGAATTCAGGGAGCCAGTGTGAACAGAACCATTGCTGTACGTGTGCACCATTTTACGCACAATTTGCGCTCGACGTTCCATCGCGGACAGGACCAATGTGAACAGCGTCTCACTCACTCACTCACTCACTCACTCACTCACTCACTCACTCACTCACTCACTCACTCACTCACTCACTCACTCACTCACTCACTCACTCACTCATTTCATGGTGCTTCGCCCTAAAGGGACTTCGCACAATGAAATGAGTG